>Ga0208370_100038_pt1 | contig 54243 bp, 52 predicted proteins | sample Subbio12Jun_QV11_FD_184822 | JGI IMG/M metagenome (GOLD analysis project Ga0208370, IMG submission 184822) | Serpentinite rock and fluid subsurface biosphere microbial communities from McLaughlin Reserve, California, USA -CR12Jun_QV11 (SPAdes) | ecosystem: Environmental > Terrestrial > Deep...
TGAGGGCCGACCTGCGGCAGCGAGGCAGGAGCCGAGCGCCGCGCGTGAGGGCAGGACGCCCGATCGCGCGGAAAGCAGGTGGCCCGATCCGCCGACAGGCTCGCCCTACGAGACCCGACCCGATCCGCCGACAGGCTCGCCGTGCCGAGCGCACTGCTTCGACCGGCCGACAGGTCCTGGGCGACAATCCGGCCATGCTCATCGCCTTGCACAAGCCGATGCACGTGCTCTGCCAGTTCACCGATCGAAGCGTGCCGCCACGGCGCACGCTGGCCGGTTTCGGCCTGCCCCGCGGCGTCTATGCCGCCGGCCGGCTCGACTTCGACAGCGAGGGCCTGCTGCTGTTGACCGACGACGGCGCGCTGGTGGCGGCGATCGCCTCGCCGGAGTCCGGCTGGCCGAAGACCTACCTCGTCCAGGTCGAGGGCCGGCCGACGCCAGAGGCCCTGCAGCGGCTGCGCACGGGGATCGTGCTCAACGACGGCCCGACCAGGCCCGCCGAGGTCGAGGCCATCGACCCGCCGGACGGGCTGCCGCCGCGCATGCCTCCGGTGCGCGTGCGCCGGACGGTGCCGGACGCGTGGCTGCGGCTGACGCTCCGCGAGGGCCGCAACCGGCAAGTGCGGCGCATGACCGCGGCGGTCGGCCTGCCGACGCTGCGGTTGGTGCGCGAGGCGATCGGTCCCTACCGCCTCGATGGCCTGGCCGCCGGGCAGTGGCGCGAACTCCCGCCGCCCGGGCCGCCGCCGCGACGGCAGCGCCCGCGCCCGTGAGTGCCGGCGGCCGGGTTCAGCGCCGCTCGCGCCACCAGCGGGCCAGTTGCTCCAGCCCCTCGGCGACGCTCACCCGCGGCAGGTAGCCGAAATCGCGTTTCGCCGCGGAGAGGTCGTACCAGTGCGGCGTGGCGAGCTGTTCGGCGACGAAGCGCGTCATCGGCGGTTCGCCCTTGAGCGGCAGGGTCGACCACAGCACTTCGCAGAGCGCGCCGGCGGCGTAGGCCACGGCGAAGGGCAGGCTGGCCTCCACCCGCGGCTCGCCGGCGGCCACCAGCAGGCCGTTGACGATCTCGCGCACCGGCTGCGGCTCGCCGTTGGAGATGAAGTAGGCCTTGCCCGCGCAGGCGCTGCCGGGTGCCAACGCGGCGAAGGCCAGCAGGTGCGCCTCGGCGGCGTTCCCGACGAAGGTGGTGTCCATGCGGTTGTGGCCGCCGGCGATGAAGCGCAGTCGTCCGGCGCGGGCGCGCTCGACCAGGCGCGGCAGCAGGTTGGTGTCGCCGGGGCCCCAGATCAGTCGCGGCCGCAGGGCCACGGTGGCGAGCACGCCGCCACCGGCGAGCGCCGTGCCGTTGGCGGCCAGCACCGCCTTCTCGGCGGCCTGCTTGGTGCGCGGGTAGGGTGCCTTGAAGTGCGCGGCGTAGGGCGTGTCGGCTTCGTTGCCGCCCTCGCAGGGAATGCGCCCGCTGTGCGCGACGCTCGGCGTCGAGGTGTAGACCAGCCGGGCGATGCCGTGCTGCCGGCAGGCGGCGAGCACGTTGCTCGTGCCGCTCACGTTGGCGTCGATGTAGCTCTGCTCGCTGCCCCAGTGCCCGGCCTTGGCGGCGTTGTGGAACACCGCGTCCACGCCTTCCAGCGCGCGCAGCACGTGGGCGGCGTCGGCGAGGTCGCCCAAGCGCTGCTCGACGCCCATCGCCGCGAGGGCCGCCGAGTGCCGGCGCTGCGTGCTGAGCACGCTGTGGCCCTGTTCGAGCAGGCCGCGGCAGAGCGCCTGGCCGAGGAAGCCGGCACCGCCGGTGACGAGGATCTTCATGCGCTGCATCGCTCGCGGTGGGAGGGGTCAGTGCAGGATGCCGGCCAGCCGGGCCTTCGCCCACTCGGCGAGCTTCTCGCGGCCGATCTTGGCGTTGTGGCGGATGTCCACCGGGAAGCCCGGGTGGCGCAGGAAGTGGTGGATGCGCGCGGTCTTCGCGTCGCGCATGGCGATGCGCTCCAGTTCGGCCTGCACATGCACCCATTCGGCGTCCGCCACACCGGCCTTGAGTTCGACGCACAGCACCGGATGCTGCATGCCGCGGGCACCGATGCCGACCAGGGCGGTGCGGGCCACCCGGCGGTGGCTGTTGAAGATCGGCTCGACCTGCTCGGTGGCCATCAGCCCGCCGGCGGTCTCGACGCGGTGGCCCTTGCGGCCGCAGAACCACAGCCGGCCTTCGGCATCGAAGTAGCCGAGGTCGCCCATGCGGTGGACGATGCGTTCCTCGCGGGCCGAGACGCGCTCGCGGATCTTGGCGAGCCGTGTCGCCTCGGGCCGGGCGAAGTACTCGTCGGTGGCGCTGGGGCCGGCCACGGTGATCTCGCCGATGCTGCCGGGCGGCACCACCAGGTCCTCGCGCCAGTACGGGATGACCTCGTCGGTGATGCGGATGATGCGCACGGTGTTGCCGGCCACCGGCCGGCCGACGCAGGTGCCGGCGCCGGATTCGGTCGCCTCGCGCGTGCCCTCCAGCTCGCGCGCCTCGATCACCGCCACCGGCAGGCACTCGGTGGCGCCGTAGGGCGTCCAGAACTGCGCCGCCTCCGGCAGCAGGCGGCGCATCGTCGCCACCACGTCCGGCGGCACCGGGGCACCGGCCGAGGTCACGCGCCGCAGCGTGGGCAGCGGCTCACCGTGTTCGGCCAGCACCCGCATCAGCGCCGGCGAGCCGAACAGCTGGCTGACGCCGAAGCGGCGGATGGCGTCGTGCAGCTTGCGCGGGTCGGCGGTGGCCGGCCGCGTCGGGTCCATGTCCGGGATGACCGAGGTCAGCCCGAGCGCCGGGTCGAACAGGGCGAAGGGTGGGAAGGTCGGCAGGTCGACACCGCCCGGCTCGATGCCGAAGGCTTCGCGCAGCAGCTCGATCTGGGCGACGAAATGGCGGTGCCGGTAGACCACGCCCTTGGGCACGCCGGTCGATCCGGAGGTGAACAGCAGTGCCGCCACGTCCTCGCTGCGGGTGTCGGCGAGCATGCCGGTGGGCTCGCCGCGCGCGGCCTTGGCGGCGAGCAGGGCGGCACCCTGGCGTTCGAGGCGGGCCAGCGTCTCGCCGCGCCACAGCGGCCAGGCGCGCCAGCCGACCGTGACCACCCGGCGGATCGTCTTTCCGCCCCAGCCGAAGGCACGGCGTGCGAACTGGGCGAGCGGGATGCCGACGAAGGCCTCGGGTGCCGCCTCGTCGAGGCAGGTCTTGAGCGCGGAGCGCTCGATGCCCGGATCCACCAGCACCGGCACCGCGCCGAGCTTGAACAGCGCGAACATCAGCAGGAAGAACTCGGGGCTTGGGCGCACCATCACCACCGTGCGCATGCCGCGGCCGATGCCGTAGCCGGCGAGCCCGGCGGCGATGGCATCGGAGCGGCGGTCCAGTTCGCCGTAGCTCAGCACCACGTCGTAGCGGGCGAAACCGTCGGCACCCTTGCCGCCCGGGCAGCGCATGGCCGGCTGCTCCGGGCGCTCGGCGGCGATGCGCGGCAGCACGGCGGCGATGTTGACGGTGGTCGCATCCATGGGCGGGCCGGACTCAGTTCGCAAGCGGGTGGGCGTCGAGGAAGCGGCGGATCGCCGGCACCAGCACCGCGTGCTTGTCCTCCAGCACGTAGTGGTGGGCGTCCTCGAAAGCCATCACCTCGGCCTTCGGCAGCGCGCGGGTGAAGCCCTCGAGGAAGTGCCGGTCGAACACGAAATCCTGCAGGCCCCAGCCGATGAAGGCCGGTCGGTCGGCGTACTCGTGCAGCGTGCGGCCGGCTTCCTCGACGAAGGCCCAGGCCTTGTCCTTCGGCGAGAGCGGGATGTCCTGCACGAAGCGCAGGGTGGCGATACGGTTCTTCCACGAGTCGTAGGGCGCGACGTAGGCGGCGCGCACCGCGGGCGACACCCGGGTCGAGACGCACTGGTCGATGGTGCCGGCGGCGAAGGCGTTGAAGCCGCGGATCAGCAGGGCGCCGATGTTGTAGTTGCGGCCGAGCTGCAGCTGCCAGGGCAGCGGCTTCTCCTTCGGCAGCGGGGAGGCGGCGGTGTTGGTGATGACGAGGCGCTGCACCAGGTTGCGGCGCTTGAGCGCCCAGCCGAAGCCGATCATGCCGCCCCAGTCGTGTACGGCCAGCGTGATCGGGCCGGTGATGCCGAGGTGCTCCAGCAGCTTCTCGATGTCCTCGATGCGCGACTGCAGGGTGTAGCGGTAGTGCCGGTCGCCGGGCTTGTCCGACAGGCCCATGCCGACGTGGTCGGGCACGATGCAGCGGTAGCGGTCGGAGAGGCCGCGCACGAGATGCCGCCAGTAGAAGCTCCACGACGGGTTGCCGTGCAGCATCAGCACCACCTCGCCGTCGCGCGGGCCCTCGTCGAGGAAGCTCATCGCGATGCCGGCCCGGACCTCGAAGCGCCGCGGGGTGAAGGGGTAGTCGGGGTAGGTCATCGGACATCCTGTGGCGGGGCGGGCGGCCGGGCTCACCGACCTGTCGTGGTTCCGGTCTCGGCACCCTTGCCGAGCAGAGCGAACAAGGGCCGATTCACGTAGTAGTTGTTGCGCCCGACCCGCATTTTCTCGAGGACGCCGTCGTTGGCCAAGGTGTCGAGATAGCGCGTGGCGGTGACTCTTGAAACCCCGAGCTCGCGCTGGACGAATTCGATGCGGGTGTACGGGTGGTGGAACAGGTTGTTGAGCAGATCCTGGCTGTAGAAGCGGTAATCGGCGCGGAGCCGCTGCTTGGTTTGCGACAGCAGGTCCCGGATGGCGCGGACGGTGTCAATCGTTTCGGACGCTGTGTTGGCGACGGCGTCGAGCATGTAGGCCACCCAGTCTTCCCAGGCGTCGTCGTCCCGAACGGCTTGCAGCAAGCGATAGTAGTCGGGCTTGGTGCGGACGATGTGGCGGCTCAGGTACAGCACCGGGATATCGAGCAGGCCCTCCTTCACCAGGTACAGCACGTTGATGATCCGTCCGGTTCGTCCGTTGCCGTCGTAGAAGGGATGGATGCTCTCGAACTGGTGATGGACGAGCGCCATCCGCACCAGTGGATCCATCGCACCGGGCGGCGGCTCGTGCATGAAGTGCTCGAGTTCGCCCATCAGGCGGCGGATCTCGTTGGCATCCTGCGGCGGTTCGTACACCACCCGTCCCGCGCCATCCCGCAGTGCGGTTCCGGGCACTTTCCGGAACCCGGCCCGATTGGCCTCCAGCGCTGTCTGGATCTGCAGGATCGTGTTCAGTGTGAGCAGGCCCGTCGCCTGGACTTGGGCGTACCCGGCTTGCAGTGCCTGCCGGTATCGCAGCACCTCTTTTGCAGCGGAACCGGTGGCGTCGATGGCATCGTCGCCACGATAGAGGTCGTCCTGCGTCGTGATGATGTTCTCGATGGCCGAACTGTCGCGCGCTTCCTGCAGCGTGAGCGTGCTGACCAGGATGCTCTGGTTCGGGATGCTGGCGGCGAGCCCCTTCAGTTCGGCCAGGCCCCGGCTCGCGACATTGAGCCGCTTCAGCAGTGCTGGTTGATCGAAACGGGTTGCGTCAAGCGATTGGAGGGGTGGCAGGCGCATGGCGGGGGAGGTGTAAAGAAATGCGCGACTATCTATACACGTCATGGCGCATTGGTCCAAAAATCCGGAAACTAGGAACAGATCGCGCCGGCACCCCCAAAACGAAGGGCCGGTCACCCAGCCCTCGCGGTTCAAGATTGGACAAACGACCTTACCAGACCACTTCCGCCATCGAGCAGTTCAGTCCCGAGCCGATGCCGAGCAGGGCGATGCGCTTGCCTTTCTTGAGCCGGCCCATTTCCTTGAGCTTGGACAGCACGATCGGCACCGAGGCCGGGCCGATGTTGCCGTGCTCGTGGAAGATGGTCAGCACCTTCTGCGGGTCGATGCCGAAGGTCTTGAGGAAGGCCTCGGTGTGGGCGCGCGAGATCTGGTGGATGACGAATTCGTCCATCTCCTCGACCGCCCAGCCGAGCGCCAGCTTGGCGGCGGCGAAGGTGAGCTGGGCGAGCTTGATGCCCTCGATCAGCAGCATCTTGGTGTCGGTAACCATGCGGTCGAGGTTGCCGCGGCAGAGGTGGCTCCACTGCGTGGCGGCACGGGTGACCCCGCCCTTGTACTGCGGGGCATCCGGCACCAGCTCGCGGCGCGCCAGCACCATGGCGGCGGCGCCGCAGCCGAGCGTCAGGCTGGCGAACTCGTTGCGGAACTCGTCGTGGGTGATGCCTTCGCGGTTCAGGCGCTCGATGGTCTTCTGGTAGACGATGTTGGCGTTCTCGGCGTTGACGATCAGCGCGTAGTCGATCTCGCCGCGCTCGATCATGCGGCCGGCGATGTCCATGCCGTTGATGAAGGCGAGGCAGGCGTTGGCCACGTCGAAGTTCTGGCAGGTGTCCGGCAGGCCGAGCTGGCCGCTGACGATGCTGGCGACCGAGGGTTCGAGGAAGTCGCGCGAGACCGAGGTGTTGATCAGGATGCCGATCTTGGCCGGCTCGATGCCGGCCTCGGCCAGCGCCTTGCGGGCCACGTCGGTGGCGGCGTCGGCGGTCGGCTGGCCCTCGTCCCAGAGCCGGCGCGAGTTGATGCCGGCGACGTCGCGCAGCACGTCGGTCTTGATGCCGAGGCGGTCGAGGGTCGGCTTCAGGCGCAGGTTGATCTCGTCCGAGGACAGCGTGTGCGGCGCGTCGATGTGGGCGAGACCGGCGATGGAGACGTGCTGGAACAGCATGGGCGGGACCCGGAGGGAGGGGAAAACGGGCCCCGGAGTCTAGCGCAGCCGTGCCCGGCCTGCCGGCGCAGCCTTCACGCAGCAGGCAGCCGCGGCAACCTTCAGGGATCGCGCAGCGGCAGGGTCTCGGCTTCGCGGGTGGGCGGCGGGACGGTGGTGGCCGGCACCGCCCCGGCCGGGCCGCAGCGCCAGGCGCGGAAGCGCTGCTCGCCGTCGAGCGGTTCGCCGAGCGCCTGCACGGTGTCGGCGCCGAGGGCCGGGGCCTCGTTGCGGGCCAGCACCTCGAGCTCGTCGCGAATCCTGAGTTCGTTGCGGGCGATCGGGCCGATCCGGTCCTGGACCGAGACGGTGATCTCGCCGAGGCGCTCGCAGGCCAGTGGCTGGTTCGGCGCGGCCACCCGCACCTGCACGCCGGCCGGCTGGATCGGGACGAAGGTGCAGGCCGAGAGGCCGGCGGCGAGCAGGACGACGGCGGGCAGGCGGGGGTTCGGGCGCATCGCGGACGGCTCCGGGACGAGTGGAGGGGGATTGTGCCGGCCAGGCGGCGGCCGGGTGCTGAATCGGCGATGACCCTCGGGCGGTGGCGTCGGTCTTGACGCCCACGCGACCGGACGGGTCCCATCGTCGCATCATGCATGCCTCCTCCCGTCGTGTCCTCGCCACCGGCTGCTCGCGCGGCATCGGCCTCGAATTCGTCCGCCAGCTGCTGGCCCGCGGCGACCGCGTGCTCGCCACCTGCCGCGATCCGGCACGGGCCGATGCGCTCGCCGCGCTCGCGGCCGAGGCCGGCGATGCACTGCTGGTGCAGGCCCTGGAGGTCACCGACCCGGCTTCGCGGCGCGCCGCGCTCGCCACCGCCGAAGCCCGCTGGGGTGCGCTCGATGGGCTGATCAACAATGCGGGCGTGCTGCGCCGCGGCGAGGTCTTCGGCGCGCTGGACGCCGCCGATTTCCGCGCCGCCTTCGAGACCAACACCCTCGCGCCGCTGCTGTTCACCGAGGCGGCCGCGCCGCTCCTGGCGCGGGGCGTCGAACCGCGCGTCGCCTACCTGAGTTCCACGCTCGGCTCGATCGCCAACACCAGCGGCTTCTACACGGTGAGCTACGGCGTGGCCAAGGCCGGCCTGAACATGGCGGCCCGCCACCTCGCCGCGCCGCTCGGCGCGCTCGGCATCCGCAGCGTGCTGCTGCACCCGGGCTGGGTGCAGACGGAGATGGGCGGCCCCGGAGCCACGCTGACCCCGGCCGAGTCGGTGCGCGGCATGCTGGCGGTGATCGACGCGCTGCCGGCCGACGCCCGCGCGCCCTTCCTCGACTGGCGCGGCGAAACGCTGCCGTGGTGAGGCTTGCCGCGGCGCTCCTGTTCGCCCTCGTCCTGCTCGCCGGCCCGTTGGCGGCGGCCGGGCGCCACGCCGCCGACACCGCCTGGGCGCGCGATCCGGACGACGGCCGGCTGCTCTACCGCGAGGACCACGGCCTCCTCTTCGACGCCGACGGCCGGCTGCTGGAACGCCGGGTGCTCTACCGTTGCGCCGACGGCACCGCCTTCGCCTTCAAGCGCGTCGACCACCGCCCCGATGCCGAAGCACCGGATTTCGTCCTGCACGATGCCCGCAGCGGCTACCGCGAGGGCCTGCGCCGCCGCGAGGGCCGTCGCGAGGCTTTCGTGCAGTACCTCGGCGGGGTCGAACGGGCGGGCACCATCGATGCCGGCCCGCTGGTGGCCGATGCCGGTTTCGATGTCTGGGCGCGCAACCACTGGACGCCGCTCGTTGCCGGCGAGCGCCTGCGCCTGCGCTTCCTCGTGCCTTCCCGACTGGCCGCCTACCCCTTTGCCGTCGAGGCCCGCCACTCCGTGCCGCAGGACGGGGCGTACCGCTTCCGCCTGCGGCTGGGCGGCTGGCTGGGCTGGTTCGCGCCCTACATCGACGTGGCCTATGCCGCCGACGACCGCCGCCTGCTGCGCTTCGAGGGGCTTTCCAACCTGCGCGACGACCGCGGCGTGCGGCCCTTGCAGGTGCGCATCGATTTCCCCGAGCCGGCCCGTCCCGCCAGCACCGCCGAGTTCGAGGCGCTCGCCACCGAGCCCCTGCGCGCCTGCCGCGTCGAGCCCTGACAGGGGCGGAGCGCGCGGCGATACTCGCGCCCCTGCCGCCACGAGGCCGCCATGTTCCACGTCGTCCTGTTCCAGCCCGAGATCCCGCCCAACACCGGCAACGCGATCCGGCTCTGCGCCAATACCGGCGCCAACCTGCACCTCGTCCGCCCGCTCGGTTTCGCCGTCGACGATGCGCGCCTGCGCCGCGCCGGCCTCGACTACCGCGAGTTCGCGACGATGCGCGTGCACGACGACCTCGATGCGTGCATCGCGGCGATCGCTTCGTGCGCGTCGGCCACTGGCGACGCCGCGCCACGCTGGTGGGTGGTCGAGACCGGCGCGGCCACGCGCTTCGATCGTGTCGCCTACCGCGAGGGCGATGCCTTTCTGTTCGGGCGCGAGACGAGCGGGCTGCCCGCGGACGTGCTCGCCCGCTTCGATGCGGCCTCGCGCATCGCCTTGCCGATGCGTGCCGGCAACCGCAGCCTCAACCTCTCGAACGCCGTCGCGGTAATGGTGTTCGAAGCCTGGCGGCAGTGCGGCTACGCCGGTGCGATCCCCACGCTGCGCTGAATGTTCACTTTCTGTTGGGTTGTTCCTGCAGGGCATGGCTGTTCCCCTGTGTGGGCCACGCCGCTCCAAGGCGCGGTGCCCCACACAGAAGAAGAGAGGAACACCATGAAGAAGACCCTGATCGCCCTCGCCCTCGTAGCCGTCCTCCCGCTCTCGGCCACCGCCGCCCAGCGCAGCTACAGCTACATCGAAGGCAATTACGCCAAGGTCGACGGTGGTGCCGATGGATTCGGTATCCGTGGCTCGATCGCCTTCGCCGACACCCGCTTCTATGCGCTCGGCCAGCACCAGAACTTCTCGGACCGCGGTCTCGACCTCAACATCTGGGAACTCGGCGTTGGCTATGCACTGGCGATCGGCAACTCGGCCGACCTGATCACCGAGTTCGCCTATGTCGACGCCGACATCTCCGATGGCCACCGCGTTTCGGTGGGTCTGCGCAACAGCTTCACCCGCAATGTCGAGGGCCTGTTCAAGGTCAACTACCACGATGTCAGTGGCCGTGTTGGTGGTTTCCCGCTGAGCGATACCGGCTTCAGCGGCACCGCCGGCCTGCTGGTCAAGTTCAATCCCACCTGGGGTCTCACTGGCGGAATCGACTTTGGCAACGGCAACGAGGTCTACACCCTCGGCCTGCGCGCGAGCTTCTGACCGCCGCCACCACGGCCCGCGGAAGTCCGCGGGCCCGGGTACGCACGAAGCCCGGCTCCGGCCGGGCTTCGTCGTCAGGACGGCCGCGAACGGCGCATCGCCACGCTCAGCTTTCGCGCAGCAGGCTTTCCGGGTACTCCGGCTTCTGTTCGCGGGCCAGCAGTTCCTTCAGGCCCTCGACGGGCGTGATCTCGCCGTGCAGCACGCGCTGCACCTGGCGGCTGATCGGCAGGTCGATGCCGTGGGCTTCGGCCTGGCGCATCACCTCGTCGGCGGTCTGCACCGATTCGACCACCTGGCCGATGGCGGCGACGGCTTCGGCGAGGCTCTGGCCCCTGCCGAGCGCAAGGCCGAGGCGGCGGTTGCGCGAGAGGTCGCCGGTGCAGGTGAGCACCAGGTCGCCGACGCCGGCGAGGCCCATCAGGGTCTCCGGGCGGGCGCCGAGCGCGCCGCCCAGGCGCAGCATCTCGCTCAAGCCGCGGGTGATCAGGCCGGCCCGGGCGTTCAGGCCGAGGCCCATGCCGTCGGCGACGCCGGTCGCCACGGCCAGCACGTTCTTCATCGCCCCGCCCAGTTCGGCGCCGAGCATGTCGGTGCCGGTGTAGGCGCGGAAGGCCGGGCTGTGCAGCCGCTCGGCCACCTGCTGGGCGAAGTCGGCGCTGTCGGAGTGCACGGTGACCGCGGTCGGCAGGCCCTGCGCCACCTCCTTGGCGAAGGAGGGCCCGGTGACGATGGCGAGCGGCACCTCGGGGCCGAGCTTTTCGCCGGCCACCTCGTGGAGGAAGCGGCCGGTGCCCGGCTCGAAGCCCTTGGTCGCCCAGGCGACGCCGCAGCCGCCCGGGCGCAGGGGCGCGAGCCGGTGCAGAGTCTCGGTGAAGGCATGGCTTGGCATCACCACCAGCAGCATCGAAGCCGCGCCGACGGCGGCCTCGAAATCGGCGGTGGCCCGCAGGCCGGCGGGCAGGGCCACGCCGGGCAGGTAGCGCGGGTTCTCGCGGCGCCCGTTGATGGCCTCGACCGTGGCCGGGTCGCGGCCCCAGAGGCAGGTGTCGTGCCCGAGCCGGGCCACCTGCGCGGCGAGCGCGGTGCCCCAGGAGCCGGCACCCAGCACGGTGACGGTGCTCGTCGCGGTCATGCGGGTTTCCTCGGCGGCGCGGCCCGGCCGAGTGGCCGGGCGGTCGATCCGGCGGCGGATCAGGCGTTGCCGACGGCCGGCGCGCTGGCCGACTTCAGCTGCTCGGCGCGACGGCGCAGGCTCTCGGCGTAGATCGCCTCGAAGTTGATCGGCTGCAGGTAGAAGGGCGGGAAGCCGCCGGCCTGGATCAGCTCGGAGGCGAGCTGGCGGGCGTAGGGGAACAGCACGTTCGGGCAGTAGGTGCCGAGCATGAAGTCGAGGTTGCGCTCGTCGAAGCCGGCCAGGCCGAAGATGCCGGCCTGCTCGATCTCGACGATGTAGACCGTCTTGTCGCCGAGCTTGCAGCTCAGGTTGATGCCGAGCACCACCTCGAACACGTCGTCGGCGAGCCGGCCGACTTTCTGGTTGAGGTTCAGGTTCAGGTCGGGATTGCCCTGCTCGTTGAACACCATCGGCGTGCCGGGTGCCTCGAAGGACAGGTCCTTGACGTAGATCTTCTGGATCGTGAACTGGGCCTGCGGGGCGGCATCGGTGCCGGCGACGGCGGGGGTGTTTTCATCAGCCACGGGACAACTCCGGGAATGGGGGGAAGGGGGAGCGCGCCAGTATCGCACGCACCGGGACGGGGGGTGGGGGCGGCCGGGGCCGGGCGCAAGGGGGCGCGGCGGGCCCGCCCTCAGCGGGCCTTGGCCAGCGGCAGGTCGGCCTGGCGCCAGCCGGCGATGCCGCCGTCGAGCAGGGAGACGTCGGCGTAGCCGGCCTTCTTGAGCTTCTTCGCGGCGTCGCGGGCGGTCGTGCCGGCCCGGCAGACCACGATCAGCGGCCGCGCCTTGGCCTTGCCCAGCACCTTGTGCCGCTCCGGGTCGAAGCCGGAGAGCGGCATCGAGATCGAGCCCAGGATGTGCGCCTTGGCGAAATCGGCGGCCGGCGAGACGTCGACCACCAGCGCCTCCTCGCTGTTCATGCGGCGGGTGGCGGCGGCCGGGCTCAACACCGGAATGCCGGAAAGCCGCAGCCGCACCTCGTTGATGACGACGGCCAGCGTCAGGCCGACGAAGGCCAGGGTGAGGATCGGGGAGGATTGCGCGAAGGCGGACAGCTGGTCCCAGGACATCGGGCGCTCGGTCGGGGGCGGGCCGGCATTATCCGTCGCACCGGCGGCGGCGGCCAGTCGGCGTTCGGCTGGGGCGGCCGGAACGGAGCGGCCGGGGCGGGGGGTCAGCCGTCGCGGGCCGGCCGCGGCAGGCCCTCGGTCTGCCACCAGCGCCGGGCGTCGGCGTCCCAGCGCCAGGTCTCGCGCACCCGCAGCACGCGCTCCACCTGGGTGTGGACGTTGACCAGGCGCAGCTCGACCTCGCGCACCACCCCGCCGTCGGCGGTCGGCCGGCTGGCGACCACGGTGTAGCCGGTGATCCGGTTCTGCCGCAGGCGCTCCAGCTCGAAGTCGGTGAGCGGCTGGCGGGCCAGCACGGCCGGGTCGATGGATTCGGCCGCGACCTCGAACTGGTTCCAGCGGATCGCCGCGGAGTAGTCGTAGAGCGCGCGGTCGAGGGCCTCGGCGCGGGTACCCGGCCCGCCGGCGCAGGCGGCGAGCAGCAGCACGCCGAGGGCGAGCAGGACGAGGCGGTACGGCATGGGCGGCTCCCGGCGGGTGGGCCGGGCGAGTATGTCAGTCGCGCCGGACGGCGGCATAGCGGCCCTCCAGCCGCGCCACGAGGCGACCGCTGGCATCGCGGGCCTCGGCCTGCATCGTCAGCCCGCCGCGGCCGCGGGCGGCCAACTTGGCGCGCAGCGTCGCCAGCGTCTCGGCATCGGGCAGCCCGGCCTCGGCCTGCAACTCGTCGTACAGCGGTGCCAGGTACTCGAGCCGGCTGTCGGCGATGTAGAGGTCGACGTCCTCGCCAGCGCGGTGCAGCGCGACCTCCAGCGCACCCCAGGCGGCGAGGGTGAGGATCGAGGCGAGGCTGCCGCCGAAGGCGCAGCCCTTGTCGTTGAAATTGCGCGCCAGCGGCGCCGCGAGGCGGATCCGCTCCGCCCCGAGGTGGTCCACGCGCAGGCCGAGGGCCCGCACCGGCGGCATGGCGTCGAGCAGGGCCTGCAGGCGGAGCATCCCGGCGGTATCGGCGTGGGGCATGGCGGGCTGTGCGAAAGTAGGGCGATGGCACGAGGGAAGCACGGGCCGCCGACGCTCTGGTCGTTGCGGCCGGCCGGCGAGCATGCGGCGCTGCGGCGGGCGGCACAAGCCGCCGGCTGGCGGCTGCGCGTGCTGCCGCTGCTGCGCACCCGCGGGTGCGAGGCCGGGCCGGCGCTGGCCGCGGCGCTCGCCTGCGACTGGCGGATCGCCACCAGCCCGCTGGCGGTGCGAAGGGTGGCGCGGCTGGGCCCCTGGCCGTCCACCGGGGTCGATTTCGCGGTCGGCGCCGGCACCGCGGCGGCGCTCGCCGCGGCCGGTGCGCGGCGGGTGCTGCAACCGGCGCGGATGGACAGCGAGGGCCTGCTCGACCTGCCGGAGCTGGCCGCGATCGGCGACGGTCCGCTCGGGCTCCTCACCGCGCCCGGCGGGCGCGGCCTGATCGCCGCCACGCTGGCGGCGCGCGGCGTGCGCCTGCACCTCGCCATGGTCTACGAACGCCGGCCCCTGCATGGCGGGGCGCGGCGCCTCGCCGCCTTCGCCGCGGACCCCGGCGCGCCCTTGCTGCTGAGCAGTGGCGAGGCCCTCGACCGCCTGCTGGAACGGCTCGGCCCTGCGGCATCCGTGCATCTGGGCGCTCGGCTGCTGGTGGTGCCGAGCGAGCGCCTCGCCGAGCGGCTGCGCGCGCTGGGCCTTCGTGAACCGAGGGTGGCTGCGGATCCGCGGCCGGCGGCCCTGCTCACTGCCCTGGGGCCGCCGAAGCCGTAGACTCGGCGCTCCCCCGCCGATGTTCCCGCTGCCGTCGATGGACCGCCCCGCCGCATCCCTGTCCCGTTTCTGGCCGCTCCTGCTCCTGCTGCTCGTGATCCTCGGCGCAGCGGCCTGGTGGTGGACGGCGCGACCGGGGCCGGTGGCCACTGTCGATCCGCTCTCGCCGCAGGAACTGGATCGCCGCCTGCTGGCGGTCGAGCAGGCCCTCACCGCCCTGCAGCGCGGCCAGCAGCGCAGCGAGCAGCGCCTCGCCGACGTCGAGGCGCGCAGCACCGTGCTGCGCGACGAGGTGTTGGGCCTCGGCCAGCGTGCCGCGCTGATCGAGGACAGCGTGCAGCAGGTGGTGGCGGCGGCGGCGGCCGGCACCGATCCCGGCGTCAGCCTGCGCCTCGACGAGATCGACCTGCTGCTGACCTATGCCGAGGCCCGGCTCGATCTCTCCGGCGACGTCGAGGGCGCGCGCCGCGCCTACGTGCTGGCCGACGGCCTGCTGGCCGCCCTCACCGCGCCGCAGTTCGTCAACCTGCGGCAGTCGCTGGCGCAGGAGCAGGCCGCGCTCGCCGCGCTGCCGCCCGACCCGCGCGCGGCGGCACGCGGTCGGGTCGATGCCATCGAGGCGGCGCTCGCGGGCTTGCCCGTGCTGCCCGAGCCGGCACCGCCGCCGGCCGATGCCGCGGTCGCGACCCGGCTGCTTGCCGCCCTGGTCGACGTCAGGCCGCGCGGCACCCAGGACCTGCTGGCCCCGGCCGACCGCCAGCGTGGTGAGGCCGCCCTGCGGCTCGAACTGGCGCTGGCGCGGATCGCCATCGAGCGCCGCGACGAGGCCGGCCTGCGCGCCGCGAGCGAGCGCGCCGAACGCTGGATGCGCCGGTTGTATGCCGGCGGTGCGCCGCTCGAAGAGCAGGCCGCGGCCCTGCAGGCCCTCGGGCGTACGCCGCTGGTCATCGACGTGCCGGTGCTGGGCAGCACGCTGGCGCAGATGCGTGCCCTGCGCCGCGGCGGAGGGCTGCCGTGAAGCTCTTCCCCTGGCTGCTGGCCGGCCTCCTGCTCGCCCTGCTGGGTGGCATCGGCTGGCAGTTGTTGCGCGAGCAGGAGGGCTTGCTGGTGGTGCAATGGGGCGAGCACATCGCCAGCTTGCGGGCCGAGGTGGCCGTGCTGCTCTGGTTGCTCGCCACCCTGGCCCTGCTCGGCCTGTTCGCTCTTTTGCGGCTGCCGTTCCGGGCGATGCGGCGCTACGCACGCCGGCTCGCCCGGGAGCGCCTCGGCAATGGCCTGCTGGCCCTGCAGCAGGGGCGGCCCGAGCGCGCCGAGACCCTGCTGTCGCTGGCCGCACAGCGCGCCAGCATCGACCGCGTGCCGGCCCTGCTCCATGCCATCGCCGCGGCCAAGGCGGCCGGTCTGGCCGGGCGCCTGCGCGAGCACCGCATCGCCCTGTCGCGGCTCGATCCGCTCACCGGTGCCCTGGAACTGGCCGCCGCGGCGCTGGAGGAGGGGCGCGCCATCGAGGCGCTGGCCACGCTGGAGACCGCCGCCGCCCGCAGTTCGCTGCCGCCGGCCGGCCTGCGCCTGAAGGCCGAGGCCTTGGCCCGCCTCGGTCGCGCCGACGAGGCCCTGCCGATGGTGGCCCGGCTGCGCGCCGAGCGTGGCCACGACGGCGCGGCGCTGGCCGCGCTGGAGACCCGCCTGGCGGTGGCGGCCCTGGCCGACGCCGCCGAGGCCAGCACCCTGCTGATCCGCTGGAAGGGCCTCGCCCCGGCCCTGCGCGCCCAGACTCCGGTGCTGCTCGCGCTGGCCCGGCGCGCCAGCCTGCTGCACGTCGAGGCGCAGGCCGAACAGGCCCTGGCCGAAGCCCTGGAGGCCCGCTGGGACGAGGCCGTGGTCGAGGCCTGGGGGCAGTTGCCGGCCTTCGTGGGCGATGCCCGCTTGGCTCGCGCCGAGACCTGGCTGCCGGCGCATCCGTCTTCGCCGGGCCTGCTGCGGGCGCTGGGCCGCCTGAGCGCGGCCGCCGGCCAACCGGCCCGCGCCGAGGCCTGGCTGCACCGGGCCCTGGCCCAGGGGGCGGGTAGCGCGGCCTGGGAGGACCTCGGCGACCTGCTCGCCGCCGCCCAGGATCCGCGGGCCGCGCAGGCCTACGCCAACGCCTTGCGCCTCGCCCGTGGCGAGCCGGCCCGCGAGCTGCCGGGTCGCGGCCTGCGCGAGCGCATCGGCGATGCCGCGACCGCCGAGGAACGCGACGAGTTCGGCCATCCCCGCTTGCCGGCTGCTTGAAGCGGCATGAGCGCGCCCCCGCCCCTGTCGATCCCCGAGAACGAGCTGGTCGAACGCTTCGTCCGCGCCCCCGGACCGGGCGGCCAGAACGTCAACAAGGTCGCCAGCGCGGTCGAGTTGCGCTTCGACGTGCGCGCCTCGCCGACCCTGCCCGAGGCGGTGCGCGAGCGCCTGCTGGCCCGCCGCGACCGGCGCCTGAGCGAGGATGGCGTGCTGGTGATCCAGGCCCGCCGCTTCCGCACCCAGGAGCGCAACCGCGAGGATGCCCGGCAACGCCTGCAGGCCCTGATCGAAGCCTGCCGCGAGGCACCGAAGCCGCGCATCGCCACCCGCCCGAGCCGCGGCGCCATCGAACGCCGGTTGGGCAGCAAACGCGAGCGCGCCCAGGTCAAGCGCGAGCGCAGCTCGCGGCGCTGGGAGCGCGATTCGTGAGCGTCGGCACGCGGGACCTGCACGACGGCGACGGCCTGCCCGGCATTCCGGCATCGGCTCCGCGCTCCGGCATCCCGGCCTGGCCGCGCCGCGCCTGCTGGTGGTTCTTCCATCGCCTCGGCGGCTGGCGCTTCGAGGGCGATTTCCCCGACGTGCCGCGCCTCGTCATCATCGTCGCCCCGCATTCCTCGGCCTGGGACGCGATCTGGGGCCTTGCCGCCAAGATCGGCCTCGACCTCGACATCGCCTTCATGGCCAAGCGCGAGGCCTTCATCGGCCCGCTGGGCTGGCTGCTGCGCTGGGCCGGCGGCCTGCCGGTGGACCGTGCCGCGCCGGGCGGCATCGCCGCCCAGGTCGCCGAGGGCATGCGCCAACGCGGGCGCAGCTGGTTCCTGCTGGCCCCGGAGGGCACCCGCCGCCAAGTCCGCGAGTGGAAGAGCGGCTTCTGGAAGATCGCCCGTGCCGCCGACGCCCCGGTGCTCTGCGTCGCCTTCGACTACCCCTCGCGCACCATCCACCTCGGCCCGGTGCTGGCCATGGGCGAGGATCTGGCCGCCGAGATGGCGCGGGTTCGGGCCTGGTACCGGCCCTTCATCGGCAAGAACCGCGGCGTTTGAAGCGGATTGACAAAGTTTGGAGGGGGGGGGGTAGGGTTCCGCGGGCACCGGGTGGCCGGTGCGTCCACGGCATGAAAACCTCAGGAGTGCTCACCATGCGCTTATCGGTTCTGCTTGTTACCCTGTGCTGTGCCTTGCTGCTCTTGCTTGCTGCCCCCGTGCAAGCCAGCCAGCCTGTTTCGCCCCGGTCCGCCGAGGCGGCTGCCGAAGTGGAGAATGTCGAAGTGGAGGATGCCGAGGCGAGCGATGCCGCCACGGCCAAGTTCTGCCAAGTCAAGCGCCTCAGGGACCATATGGACCTCCTGAATGCGCCGATCCGCTCACATCGGGATCTTGCGAGGCATCTTCGGCTGGCGCGGGACGAGGGTTCCCCGCTGTTTGCCTTGTCCAACGAGGCACGCCGGCGGTTCCTGGCCAGCTTGAGCTTCAACGAGAACGGGCTTACGGGGTATCGTTACGACGATCTGGAAAGGGAGCTGACGGCGACGCAAGCCTACTTGATCCTGGCGCTGTTCGGCTCCCAAAGCGATGTCGCAAGGTTTCCGAAGCTGCGCGAAAAAACTTCGCTCGACCGAGAGCTGAAGGCGACCTCGAAGTTGCAATGCTCGAATGGGGACTGGGTGGACTTCCAGTGCGTGGCCCGTGCGACTTGCCGCGCGATCACCCGTTACATCTGCAAAGCAACTTGTTGATGCCCTGTCACCCCTGCCGTATGGTGGGGGTGCTTGGGTATGGCATGCGTGTTGCGCGTATTGGCAGGCGTGTTCGCAGGGGGGCCGTAAGATGACCCATCGACTGGCGATCCTTTTTGTGCTGCCCGCGTTGCTGCTCGCCGCCTGCGCCACCCCGCAGGGCGCACCGGGCCTGCTCGATCGGGTGGAGCAGCTGCGGACGGACCGCCCGGAGCAGGCGGGAACGATGGCGGCCTTCCTCGACCGGACGATGGCGCGTCTTTGCGGCGCGGACTGCAACCGCCCCGCCCTCACCGACGCCCGCCTTCTCGATCTCGCGGCGGCCGCCGCGGCGGTGAATGCCTACCACCCGGGCCTGCGGATCGAAGCGCACGAAAGGGTCTTCGCTGCCCTGCTGGCCCGTGGCCTGGCAGGGCCCTTGGAGGTCAGGGAACTGCACCGGACCTATATCGCGGCCCGGCGTTGGGAAGACGCGCGGCGCTTGGTCGGGCGCTTCCCCGAACTCGCGTTGGAACCCATCCCCGCGACGATCGATCCCGGACCGGACCCCGGTGGGCACCCCGCGGTCTGGCGCGTTTCGCAGGTGGAGGACGCGATCCACCGCGAGCCCCTGGATCTGTCCCGCGGGCGGGTGTTGATCGTGATCTCGCACCCGGGTTGCGGCCCCTCGCGCCGCGCCTTGGCGGCCTTGCGCGAACCGGCCCTGCGCGATCGGCTGCCAGCGCGCACCTATTTCGTGGTGCCGCCCTTGGGTTCGATCGACATCCCCCGCCTGCGGCATTGGAACGCGGAGTTCCCGACGCAGGAGCACCGCTTCGCCGACCGCGAAGGGGACTGGCCATTCGGCCACCGGATTTGGGATCTGCCCACCTTCGTCCTGCTCGAGGAAGGCGTACACCGGGCGACGTTGCGGGGTTGGCCGGGCAAGGAACAGGGCGAACGCCTCAAGGCGCTTCTGGAGGCCGAGCAAGGGGAGACCGGGCAAGGGGAGGTCGGGCGCGGCGTTGCGGGCGCGCAATAGCGCGTTGCGGGCCGCGCCTTGAGGTGCCCGTGCGGTGCCGCCAGCATGGCGGCATGGACACCACCACGATTCCGGATTCCTGCCCCGCCGACGCGGCGCGGCCCCTGCTGGCGCAGCCCCGCCACGTAGTGCGGCTGTCCGAAGGCCTGCCGACCTCGGACGGTGCCGGCGTCAAGCTGACCCGCCTGATCGGCACGCCGCGGCAGCCGCCCGTCGATCCCTTCCTGATGCTCGACGCCTTCGGCACCGACCAGCCGCAGGACTACATCGCCGGCTTCCCGCCGCACCCGCACCGCGGCTTCGAGACCGTCACCTACATGCTGAAGGGCCTCATGCGCCACCGCGACAACCATGGCGGCGAGGGCCTGCTGGTGCCCGGCAGCGTGCAGTGGATGACCGCCGGCCGCGGCATCGTGCACTCGGAGATGCCCGAGCAGGTCGAGGGCGAGATGCGCGGTTTCCAGCTGTGGGTGAACTTGCCCGCGAAGGACAAGATGCAGCCGCCGCGCTACCAGGACATCGCGCCGGAGCGCCTGCCGGTACTGGAGTTCGACGCCGCCGGCACGGTGCTGGCGCGCCGCACTGGCGATGCCGTGCCGGCCATCGGCACGCCCGGCGCGGTGGCTGCCGCCAAGCTGGTCGCTGGCCGTTTCGCCGGGGCCGAAGGCCCGGTGCAGGCCATCGCCACCGACCCGCTCTTCCTCGACCTCGTGCTGGCCGCCGGGGCCCGGCTGGAGGTGCCGCTGCCGGCCACCCACAACGCCTTCGTCCACCTGTTCGCCGGCAGCGCCCGGCTGCCGTCCGCCGAGGGCGTGGCCGAGCTGCGGCCCGGCCAGCTCGCCGTGCTCTCGCCAGGCGACGGGGTGGGGTTCGAGGCCGGCCCGGAGGGCGCGCGGCTGATCCTCGTCGCCGGCCGCCCGATCGGCGAGCCGGTGGCCTGGCACGGGCCCTTCGTGATGAACACCGCCGAGGAGATCCGCGAGGCCATCGCCGACTACCAGGCCGGGCGGTTCTGAGGCAGGCGGCGGCCGCCACGAGAGCCCGGATTCGGCTCCGGGGGGACTCACCGCTCCGAATGCCCCGCCTCGAACCAGTCCTTGCGCCGGAACAGTCCCGGCTTGATCAGGTCGACGAAGGCGCGCGCGGGGCCGCTCAGCGTTTTTCCTTTCCGCACCAGCACGCCGTAGGTGCGCGAAGGGAAGTACTCGCGCAGCGGCCGCGCGACGATGCGTGTCTTGTCGGCGTCGGTGAGGCAGAGCGCGGAAACGACCGAGATGCCGAGATCCTGCGCGACGTACTGCTTGATCACCTCCCAGCCGCCGACCTCGATCGCGACCTGGTAGGGCACGCGGCGCTGCTCGAAGGCAGTGGTCACCATGCGCCAGGTCGAGAGCTGCTTCGGCGGCAGGATCAGGCCGTGGGGCGAGAGGTCCTCGAGCTTGATCGCCGACTTCTTCGCCAGCGGATGCGTGGGCGCGGTGATCAGCATCGCGTCGAAGCGCTGCACCGGCGCGTAGTCGATGTCGTTGGGCACCTCCCACATCGCGCCGACGGCGAAATCCACCTCGTCGGCGCGCAGCTTGGCGAGGCCGGCCTGGCCGGTGACGCTGTGCAGGTGCAGGCGCACCTCGGGCCGCAGCGCGCGGAACGCGGCGAGAGGCTCCGGCAGCAGGTGCAGCAGGGTGGAATTGCCGGCGGCGAGATGCAGTTCGCCGCCGTCGAGGCCGGACTGGCTGCCGCGGAAGGCCTCGTCGAGGGCCTCGAAGCCGTCGACCAAGGGCCGGGCGAGTTCGTACAGGGCCTGGCCTTCGCGGGTCAGTGAAAGCCGCCGTCCGACGCGCTCCAGCAGGGTCACGCCGTAGTGGCTCTCCAGCGCCTTGAGCTGCAAGGAGACGGCCGGCTGGCTCAGGAACAAGGCCTCGGCCGCCCGGCTGACCGAGCCCAGCCGGGCCACCTGGCAGAAGGCCTGCAGCGGCTTCAGACGGCTGCCCTTGTAGTAGAAACGCCCCGATTCGCGCTCGAGACCCGGTGCCGTTGCCGGTTTTTGGCCGCTTGATCGCCTCATGTTGGCCTGCCTTTCTAGTAATTATTAGCTGAACTCATGGATCGTATCCAAAGATTTGTCTTGTCAACAATGGGTGGCGGGGTGAGTTTGGGGCCATGCCCGCCGCCGGACCTCGCCACCCCGTGAGCACCGCCACCGAGCCCTCCCGCAGCCCCCAGGCCCCCCAGCAGGTCGCGAGTGGCTTCCGCCGCGTCGGTCGCCCGGTCGAGGGCGAGGCCACGATCCTGGTGCCGGAGCTGCAGGCCCTGCTCACCGACCTGCATCGTCTCTTCGAGCCGGTCCGCCGCCAGCGCCTGGCCGCCCGTATCGCCCGCCAGGCCGAATTCGACGCCGGGAGGCTGCCGGACTTCCGCGCCGACACGCGCTCGATCCGGGAAAGCGACTGGACCGTGGCCCCGATCCCGGCGGCCCTGCAGGACCGCCGCGTCGAGATCACCGGCCCGGTCGACCCGAAGATGGTCATCAACGCGCTGAACTCCGGTGCCAACTGCTTCATGGCCGATTTCGAGGACAGCAACGCGCCGTCCTTCGCCAACCAGATCACCGGCCAGCGCGCCCTGCGCGACGCCGTCGGCGGCACCCTCGGCTTCACCGCCCCCGAGACCGGCAAGCGCTACGCGCTCGACCCGGCCAGCAGCACCGTGCTGATCGTGCGCCCGCGCGGCTGGCATCTCGATGAGGTGCACGTGACGGTCGACGGCCAGCCGATGGGTGGTGGCCTGTTCGACCTCGCCACCTTCGCCTTCCACAACGCCAAGACGCTCGCGTGGCGCGACCGCGGCCCGTACTTCTACCTGCCGAAGATGGAGTGCATGGAGGAGGCGCGCCTGTGGGACGACGTGCTCGCCTTCCTCGAAGTCCGCCTCGGCCTGCCGGTGGGCACGATGAAGGTGACGGTGCTGATCGAGACGCTGCCGGCCGTGTTCGAGATGCACGAGATCCTGCACGCGCTGCGCGGTCGCATCGTCGGTCTCAATTGCGGTCGCTGGGACTACATCTTCAGCTGGCTCAAGACCCTGCGTCGCCACCCCGACAAGGTGCTGCCGGAGCGCGGCCAAGTGACGATGACCCAGCCCTTCCTCAAGGCCTACTCGGAGCTGCTGATCCAGACCTGCCATCGCCGCGGCGCGCATGCGATGGGCGGCATGGCCGCGCAGATCCCGATCAAGGGCGATGAGGAGGCCAACGAGCGCGCGATGCAGCGCGTGCGCGCCGACAAATTGCGCGAAGTCACCGCCGGCCACGACGGCACCTGGGTGGCGCACCCGGCCCTGATCCCGATCGCGCGCGAGATCTTCGACGCGCACATGCCGACACCGCACCAGCACCACGTCCGGCGCGAGGACGTGCAGGTGACCCGCGACGACCTGCTCCAGCCCTGCCTCGGCACGATCAGCCGCGCCGGCTTCGACAACAACGTCGAGGTCTGCGTGCGCTACCTGGCGGCCTGGCTGGCCGGCAACGGTTGCGTGCCGATCCATCATCTGATGGAGGACGCCGCCACCGCCGAGATCAGCCGCACCCAGCTCTGGCGCTGGCTGCACCACCCACGGATCGCCGCAAAGAACGGTGTGCCTGCCGTGCCGCTGCTGCTCAACGACGGCACGCCGGTGGACTGGGCGCTGTTCGAGCGCGCGCTGATCAACCTGCCCTCCGTCATCGGCGACCGCCGCGCGCTGCCCGGTGGCGACCGCATCGACGCCGCCATCGCCCTGCTCGACCGCCTCACCCACGCCGACACCCTCGAACCCTTCCTCACCAGCGCCGCGTATCCGCAGCTCGTGCAGAGCGAGCTCCAACACGGGTGACGTGCGCCGCTCTCACTCGCTCCGCCACTCGCTGCTCGCCTCGCCACTCGTTCCTCTCTCCTCGCTTCACCCCTCCCTCCTCGCCCCACCCCTCGTTACTCGCAAGGATCCCGCCATGAGCACGCTGCCGACCGCCGAACAACTGAAGCACGACTGGGCCACCAACCCCCGCTGGAAGGGTGTGACCCGCAACTACACGGCGCATGACGTCGTGCGCCTCCGCGGCACCGTCGCGGTCGAGCACAGCATCGCCAAGCTCGGCGCGCAGAAGCTCTGGCGCTACCTGCAGACGGAGGATTTCATCAACGCGCTGGGCGCACTCACCGGCAACCAGGCCATGCAGCAGGTCAAGGCCGGGCTGAAGGCCATCTACCTCTCGGGCTGGCAGGTCGCCGCCGACGCCAACCTCGCCGGCGAGATGTACCCCGACCAGTCGCTGTACCCGGCCAACTCGGTGCCGCAGGTGGTCAAGCGCATCAACAACACCCTGCTGCGCGCCGACCAGATCCAGTGCGCCGAGAACCACGCCACCGGCGCGAGCGGCGGCATCGACTACCTGCAACCGATCGTGGCCGACGCCGAAGCCGGCTTCGGCGGCGTGCTGAACGCCTTCGAGCTGATGAAGGCGATGATCGAGGCCGGTGCCGCGGGCGTGCACTTCGAGGACCAGCTCGCCTCGGTGAAGAAGTGCGGCCATATGGGCGGCAAGGTGCTGGTGCCGACCCGCGAGGCCATCGAGAAGCTCAACGCCGCGCGCCTCGCCGCCGACGTGATGGGCGTGCCCACGCTGATCGTCGCCCGCACCGACGCCGAGGCCGCCGATCTGCTGACCAGCGACATCGACGCCAACGACCGCCCGTTCTGCACCGGCGAGCGCACCGTCGAGGGCTTCTACAAGACGCGTCCCGGTGCCGAGCAGGCGATCAGCCGAGGTCTTGCCTACGCGCCGTATGCTGATCTCGTGTGGTGCGAGACCGGCAAGCCGGACCTGGCGTTTGCCAAGCGCTTCGCCGAGGCCATCCACGCCAAGTACCCGGGCAAGCTGCTGGCCTACAACTGCTCGCCGTCCTTCAACTGGAAGAAGCACCTCGACGACGCCACCATCGCGCGCTTCCAGAAGGAGCTCGCGGCCATGGGCTACAAGTTCCAGTTCATCACCCTGGCCGGCTTCCACAGCCTCAACTACGGCATGTTCGACCTCGCCCACGGCTATGCCCGCCGGCAGATGAGCGCCTTCGTCGAGCTGCAGGAGCGCGAGTTCGCGGCGGCCGATCGCGGCTTCACCGCGGTGAAGCACCAGCGCGAGGTCGGCACCGGCTACTTCGACGCGGTGACGCAGACCATCCAGAGCGGCCAGAGCTCGACCACCGCGATGAAGGGGAGCACCGAGGAGGAGCAGTTCCACCACGGCCACGGCGCGGCGACGGGCAGGGAGACCGTCGCGGCCTGAGTGGCGGTGGGCTGGATGCAGCGACGGGCCCTCGCGGGCCCGTCGTGCTTTGCGGGAGACCGCCGGCGATGAAGCCGGCGGTCGGTTTCAGGGCGTGACGGTCAGATTGACCCGTACGCTGGCCTGCGGACGGGCCGGGTCGTTGCTGTTGACGCAGACGAAGCCGGTGTAGTTGCCCGGTGCCAGGCCCTGGGTGTTGACGGTGAAGCCGACCGTGGCCGGCGCACCGGCCAGACCGCGTCCACTGGCCGGGGCCACGCCACCGATCCACGGCGCGCCGCAGCCGACCGTGCCGATGATGCCGAAGGCCATGCCGGCCGGCGGGTTGGGCGGCACGTTCCAAGTGTTGCCGGGCGGGGCCAGGCTGGGCTGGATGAGACGCGGCGGGGTGCCGTTGCCCTCGTTGGAGACGAACCAGGCGTAGCGGTTGGCGAAGGTGGTGTTGATCTGCGGCACCAGCCAGTAACGGCCCGGCGGCAGGGTGACGTTCTGCCCGGCGGCGGCGAGGTCGAGCCGCAGCACGCCCCCCACCAGCGACACCCCCGGTCCGGAGAGCGGGCTGCTGAAGCGCCACACCGCTGCACCCGGCGAGGTCTCCGGGTTGCCGGCCGGCACGCCACCGGCATCCGGGAAGATCGACCACTGCACCACCGTGGCCGGCGTGGCCAGCGCGCCGACGTTGAAGAGGTCGGTGCTGATGCGGGCGATGCGGCTGGAGGCCGGCACCACGAAATCGTCGCCGGCGTAGAGGCCGATGCCGAAATCGGTGAAGAAACCGGTGGCGAAACCGCTGGTGGCACCAAGGCGGCTCTGGCTCACCACCGCACCGGTTCCGGTGCCGGTGGTGCTGACGCTGAACTCGACCGGATTGCTGTTGCTCCACACCGAGAAGCTGGCGCTGCGGCTGCTGTTGGCCGGCGCGCTGATGGCGATGGTTTCGGTACTGAGCGTCAGTTCCGGAGCCCGCACCGCCACCGCCACCGGCAGCCGCAGGTCGGGCGAGCGGCTGGCGTGGTCGTTGCCGGTGGAGGTGAGGGTCAGCGCGCCGAAACGGAAGCTGCCGTCGGCCGGCTGGCCGGCGGTGTTCACCGTGACCGTGACGGTGGCGGTGCCGAACGGTGCCAGCGTGAACACCGGCGTGCTGATCGAGCCGGTGACGCCACTCAGGCTGGCGCTGAAGGTCTGGAAGGTGCCGCGGGTGCTGCGGAAGGTGCGGGTGAAGGTGCAGGTGGCCGGTCCGCAGCCGCGGTTGACGAGGCCGGCCAGGTTGAGCCCGGCGGGGTCGCCACCGATCCCCGGGTTGGCGGCGAGGTAATCGGCGCGCTGCTCGTCCAGCACCAGGCCGGCACGAGCGGCGCGGTCCACCTGCACGCGGCCGGCGCCAGCGGCGAAGGGGTGCGCCGGGGTGACGCCATCCTCCAGCCGCACGGTCTGGGTGGCCGTCATCATCAGCGCCGACTGCACCTCGGCTGGGCTCCAGTCGGGGAAGAGCTGGCGGAGCAGCGCGCCCGCGCCGGCGATCTGCGGCGCGGACATCGAGGTGCCGGACATCAGGCCGGCGGCGTTGATGCAGGCCGGGGTGGCCCACTGCGCCGGGTCAGGGCAGGCGACCGGTTCCAGGATGTTGACGCCGTGGCCGGTGATGTTGGGCTTGAGCAGCGAGAACGGGGCCGGCCCGCGCGAACTGAAGGCGGCGAGCTGGTCGACGGTGTTGGTGATCCGGGTGGCCGGGAAGGGGATGCTGGCGGTGAGGGTCGGGTCGGTGGCGGCAAGGCCCTGCAGGGCCACGCCTTCGGCTTGCGGCATCATGAACACCGGCACCGTGGCACCGGGCACCGAGGGCGTGAGGATGCCGGCCGCGTTGTTGACGAGGATGACGGCGCGCGCCCCGGCGGCGGCGGCATTGTTGGCCTTCTCGATGAAGGTGCAGCCGCCGCGCCGCACCAAGGCGATGCGGTTGGTGAAGAAGCCGGCCGGGAAGGCGCCGCTGGCGGTGCAGCCGTCGCTGGCACCGGCGAAGCCCGGCCCGGCCCGCAGCGGCAGCGCCGGCACGGTGGCCGAGAGCTCGACGCCGCCGCTGCCGGCTCTCAGCACGACGCGCTGCAGGCTGGCCGGCACGTTGGCGCCGCTGGTGTTGAGGGTGAATTCGAAGCCGTCCCGGCCGGACTGGGCGGCCGCCACGGTGGTGACCCAAGGCTGGTTGTGGCCGTTGGTGGAGGGGCCGGGGCCGCTGTTGCCCGCCGAGGCGGCGACGAAGATGCCGGCGTCGGCGGCGGCGAGGAAGGCCAGCGAGATCGCCTCCGACCACGGCTGGGCGCCGCCGCCGATCGAGTAGTTGATGACATCGACGCCGTCGATCACCGCCTGGTTGATCGAGGCCAGGGTGGAGACGTTCGGGCACAACCCCTGCCCGGTGGCGACCAGCGTGTAGCAGGCGTCGTAGCCCACCACGTGGGCACGCGGGGCGATGCCGCTGATCTCGACGACGTTGCCGCGGAAGCTGACGAAACGGCTGTTGCCGGCCGAGGTGCCGGCGACGTGCGAGCCGTGGCCGTCGTTGTCGCCGAAGCTGGCCTCCTCGCGGAAGGTGCCGCCCGGCCGGCAGGGGTCGGTGGCCGGGGCGTTGGGCGTGCAGACCGCGCTGAACACGAAGTCGTGGCCGCCGATCAGCTTGTCGTTGCAGCGGCCGGCATCGACGCCGCCGGGGCGGCACTGGCCGAGGTAGTTGCCCGGCCCGAGCGGGTTGCTGAATTCGAAACCGCTGAGCGGGTCGACCTCGGCGAAGGAGGGGCTGCGCAGGTTGATGCCGGTGTCGATGATGCCGACCAGCACGCCCTCGCCCAGGGCGCGGCGGTTGAACAGCGAGACGCCGGTGCGCTCGCGGGTCATGAAGGCGGCGCGATGGATGCCGGTGCCGCTGCTCCACACCGTGGGTGCGCCGATCACGCCGGGGCCGGTGTCGTCGTCGAGGGCGAACTCCTTGTAGGGCTCGACCAGGGTCACGGCGGGATCGCGGGCGAGCGCCGCCGCCTCGGCCGGGCTGAGGGTGGCGACGATGCCGTTGAAGGCGTGCTGCATCCGGTGCGTGACTTCGAACGAGCGGCCGGCAACCGACTTGAGGCGGGTCTCGAGGGCCTTCTGGCGGGCTTCCAGGGTCTCGGCGTACTGGGCCACGCTGGCCTCAAGGTCGAGCGCCTTCTTGCCGCGCAACGGCGGCGACGAGGCCTTCAACTGGGTTTTGAAGGTCACCGCCGGGACGTCGCGGAAACCGATGATGTGGGGCATCCGGCCGCTTTCCGCGAAGGCCTCCAGGACCGGGGACTGCTTCACCACGGCCTCGGCCGCGAGCTTCGGCACAGCGGCCGAAGCCACCGTGCCCACCATCGCCACCAAAGCCGCCGACACGGCCACCGAACACCTCTTGCGTTGCAACCGGACCATCTGGAACTCCCCTGGAAACAGTCAACCGGCGATGGGAACGAAACCGTGGCGGAGCGTGGCGGACTGGGCCGACGTGTTCCCGCCTGCTGCGGCACCGCGAACGGCCGGGGGCGGACGCGGTGGACAACCCCTACGGTGTAGCGTGAAGCCGGACCCTCTGCAAGCCTGTCCGCGCAGGACACCACGCCGGCTTCACCGCCTTCGCGGCCACCAGCGGCCAAGGCCGGCCAGCGGGGCCTCGGGCAGCACGATGCCGACCTGCGCGGCGCGGCCGTCCTCGACCCGGCGCACCACCAGGGTGGCCGGACCGACCGGCAGGCGGTCGCCGATCTGCACCTCGCCTTCGAAGCGGTTGGCGAAGATCTCGGCGGCGGTGCAGGTGGCGTAGTCGGGCGGGATGGGCAGGTCGTAGAAGGTCGCCAGTTCCCCCAGCGGCACATCGCCGGCCAGCAGGAACTGGCCGAAGGCGGCATGCTCGGCCTCGCGGGCCTCCTGCCCCTCCGCGAACAGCCAGTCCAGCCGGTAGACCTCGCCGGGCGGAGCCAGGTAGTAGGCGATGTCGCCGGGCCGCAGGGGGCCGGCCTCGGGCGGCAGCAGCACCTGCTGCTCGCGCACCACCAGGGTGGGGCGCGCCCAGCCCGGCACCTGGGCCCGGTGCGAGAGCACGGCGCTGGTCGGCCCGACCGGGTAGCCGACCAGTTCGAAGACCAGCTGCCCCGGCAGGTCGAGTTCGATGCGCCGCGCCTCTGCCGTGCTGCGCGGCAGGGCAAGCCCGAACAGCCGCGCCGCCGGCTTCAGGGTCCAGCCCTGCACCAGCAGCGAGACCAGCACGATGACGAAGGCGACGTCGAAGTAGAGCGCCGCGTTCGGCAGTTCCATCAGCAGTGGCAGCGAGGCGAGGAAGATGCCGACGGCACCGCGCAGACCGACCCAGCCGACGAAGCCGATCTCGCTGCGACGGAACCCGAACGGCACGAGGCAGGCCGCCACCGCCAGCGGCCGCGCCACCAGCATCAGCCAGAGCGCCAGCGCCAGCGCCGGCCAGAACACCTCGGCCAGGGTCGAGGGCCGCGCCAGCATGCCGAGCAGCAGGAACATCACGCCCTGGGCGAGCCAAGTGGCGGCATGCTGCACCGTGGTGATGGTGGCGATGGCCCGTACCGGCCGCTGGCCCAGCACCAGCCCGGCGATGTAGACCGCGAGGAAGCCGCTGCCGCCGAGCAGGTTGGTGCCGGCGAACACCACCACCGCGCCGGCCAGGGCGAGGAGGGCGTGCAGGCCGTCGGGCAGGGCCAGCCGGTTGAGCGCCAGCGCCAGCAGGCGGCCGCCGACCCAGCCGAGCACGGCACCGGCGCCGAGTTGCACGACCAGCCGGCCGAGCAGGTCGCCGCCGTCGCCCAGCTGGCCGAGCGCCAGCCAGCTGCACAGCACCAGGGTGAGGAAGACCGCGACCGGGTCGTTGGCGCCGGATTCGATCTCCAGCACGCCGTTGATGCGCTTGGGCAGTCGCAGGCCGGCACCGCGCAGCAGGAAGAACACCGCGGCGGCATCCGTCGAGGCGATCACCGCACCGACCAGCAGGGCCTCGACCCAGGTCAGATCGAACAGCCAGCGCGCCGCCAGCGCGGTCAGCCCGGCGGTCAGCAACACCCCGACCGAGGCCAGCAGCGCGGCCGGGGCGACCGCACTGCGGATCGGCGCCAGCCGGGTGTGCAGGCCGCCGTCGAAGAGGATGACGGCCAGTGCCAGCGCGCCGATGCCGTAGGCGGTCTGCGGCGTGATCGACAGGCCGGCCCCCTCGGGCCCGAGCGCCATGCCGAGGGCGAGGAAGACCAGCAGCAGCGGGGCACCGAAGCGGCGGGCGACGAGCGACGAGGCGATGCCGGCGAGCGCGATCACGGCGCCGCTCAGCAACCAAGTGTCAATGCGCGTCAACCACTCCATGCCGGGCCGGGGCGTCCATCGTCCGAAGGGCTTCCAGATTAGCGTGCCGCGATGCCGCATTGGCATCGCCGACGGGAGCCGCCGCGCAGGCATCGCCGACGGGAGCCGCCGCGCAGGCATCGCTGGCGCGGAAGGCGAGGGCCTCGGCCACCGCCGCGGCCTCGACCCGTGCTTCGCCGGCGAGATCGGCGATCGTGCGCGCCACCCGTAGCAACCGGTGCAGGGCACGGCCGGACAGGGCGAGCCGTTCACCGGCGGTTTCGAGAAGATGCAAGGCCGCCGGGCTGGCCGCCGCGTGCTGGCGCAGGGCGGCAGGATCGAGGTGGGCGTTCGGCCGGCCTTGGCGGGCCTGCTGCCGCGCCCGGGCGGTGCGGACCTGTTCACGCACCTGTGCCGAGGATTCGCCACGCGTTGCCTGCGCCATCGCCGCGGCCGGTACCCGCCGCAGGACGACGTGCAGGTCGATGCGGTCGAGCAGCGGTCCGCTGACCCGACCCTGGTAGCGGGCGATCGCCTCGGCGGGGCAGGCGCAGCGGCCAGAGGGATCGCCGGCCCAGCCGCAGGGGCAGGGGTTCATCGCCGCCACCAGCAGGGCGCGGGCCGGGAACTCGGCCTGCAGGGCGGCACGGGCGATATGCACCTGGCCGGATTCCAGCGGCTCGCGCAGGGCCTCCAGGCTGGCGCGTGGCCATTCCGGCAGCTCATCGAGGAACAGCACGCCGTGGTGGGCCAGCGAGAGCTCGCCCGGCCTCGGCAATGCGCCGCCGCCGACCAGTGCGGCGGCACTGGCCCCGTGCAAGGGGGCGCGGAAGGGGCGGGCCTGCGGCCAGACGGCGAGGCCGCGTGCCGCCGGGACCAGGCTGTGGACCAGTGCCACCTCCAGGGCCTCGTCGGCATCGAGCGGCGGCAGCAGGCCGGGCAGGCAGCGCGCCAGCAGGGTCTTGCCGCAGCCGGGCGGACCGAGGAAGCGCAGGGCATGGCCACCGGCCGCGGCGATCGCCAGGGCCCGCTTGCCCAGGGCCTGCCCGGCCACGTCGGCAAGATCGGGGCCGGTCACGGCCTCCGTCGAGGCGGGTGCTGGCGCGACGGCACGCTCCAGCCGGGCCTCGCCGCGCAGATGGGCCACCACCTGGCACAAGCTGCGGGCGGCGTAGACGGTGGCACCGGGCGCGGCGGCGGCCTGCGCGGCGTCCTCGGCGGCCACCACCAACGCCCGCCCGGCGGCGGTGGCGGCCAGTGCGGCCGGCAGCACCGCCCCGACCGGCCGCAGGCCACCGCCGAGCGAGAGCTCGCCCAGCAGTTCGACCTCGCGCAGGGCCTCGACCGGCAGTTGCCCGCTGGCGGCGAGCAGCCCCACCGCCATGGCGAGCTCGAAGCGCGCGCCTTCCTTGGGCAGGTCGGCCGGCGCCAGGTTGATGGTGATGCGCTGGCTCGGCACCTCGAACTGGCTGGCGGCCAGCGCCGCGCGCAGGCGGTCGCGGGCGTCGCGACCGGCGGCACCGGCGAGGCCGGCGATGCTGATCGCCGGCAGTCCGCCGGCGGTGAAGACTTCGACGCGCACTTCCGGCGCGCGCACGCCGCAGCGTGCACGGGCGTGCACGAAGGCCAGGCCCATGGCGGCGCGCTCAGTGCGTGGGCGGCTTGGCGGCGGCCTCGAGCTCGGCCACCCGCTGCTCCAGCGCGGCCAGCTTCTCGCGGCTGCGGCGCAGCACCGCGGCCTGCACCTCGAACTCCTCGCGGGTGACGAGATCGAGCCGGGCGAGGCCGGCCTGCAGCCCGGCGCGCAGGTGCTTCTCCAGGTCGGCGCGGGCGTCCTCCAGCCCGGGCGGCAGGTGCGCGGCGAGGCGGCGGGCGAGCTCGTCGATGGCCTTGAGGTCGATCATGGCAGTGCTCCGTGGGGTCTGGGGACGAGCATGGCGGGTCGGGCGTGGCGCCGGCGTCGGAGGATACCCCGGCACCGTGTCGGCCGACCCCGTGGCCGACCCCGTGGCGCGCCCACCGCCGCGCGCCGTAGGCTGGCGGCCGACCCCACGACGGACGCCCCGCATGAAAATGGTCATGGCCATCATCAAGCCCTTCAAGCTCGACGACGTGCGCGAGGCGTTGTCCGAGGTGGGCGTCACCGGCATCACCGCCACCGAGGTCAAGGGCTTCGGCCGGCAGAAGGGCCACACCGAGCTCTATCGCGGCGCCGAGTACGTGGTCGACTTCCTGCCGAAGATCAAGCTGGAGGTGGCGGTCACCGACGACCAGGCCGAGCGCGTGGTCGAGGCGATCGCCCATGCCGCCAACAGCGGCAAGATCGGCGACGGCAAGATCTTCGTCTACGACCTTGAGCGGGTGATGCGCATCCGTACCGGCGAGTTGGACGGCGACGCGCTGTGAGGGCTCAGCCCGCCAGCGCCTTCGCCACGAACGGCGGCAGGGCCAGCGCGCCACGGTGCACGGCGGCGCTGTAGTACCCGGTGTCGAAGGGCTTGGCCGCGGCGTCGGCCTCGCGGAAGGCGGCGAGGTCGCGCGGCTCCTTCGACGCGATCAGGCAGCTCCAGTAGCCGGTCGGGTAGCAGGGCTGCGGGAAGGGCAGCAGCTGGAAGCCCTGGAAGCCGGCGTCGCGCATGGCGGCGCGCATGTCGAGGATCAGGTGCATCAGCGCCAGCGGGCTCTCGCTCTGCTGCACCAGCAGGCCGCCCGGCTTCAGGGCGCGCAGGCAATCCTCGTAGAAGGCGCGGTTGAACAGGCCCTCGGCCGGGCCGACCGGGTCGGTGGAGTCGACGATCACCACATCAATGCTCTCGGCGGCGGCGTTCTTCATGTAGGCGATACCGTCGTCGAACATCACCGTCGCGCGCGGGTCGTCGTTGCTCTCGCACAGCTCGGGGAAATGCTTGCGCGCCATCACCGTGACCTGCTCGTCGATGTCGCATTGCACGGCGGTCTTCACGCCGGGGTGCTTGAGCACCTCGCGCAGGGTGCCGCAGTCGCCGCCGCCGATGATCACCACGTTCTGCGGGTTGGCGTGGGTGAACAGCGGCGCGTGCGCCATCATCTCGTGGTAGAAGAAATTGTCGCGCGTGGTCACCATCATCGCGCCATCGATCAGCATGACCTTGCCCCAGTCGGTGCTGTCGTAGATCTCGATCTTCTGGAACGGCGACTGCACCTCGTCCAGCTTCGCCGTCACGCGCAGGCCGAAGGCCGAGCCGGTGGGGTCGAAGGTCTCGTGGAGCCAAGTCGGGGAAGGGTTCATCGTCGGTGTTCCTCGAAGGAATGAAGGTGAAGCGGGGCCGGTGGGGCGCGAGCTTGGCTCGGGATCGATGGGGCGCGCACTGGGCTTTGGATGCCGGGGCGCGGGCTTCCGTGCCCCGCGCCGCGCAACGGTTGGCGAGTCTAGCGACCTCAGAGTTGCGCCATGAAGTCGTCCGCGCTGACGCCCGCCTGCTTGAGTACTCCGGACAGGGTGCCGACCTTGAGCTCGGCGTGCAGCGGTACGACACAACCGACACCGCTGCGCTTGAGTACGACGTGGCTGCCCCTCTGGCGTGCAACCACGAACCCGAGTCGCTGAAGCGCGCGGATGGCGTCGGTGCCCGAGACCCGCGGCAGGCTAGGCGGCATGGGCCGGCAGGTCGAAGGTGGTCAGCACCGGCCGGCCTTGGGCAACGAGCGGGAACTCTTCGAGGTACAGCGCCGTGGCGTCACGCAGGTTGACGAGGGCTTCTTCCAGGGTCTCGCCCTGGCTGGTGGTCCCGGTTTCCGGATTGAGGGCGGTGAACCCGCCTTCCGCTGCGGGCATGAGGATGGCGGTCAGCTGCATGGGGTGCTCCTCCAACGTCGCCTTGCATTGTAGGCCCAGGGCGACGCCCCGCGTTCACCCCTCGGCCGTACACTACGCGCCCCTAGGTTCCACCGGCCTCGCCCATGACCGCCTGGACGCTCGACCGCGCCCGCCACACCTATTCCGTGCCCTACTGGTCGGACGGCTATTTCGACATCGACGGCCGCGGCCGGCTGGTCGCCCGCCCGCGTGGCGACGACGGTCCCGCCGTGGCGCTCGCCGACGTGGTCGAGCGCGCGCGCGGCATGGGGCACAAGCTGCCGCTGCTGCTGCGCTTCTCCGACGTGCTCGGGCATCGCCTCGGCAAGCTGCAGGCGGCCTTCGCCGAGGCCATGCGCGAGCTCGACTACCGCGGCGGCTACACCGCGGTGTACCCGATCAAGGTGAACCAGCACGCCGGCGTGGCCGGCGAACTGGCCCGCGTCGGCGCGCCGGTCGGCGAGGCGCCCTACGCCGCCGACTTCGGCCTCGAGGCTGGCAGCAAGCCGGAGCTGATGGCGGTGCTGGCGCTGGCGCGGCCGGGCAGCCTCGTCGTCTGCAACGGCTACAAGGATCGCGAGTTCATCCGTCTCGCGCTGATGAGCCGCCGGCTTGGCCTCGACACCATCCTCGTGATCGAGAAGCCCTCGGAAGTGGCGCTGATCCTCGAGGAGTCGCGCGCGCTCGGCATCACGCCGGTGGTCGGCATCCGCCTGCGGCTTGCCTCGATCGGAGCGGGCAAGTGGCAGAACAGCGGCGGCGACAAAGCCAAGTTCGGGCTCTCGCCGCGCCAGGTGCTGGATGCGGTCGACAAGCTGCAGGCCGCGGGCCTTGGCGAGAGCGTGGCGATGCTGCATTTCCACATGGGCTCGCAGATCAGCAATGTGCGCGATATCGCGAGCGGCATGCGCGAGGCGGTGAACCACTTCGTCGAGCTTTCCCGGCGCGGTTGCCGGATCCGCATCATGGACGCCGGCGGCGGCCTCGGCGTCGATTACGAGGGCACGCGCTCGCGCAGTTTCTGCTCGATCAACTACGGCCTCGACCAGTACGCCTACACCCTGCTGCAGCCGCTGGCCGAAGCCTGCGCCGAGCATGGCCTCGCCCAGCCGCGGCTGGTCACCGAGGCCGGTCGCGCCATGACCGCCCACCACGCGGTGATGGTGGTCAACGTCTCCGAGGTGGAACGCGCGCCGGAAGGCCGCGTCGCTCCCGCGCAGCCCGGCGAGCCGGCGGTGATCCGCCACCTGCGCGAGGTGCAGGCCGAACTCGACGTGCGGCCGCCGGTGGAACTCTTCCACGAGGCCCAGCACCACCTCGCCGAAGGCCAGACCCTGTTCGCGCTCGGCCGGCTCGGGCTGGAGCAGCGCGCCCAGCTCGACGACCTGTTCTACGCCATCGCCCACGCGGTGCGGCAGCGCCTCTCGGCCGAGGAGAAGAGCCACCGCCCGGTGCTCGACGAGTTGAACGAGCGCCTGGTCGACAAGTACTTCGTCAATTTCTCGGTGTTCGAGTCGATCCCCGACGTCTGGGCCATCGACCAGGTGTTCCCGATCCTGCCGGTGGAGCGCCTCGACGAAGAGCCCACGCGCCGCGGCGTCATCGCCGATTTGACCTGCGACTCGGACGGCCGCATCGACACCTACGTCGAGAGCGAGGCGCTGGATGCCTCGCTGCCCCTGCACCCGCTGCGCGCCGGCGAGTCCTACCTGCTCGCGATCGCCATGGTCGGCGCCTACCAGGAGACGCTGGGCGACATCCACAACCTGTTCGGCGACACCGACACGGTGGCCGTGCGCCTCGATGGCGAGGACGGCTACACGCTGTCGACCCAGCGCCGCGGCGACACCACCGACGTGATGCTCGACTACGTCGGCTACAAGCTTGCCGATCTGCGCGGGCGCTACCGCGCCCAGGTCGAGGCCGCGGGCCTGCCGGCGGCGACGGCGGAGCAGTTTCTCGCCGCGCTCGAGGCGGGGCTCACCGGCTACACCTACCTGTCCGAAGAGCCGCTGGAATGAGGGCGGGCTTCCTCGGCCTCGGGGCGATGGGCCATGCGATGGCCGGGCATCTGGCCGATCGCGGCCTGCTCGCCGTGGTCGGCAACCGCACGCTGGCGAAGGCGCAGGCCTTCGTTGCGGCCCGTCATGCGGCGGCGTCGGGGCTACAGGCTGACGCCGTGGCGATGGCAAGCGGCGTGTCGCTGCATGCGGCAAAGGCTTTTGCCGATTACGCCGGCTGCGACGTGGTGGCCCTGTGCGTCCCCGCCGACGCCGACGTGCTGCAGAACGTCGACGGCCTCGCCGCGCACCTGGCGCCGGGGGCCATCGTCATCGACCACAGCACGGTGGCCGTCGAAACCGCGCACGAGGCGGCACGGCGGCTGGCGGTGCGCGGCATCGGCTTCCTCGACGCCCCGGTTTCGGGCGGCGTCGAGGGCGCGAGGAACGGCAAGCTCTCGATCATGGTCGGCGGCGATGAGGCCACGCTCGAGCGCGCTCGTCCGGTGCTCGCAGCCTACGGCGCGCGCATCGCCCGGATGGGCCCGACCGGTGCCGGGCAGGCCACCAAGGCGGTCAACCAGATCCTCGTCGCCGGCATCAACGAGGCCGTCTGCGAGGGCCTCGCCTTCGCCGCGAAGCTGGGCCTCGACCCGGAGCGCCTGCTGCCGACCCTGATGGCCGGTGCCGCCGGCAACTGGTTCCTCGACAAGCGTGGCGCCACCATGCTCCAAGGCGAGTTCCAGCCCGGCTTCAAGTGCGCGCACATGGCCAAGGATCTCGCCATCGTGCAGGCCATGGCCGAGCGGGCCGGCATCCGCCACCCGGTGATCGACCGCGCGCTCGCCGACTACCGCGAACTGGTGGCCCGCGGCGACGGCGAGCTCGACACCTCGGCCCTGATCACCCTCAAGGGCTGAAGCCGTCCGTGCAACGGGCTGCGCGGTTGGATAAGCGCGCCACCGCCCACGCATTACCGGCCGGTTGCGAACCTCGACGCGTGGAGACTACCGCGCCGGTGTCGCGGTGATGCCGGCTTCGGCCAGGGCCTGCCGCACCTGCTCGCGTTCGGCGACGTCGGCGAACGGCCCGAGCCGCACCCGGTGCAGGGGGCGGCCTTCGACCTCCACCGTCTCGACGCGGGCGACCCGGCCCAGCAGGGCCAGTTGGGCGCGCATCGCCTCGGCGTCGGCGGCGTTGCGGAAGGCACCGGCCTGCAACAGGCCGCCTGTGGCTCCGGGCATGGCGGTGCCCATGGCAGCCGCAGCGTCCACGGCATCCGCCGACGGCGGACGAACCGGTGCGGCCGCCGGGGCTTCGGTTTCCGCCACGCCGGGCAATTCGACCTGGCGTTCCGGCAGCAGGGTGTAGAAATCGAAGCGCGGCGCAGGGGGCGTTTCCGGTGGCTCCGGCGCGGCATCACGCGGCGTGGCCGGGGCCGTGGCCGCCGGGTCGGGGCGCGGCAGCAGGGCGTCGAGTGGTTCGCGCTCGCCGAAGATCAGGTAGGCCGCCGCGAGGCCAAGGCCGAGCAGCAGGCCCAAGGCCAGCACCAGCCCGTACTTCGCGCCGTTGCCGCGGCGGGCCTGCGGTTTGCCGCGCCGGCCCGCCATCACATGCTCTCCGGCGCCGAGACGCCGAGCAGGCCGAGCCCGTTGGCCAGCACCTGCCGGGTGGCGGCGGCGAGGCCGAGCCGGGCGTTGCGCAGTTCCTCCTCGGCCGAAAGGATGGGCTGGGCGTTGTAGAAGGCATGGAAGCCGGCCGCCAGCTCGCGCAGGTAGGTCGCCATGATCTGCGGGCCGCGCTGGGCGGCCGCCGCCTGCACCACCTCGGGGAAGCGCATCAGTTCGGTGAGCAGGACGAGTTCCTGCGGCTCGCCGAGCCGGCCGCGCGCCGCCTCGGCGGCGTTGCGGTGGTAGGCGAGGCCCTTCTCGTCGAGCTGGCGGAACAGCGAGCAGATGCGGGCGTGGGCGTACTGGATGTAGTAGACCGGGTTCTCGTTCGAGCGGCTCTTGGCGAGCTCGAGGTCGAAGTCGAGGTGCTGGTCGTTGCCGCGCATCACGTAGAAGAAGCGGGCGGCGTCGTTGCCCACCTCCTCGCGCAGCTCGCGCAGGGTGACGAAGCTGCCGGCGCGGGTCGACATCTGCACCCGCTCGCTGCCGCGGAACAGGATGGCGAACTGCACGAGTTCGATGTCGATCCTCGAAGGATCGAGCCCGAGGCCCTGCGCCGCGGCCTTGAGGCGGGCGACGTAACCGTGGTGGTCGGCGCCGAAGACGTAGAGGGCGCGCTCGAAGCCGCGCTCGAACTTGCTGAGCAGGTAGCCCAGGTCGGAGGCAAAGTAGGTGGTGGCACCGTTTTCGCGCTGCACCACGCGGTCCTTGTCGTCGCCAAAGGCCGTCGCGCGGAACCACAGCGCGCCGTCCTGCTCGTACAGGTGCCCGTTGGCGCGCAGGGTGGCGATGGCGCGCTCGACGAAGCCGTCGGTCAGCAGCGAGCGTTCGCTGAAGAAGCTGTCGTGGACCACGCCGAAGCCCTTCAAATCGTCCTTGATGTCGGCGAGGCACCAGGCGAGGCCGGCGTCGAACACGCTGCGGTAGTCGGCCTCGCCGAGCAGGGCCTTGGCGCGGGCGATCAGGGCATCGACATGGGCTTCCTTGTCGCCGCCCTGCGATTCGTCCGGCGGCAGGCCCTCCTGCACCTCGGCGGCACCGCGCTTGAGCGCGTCGCCGGCCTTGGCGCGGAGCCGGCGGGCGATCTCGACCACGTACTCGCCCTTGTAGCCGTTGTCGGGGAAGCGCAGGGCCAACCCGGCGAGCTCGTGGTAGCGCACCCAGACCGACACCGCGAGGATGTCCATCTGCCGGCCGGCGTCGTTGACGTAGTACTCGCGCTGCACCTTGTGGCCGGCGGCCTCCAGCAGGTTGGCGAGCGAGGCGCCGTAGGCCGCACCGCGGCCGTGGCCGACGTGCAGCGGGCCGTTCGGGTTGGCGGAGACGAACTCGACCGTCAGCCTCTCCCGCGAGCCCGGCTCGGCGCGACCGTAGTCGGCACCGAGCTCGAAGATGCGGCGCAGGGTGGCGAGCCGGCAGGCGGCGGTGATGTGGAAGTTGAGGAAGCCGGGGCCGGCGATCTCGACCTTCGCCACGTGCTGGGATTTCGGCAGGGCCGCGGCCAGCGCCTCGGCCAGTTCCCGCGGCGGCCGGCCGGCCGGCTTGGCGAGCAGCAGGGCGAGGTTGCTCGCGTAGTCGCCGTGCTCGGCCGAGCGGGCGCGGTCGATGCCGATCTCGGGCAGCTCGGTGTCGGGCGGCAGGCGGTCGTTGCGGCGCAGGTCGAGCAGGGCCTGGGCGAGCAGTTCGCGGAGGTGGTCTTTCACGGGGGATCCGGCGGGGGCTTGGGACCGGCGCGGGTGCGGGCGGCCCGCCCCGGCAGGAGACCGCCCAGTGTACCGGAAGGCCCAGGAACCGGCTGAAACCTGGATGTCATGGAGGCGGCCGATGCTGCACGGACTTGAACCGACCCGTCTGGCCGGCCCGGTCCCTTTGCCCTTGGAGTTTTGTGATGCGCCCGACCTCCCGCCTCTCCCGTCTCGCCCTGGCCACCGCCGTGGCCCTCGCCTCCACCCAGGCCGCTGCCTCGGTCCGCTTCGCCGAAGCCTTCGACGGCAACTGGTTCAACCCGGCCCAGGACGGCCGTGGCGTGTCGGTGGACTTCATCCCCAACGCCACCCGCACCGGCGGCACCTTCTTCGCCGCCACCTTCATCTACGACAACGCCGGCAACCCGTTCTGGATCACGCTGCAGGACACCGTCTCCGAGTTCCAGTTCCGCTCGGCCACGGTCGGCATCTTCCGCACCGCCGCCGGCAGCTGGGCGAGCCCGGGTGCCGCCACCAACACCCGCATCGGCACCGCCACGGTCACGCTCAACCACTGCAACGAGATGGTCGTCGCCCTCGACATGGACGCCTCGACCGGCCTCGCCGACCAGACCCTGACCCTGCAGCGCGTCGGCGCCGCCGCCGACGCCAGCGCCTGCGTCTGGCAGCAGCCCTTCACCGCCTGCCCGTCCTTCGCCACCGCGGCGCCGGCCTTCGGCCCGCGCGTCTGCGAACTGCCGGCCACCATCACCGGCGACGTCACCCTCACCAACAACATCACCTGGCTGCTGCGCGGCAAGGTGCAGGTCGGCCGTGACACCGGCCGTCCGGTCGGCCAGGGCGTCGATACCGCCACCCGTCCGAACGGCGTGGCCGCCACCCTGCGCATCCAGCCGGGTACCCTGCTGGTCGGCACCGCGGCGGCGGGTTCCTTCGACCACCTGGCGGTCAACCGCGGCTCGCAGATCTTCGCCGAGGGCAGCCGCGAGGCGCCGATCGTCCTGACCACCGCCAACGAGCTGCCGGGTGCGCTCTCGGCGCCGGCGCCGGGCCAGGTCGGCGGTTTCGTCATCTACGGCGCCGGTCCTTCCAACTGCTTCCCGAACTGCACGGCGGAGTGGGAGCCGGCCACGCCCTCGCCCTACGGCGGCGACGGCTCGGCGCTGTCCCGCACCGACAACAGCGGCGTCGTCCGCTTCATGCAGGTCCGCTTCGCCGGCTTCGTGTTCACCGCCGGCCGCGAGCTGAATTCCTTCACCTTCTCCGGCGTCGGCGCCGGCACCACGCTGGAGTACCTGCAGGCCTTCCGTGGCCAGGACGACGGCCTCGAGTGGTTCGGCGGCAACGTCAACACCCGCTACGCCATCGTCACCTGCCCGGGCGACGACGGTTTCGACTGGGAGGAGGGCTTCACCGGCAAGCTGCAGTTCGGCGTCGTCGACATGCGCAACTGCCCGGGTTCGAACCACGGCCTCGAGCTGTCGAACAGCGCCACCGCGCCCGACAGCTCGCCGCGCTCCCGCGGCGTGTTCGCCAACGTCACCGTGGTCGGCAACTCGCAGTCTTCCAGCAGCGACGCCATGCAGCTCAACAGCGGTACCGGCGGCAACTTCTACAACATGCTGCTGGTCGGTTCGCCGCGCAGCTGCATCCAGATCGCCGGCGCCCCGACCGCCGCCGCCGCCGGCGACCCGGCGCTGGGCCTGACCGGCGTGCTGACCGGCAACAACATCCGCACCTTCGGCTGCGGCACCAACACCAGCCAGGGCACCGGCGTGGCCACGGGCTACACCGGCAACTGGTTCGCCAGCCAGGTCGGCAACGAGGTGCTGGCCGCCAACCCGCTGATCGCCAACTCCGGCGGCCTGCCGAACGGCCCCGCCCCGGCCGGGCGCTTCCCGCCGGCCGGTGCCACCCTGCCGGCGCTCACCGACTGGTTCCAGCCGACCGACTTCGTCGGCGCCTTCCGCAGCAACGCGGCCGAGGACAACTGGACCACCGGCTGGAGCCGCCCGTTCAACCCGTAAGGGTCTTGCCGAAGCCGGCGCGCGGGGTCTCGTGGCCCCGCGTCGCCACCCTCCAGGCCGCCTCCGGGCGGCCTGGTCGTTTCCGCCTCCCGCGCCCGCATGGCCTCAGACCCAGCCGCGCTCGGCCATCGAGACGGCCCGCCCGTCGCCGACCACGAAATGGTCGAGCAGGCGCACGTCGACCAAGGCCAGGGCCTGCTTGAGCTGGACGGTGAGCTGGCGGTCGGCGGCACTCGGCTCGGCGATGCCGCTCGGGTGGTTGTGCGCCACCAGCACGGCCGCGGCGTTGCAGCGCAGGGCCTGCTGCACGAGGATGCGCGGGTGCACGCTGGCGCTGTCGATGGTGCCCTCGGCGAGGATGCGCTCGGCGATCAGGCGATGGCGGTTGTCGAGGAACAAGGCGGCGAAGCGCTCGTGCGGCGCGTCGCGCAGCCAGTGGCTGAAATACTCGCCGGCGCGGTGCGGGTTCTCCAGGGCGCCGCCGCGGTGGAGTTCGGCCTGCAGGTGCCGGCGACCCAGGGCCAGCGCGGCCTGCAGCAGGGCGGCGCGGGCCGGCCCGAGGCCGGGCAGGGCGCCGAGCCCGGCGGCATCGCGTTCCAGCAGGGGTCGCAGGCCGCCGCACTGGGCGAGCAGGGTGCGGGCGTGGCTGACCGCATCGGTGCCGCGTGGGCCGGTGCCGAGCAGCAGGGCCAGCAGCTCGGCATCGGCCAGCGCCTCGGCACCGTGCCGCAGCAGCCGCTCGCGCGGGCGTTCGGAAGCGGGCCAGTCCTTGATTCCCATGCCGGCATGGTGGCGGCCGACCCGGCCGCCGGCTGTCGGAAGCCCGTGGCCGCTGGGGTAAGCTTCCGGCTCGATCGCGGCGAGGAGCAGGGTGTGTCGGCATTGCACGGACAGCGGGTGCTGCTGGGGGTCAGCGGGGGCATCGCCGCCTACAAGTCGGCCGAGCTCGTGCGCCGCCTGCGCGAGGCCGGCGCCGAGGTGCGGGTGGTGATGACCGCCGGCGCCGAGCATTTCATCACCGCGACCACGCTGCAGGCGGTCTCCGGCCATCCGGTCCGGAGCTCCTTGTGGGATGCCGCCGCCGAGGCCGCGATGGGGCATATCGAACTCGCCCGCTGGGCCACCCGCGTGCTCATCGCGCCGGCCACCGCCGATCTCCTCGCCCGCCTTGCGCAGGGCCGTGCCGACGACCTGCTGGCCACGCTCTGCCTCGCCACCGAGGCGCCGCTCGCGGTGGCGCCGGCGATGAACCGGCTGATGTGGGCGAACCCTGCCACCCAAGCCAACCTCGCCCTGCTCCGCCAGCGCGGAGTGGCCGTGTTCGGTCCCGATGCCGGCGACCAGGCCTGCGGCGAGGTGGGCGAGGGCCGCATGCGCGAGCCCGCCGCGCTGGTGGCCGACCTGGCCGGTGTGCCCGCGGCGGCGGGCGGTTGCGGCGAGCGGCCAAGCGACGCCACCGCCACGGCGCCGCGGCGGCTGGCTGGCTGCCGCGTGCTGGTCAGTGCCGGCCCCACCTTCGAGGACATCGATCCGGTGCGCTTCCTCGGCAACCGCAGCAGCGGGCGGATGGGCTTCGCCGTCGCCGAGGCCGCCGCCGCCGCCGGTGCCGAGGTCACGCTGGTGGCCGGTCCGGTCAAGCTGCCGACCCCGCCCGGCGTGGCCCGCATCGACGTGCGCAGCGCCGCCGAGATGCACGCCGCGGTGCTGTCCGCGCTGCCGGGGCAGGACGCCTACGTCGGGGCCGCCGCGGTGGCCGACTACCGCCCGGTCGAAGTCGCCGGGCGCAAGATCAAGAAGGCCGAGGGCCCGGTCGAGCTGCGGCTCGAACGCACCGCCGACATCCTCGCCGAGGTCGCCGCGCATCCGCAGCGGCCGCGCTGCGTGCTCGGTTTCGCCGCCGAGACCCACGACGTCGAGACCTACGCCCGCGGCAAGCTCGCGGCGAAGCGGCTCGATGCCATCGCCGCCAACCGCGTCGGCCTCGCCGGGCAGGGCTTCGACAGCGAGGACAACGCGCTGACGCTGTACTGGGACGGGGGCGAGCGCGACTTCGGCCCCGCGCCCAAGGCCGCCATCGCCCGCGGCCTCGTCGACTGGATCGCCGACCGGCTGGCCCGCGCATGAGTACGGCGAGCATGGCACCCTGCGTCGAGCTGAAGATCCTCGATCCGCGCCTCGGCCGCGACTTTCCGCTGCCCGACTACGCCACCGCCCAGTCCGCCGGCATGGACCTGCGCGCCATGCTCGATGCACCGCTCACCCTCGCCCCCGGCGAGACCGCGCTGGTGCCCAGCGGCATCGCCTTCCACCTCGGCGATCCCGGCTTCTGCGCCGTGGTGCTGCCGCGCTCCGGCCTCGGCCACCGGCAGGGCCTGGTGCTGGGCAACCTCACCGGCCTGATCGATGCCGACTACCAGGGCCCGCTGCTGATCAGCCTCTGGAACCGCAGCAGCGTTCCTGCCACCGTGCAGCCGGGCGACCGCGTCGCCCAGCTGGTTTTCCTCCCGATCGCCCGCGCCGGCTGGCGCGTGGTCGAGGCCTTCGCCGCCAGCGAGCGCGGCGCGGGCGGTTTCGGCCACACCGGGCTCCGCTGAAGGCCATCGACGCATGACCGGGACGTCCCCCGCGCGACCGAAGATCCGCATCGCCAACATCCTGATCGCGGTGTTCGCCATCGTCGCCGGGGCCGTCCTGGCCTGGGGCGGCTGGACCCTGCGCAACCAGCACGGGCTGGGCGTGGCGGTCGCCGAGGCCCGCGCCCAGGCGGGGGCGGCGATGACGGCCTGGCTGCTCGCCGAGCGGCAGCGTTTCGACGCCCGGCGGCGCTCGCCGGAGGTGGTCGCGGCGTTGCAGGCCGGCGACCGCGACGCCGCCCGCCTGGCGCTCTCCGGCGACGGCATCCCGCTGGCCGCGATCGAGATCCATCCGGTCGACCTGTCGCCGGCCTGGGCCGATCCGGTCGGTTTCGGCTACGGCAAGCTCGGCCTGCTCTCGGCGGCGCTGGAAAGCGATGCCGTCCAGGTGGCGGTGGTGCAGGACGCCGGCCGGCCCTGGCTGGCGCTGGCCGCGGCGGTGCGTGGCGAGGGCGGCGTGCTGGCGCTCGCCTACGTGCGCCATCCGCTCGAGGCCCTCGCCGCGCCGCTGCTGGCCGATCCGCCGCAGGGCGGTTTCCTGGCGCTGCGGCAGGGCCAGCACACCCTGCTGCAGGTCGGCGACGGCCAGCTCGCCGGTGGCGCCGAGCTCGGTGCCATCGCGCTGCCGGACTCGCGGCTGCGGGTGGTCGGTGCGGCGCCCTTCGCCGAACCCGGGACCTGGGGCCTCGGTGGACGGGTCGAGCTGCTGGCCGGCCTGCTGGTGATCCTGGGCGGCCTCGCCCTGGTGCTGGTGCCGCGCGAGAAGGCCGCCGAGTGGGCGCGCCGGCTCGCCGAGAGGCGGGCCCGCGCCACGGAGCCGCCGGAGCCGACCCTGGCCGAGCAGATCCGCTCCACGGCCGCCGCCCCGCCGCCGGTCCGCCCGGTGGCCGTCGCCCCGGTCGCGGCCACGGCCGCGGCGGGCGGCGTGGTCGAGCGCAGCATCTTCCGCGCCTATGACATCCGTGGCGTGGTCGGCCAGACGCTCGATGCCGAGGTGGCGCGCCTGGTCGGCCGCGCGGTCGGCGCGCTGATGAAGGAGAAGGGCCTGCGCGGCATCGCCGTCGGCCGCGACGGCCGCCTGTCCTCGCCGGAGATGGCGCGCGCGCTCATCGACGGCCTGCGCATGTCCGGCATCGACGTCACCGACGTCGGCATGGTGCCTACGCCCGTCGCCTATTTCGCCGCGCACCACCTGCGGCTCGGCAGCGCCATCGCCGTCACCGGCAGCCACAACCCGCCGGACTACAACGGCTTCAAGATCGTGGTCGACGGCGAGACCCTGTCCGGCGCCGCCATCGGCGACCTCTACGCGCGCATCGTCGAGGGCCGCATGCCGGTGGCCGAACGCCGCGGTGATCTCGACGGCCTCGACATCGGCCAGGCCTACATCGACCGCATCGCCGGCGACATCCAGATCGAGCGTCGCCTGCGCGTGGTGGTGGACGCCGGCAGCGGCGTGGCCGGCGATCTCGGCCCGCGATTGCTCGAAGCCATCGGCGCCGACGTCGAGACGCTCTACTGCGACATCGACGGCACCTTCCCCTTCCACCATCCCGACCCGAGCGACCCGCACAACCTCGCGGACCTGGTGCAGGCCGTGCAGCGCTCCGGCGCCGACCTCGGCATCGCCTTCGACGGCGACGGCGACCGACTCGGCGTGGTCACCCGCACCGGCGAGATGATCTACCCCGACCGCCTGCTGATGCTGTTCGCTGCCGACGTGCTGGAGCGCAACCCCGGCGCCTGCATCATCTACGACGTGAAGTGCTCGGGCCATCTCGCCGGCTTCGTGCTGCGCCACGGCGGCAGCCCGCTGATGTGGAAGACCGGCCACTCGCTGGTCAAGGCCAAGATGAAGGAGACCGGGGCCGAACTGGCCGGCGAGATGAGCGGCCATTTCTTCTTCAAGGAACGCTGGCTCGGCTTCGACGACGGCCTCTACGCCGCCGCCCGCCTGCTGGAGGTCCTCGCCACCCGCGCCGAGGAGCCGGAGGAGGTGCTCGCCGAGCTGCCGAAGTCGATCAGCACGCCCGAACTCAAGGTGCCGATGGCCGAAGGCGAGCCGCACGCCTTCATCGAGGCCTTCACCGCCCGGGCCCGCTTCGAGGGTGCCCGGCTCTCGATCATCGACGGCGTCCGCGCCGACTGGTCCGACGGCTGGGGCCTGGTGCGTGCCTCCAACACCACGCCGATCCTGGTGCTGCGCTTCGAGGCCGACGACGAGGCGGCGCTGGCGCGCGTGCAGGCGGCGTTCCGCGCCGCCCTGCTGGGCCTGCGCGCCGACCTCGCGTTGCCGTTCTGAGAGGACGCCGGATCAGAGCCCGGCGGGCGGGACCAGGCCGCGCGCCTCGCGCTCGTGGAACAGCACGACCAGGCGCTCCAGCTCTTCCTGCAGGGCCTGCTTCTCGGCGGCGCGCAGCACCACCGCCTGCTCCTGGTTGATGATCTCGCGGCGCAGCTCGCCGATGATGGTGGCGGTGCGTTCCGGCACCGCCCGCGCCGCCAGCTCGGCGTCGCCGGCCACCGCCAGCTGCTGCATCAGGCTTTCGCGCTGGGCGTCGATGGCGGCCTGCAGGGAGGCGAGCGTCCCGTCGATGATCGAGGCCCGCTCGGCGTAGGCCGCGCGCAGTTCCTCTTCGCTGCGGAAGCTGCTGACCTTGGCCTCGTCGGCGCGCCGCGTGTTCTCGATCCGGGTCCGCTGCACGGCCTCGGCCGCGGCCTGCGCCTCGGCGGCGCGGCGTTCCTCGGCGGTCAGGGCGCGGTCCACCGCCTCGCGGACGAGGCCGGTCTGCGCGCTCAGTTCCTGCCGCGCCTTGTCGACCACCTCGGGCGGCAGGGCGTCGGTGTAGTGGACCTTGCCGTTGGCGTCGGTCCAGCGGTAGAGGCGGCGCTCGGACTGCGCGGCCTGGGCGACGGCGACGCCGGCGACCACCAGGGCGAGCGCGGCGACGAGCAGCGGGCGGAGCACGGGGGTCGATCGGGTCATGGCGGGGGCCTCAATCCTCGCGGGAGCCGTAGGCGGCACGATACGCCAGCAGGCGCCCGTGGTGGAGGGCGAGGTCGGGGCGGTCGCCGGCGTAGGCCAGCAGGTCGTCGAGGGTGGCCACCGCCACCACCGGCAGGCCGAGGGCCGCCTCGACCTCGCGGGCCGCCGAGCGCTCCCCTTGCGCGCCGCGTTCCTGTCGGTCCAGCGCGACCAGCACGCCGGCCGGGATCGCCCCGGCGGCGCGGATCAGGGCCGCCGACTCGCGGATCGCGGTGCCGGCCGTGATGACGTCGTCGACGATCAGCACCCGGCCCGAGAGCGGCGCGCCGATCAGGTGGCCGCCTTCGCCGTGGGCCTTGGCCTCCTTGCGGTTGAAGGCCACCGGCAGGTCGCGGCCGCGCGCGGCGAGCGCCACGGCGAGCGCAGTGGCCAGCGGAATGCCCTTGTAGGCCGGTCCGAACAGCATGTCGAAGCCGAGGCCGCGGGCCAGCACGGCCTCGGCGTAGCACTCGGCGAGCCCGGCCAGCGCCGCCCCGCTGTTGAACTGGCCGGCGTTGAAGAAATACGGGCTTTCCCGGCCCGACTTCAGCAGGAAGTCGCCGAAGCGCAGGGCATCGCAGCGCAGGGCGAGGTCGAGGAATCGGGACTGGTGCGGACTCGGGCGTGGATCCATGCGGTCGGGACCGGCGGGCGGGGGCGCCAGCTTACCGGAGCCCGGCGCCGCCCCGGCCGGGCGCGCCGCGCCGGCGCCTGCGACAATGCCCCCCTCGCGTCCGGGAGGGTGTGCGTGCGGATCTGCAGTTTCAACGCCAACGGCCTGCGCTCGGCCGCCGACAAGGGCTTCTTCGACTGGTTCGCCGGCCAGGACATCGACCTGCTCTGCGTGCAGGAGACCAAGGCCCGGGCGCACCAGCTCGACGCTTCGGTCTTCCATCCGTCCGGCTACCACGCGGTCTTCCGCGACGCGACGACGAAGAAGGGCTATTCCGGCGTGGCCGTCTACAGCCGCGCCCGGCCCGACGCCTGCGCGACCGGCCTCGGCTGGGCCGATTTCGACGAGGAGGGACGCTGGCTGGAGGCGCGCTTCGGGAACCTTTCCGTCGTCTCGCTGTACCTGCCCTCGGGCAGCTCGGGCGAGGAACGGCAGGGCTTCAAGTTCGAGGTGATGCGCTGGTTGCGCCCGCGCTTGCAGGCGCTGCTCGCCAGCGGCCGCGACGTGGTGGTCTGCGGCGACTGGAACATCGCGCGCACGCCGATGGACATCCGCAACGCCAGGGCGAACGAGAAGAACTCCGGCTACCTGCCGGAGGAGCGCGCCTGGCTCACGGCCCTGCTCGAGGAGGACGGCTGGGTCGACGCCTACCGCCGCCTGCGCCCCGACGGCCAGGACTACACCTGGTGGAGCCAGCGCGGTCAGGCGCGGGCGAACAACGTCGGCTGGCGCATCGATTACCAGCTGGTCAGCCCGGGGCTCGCCGCGCGCCTGGAGGATTGCGCCATCCACCCGGAGCCGCGCCTCTCCGACCACGCGCCCTTCGTCGTCGACTACGCACCGGCATGAGCCACCCGCCTTCGTTCGCCGCGGTCCACCGGCTGGCGGTGGTGATGGTGCTGGGTTTCGCCTCGGGCCTGCCGCTCGCTCTGGTCGGCGGCGCGATGCAGGCCTGGCTCACCATCGAGGGCATCGACATCGCCACGATCGGCTTCTTCGCCCTGGTCGGGGTGCCGTACACCTTCAAGTACCTGTGGGCACCGCTGATCGACCGCTTCGAGCCACCGTTGCTCGGCCGCCGCCGTGGCTGGATCGTGCTGATGCAGCTGCTGCTCGCCGCCGCGCTGTGGGGCATGGCGCAACTGTCGCCTTCGCTGCAGGTGCAGGCCTTCGCCGCCATCGCGGTCGGCGTGGCCCTGCTCTCGGCCACCCAGGACATCGCCATCGACGCCTACCGCACCGAGTTGCTGCGCCCCGCCGAGCGCGGGCTCGGCGGCTCGCTGACCGTGCTGGGCTACCGGCTGGCGATGGTGCTGTCCGGCGGCATCAGCCTGATCTGGGCGCAACAGTGGGGCAGCTGGCCGGCGGTCTACGAGGTGATGGCGCTGATCATGCTGGGCGCGGCGCTGTTCTCGGCGCTGGCCCTGCCGGCCCTCGCGCCCTTGCCGCCGCGCGAACTCGCCGGGCCGACGCGCGAGCTGCTGGGCTTCATCGCGCTGCTGGCCGGCGTCTACGTCGGCGTGCGCCTCGCCGGGCTGCTGCTGGGCGCGGCCGGGGTCGATCCCGGCGCCGACGAACGTTGGGAGCGCCTCGGCCTGCTGGTCGCGCAGATCGCCGGCGCGCTCTCGCTCGGGTTGCTTGCCGCCCGCCGCGGCGACCTGGGCGGCGTGCTGCTCGGCCTCGCCGTCGGCGACCTCGTGCTGCGTCCGTTCGGCGGCCTCGCCGCGCAGCCCGCGCTGGCGCTCCTGCTGCTGCCGGCGCTGGCCTGGGCCGGCTGGCACCTGCTCGCGCCGCGCGCCCGCTTCGAGACGCTCACCGTCAGCCTCGCCAGCTACTTCGGCCAGCCGGGTGCCTGGGCCTTCCTCGCCATGATCGTGCTCTACAAGGTCGGCGACGCCTACGCGATGAGCCTCGGCACGCCGTTCCTGATGGCCGGCATGGGCTTCGGGCAGGCCGAGGTCGGCATTGCCAACAAGTCGATCGGCCTGCTCGCCACCATCGTCGGCGCCATGCTCGGCGGGCTGATCATGCTGCGCGTGTCGCTGTACCACGCCCTCCTCGGCTTCGGGGTCCTGCAGCTGGTGTCCAACCTCGGCTACTGGGCGCTCGCGCATTTCGGCGCCGGCGCGCTCGGCGTCACCACGCTGCCCACCTTCGACCTGCTGATCGTCTCGCTGGAGGAACCGACTCCGCTCGATTCGCTGCTGCTGCTCGCCATCGGCATCGACAACGTCTCCGGCGGCATGGGCACGGCGGCGCTGGTCGCCCTGCTGATGGGCCTGTGCAACGCCCGCTTCTCGGCGACCCACTACGCGCTGCTGTCGGCCTTCGCCGCGCTCGGGCGGGTGTTCGTGGGGCCGCTCGCCGGCGTGCTGGCGGCGGAGATCGGCTGGGCCGGGTTCTTCCTCAGTTCGCTGCTGGTCGCCGCCCCGGGGGTGTGGATGGTGTGGTGGATGCGCCGGGAGATCGACGCCTTGGGCACGCCGTCCACGGTCGCGAAGGCGTAAGCTGGCGACCCGCCCCGATCCCCTTGGTGCAGGCCCGCCCCCATGGCCGATTTCCTCGTCCGCGACATCGATGAGCGCGTCGCCGAAAGGCTGAAGGAGCTCGCCCGCCAGAAGGGCTGGCCGCTCAACGACGTCATCCTGCACCTGCTGAAGCAGGCGCTTGGCCTCGTCGAGCCCGAGCCGCCGCCGGTGCCGGGCGACATCGCCCGCCTGCGCGGCACCTGGAACGAGGAGGAATCGCGGGCGCTGGAGGAAGCGATGCGGGCGATGTCCGGCCTGCCCGACGACGCCCCGGCCTACCTCAACAGGCCGCCCTCCGCGGACTGAAGCGCCGCCCCGCCGCGGCCGCCGGGGACGATGGCGCCGAGCACGCGCGGCCCGGCCGCGCCGGTGACCTCGGGCCGGTTGCCGGGCAGCCCGGCCAGCGTCTGTCGCGCCAGCCAGGCGAAGCCCGCCGCTTCGATGGCATCCGGGTCGAGGCCGTGCGCGGCCGAGGATTCGACCACCACGCCGGGCAGCAGGGCCGCCAGCCGCGCCATCAGGGCGCGGTTGTGCACGCCACCGCCGCAGGCGACCAGCCGCCGGGTGCCGGGCTGCTGGGCGAGCAGCGCCTCGGCGATGCTGCGTGCCGAGAGTTCCAGCAGGGTCGCCTGCACGTCCTGGGGTGCCTCGTCGCCGCCGAGATGGCCGGCGAGCCAGCCGAGATGGAACTGGTCGCGGCCGCTGCTCTTGGGCGGCGGCAGGGCGAGCCAAGGCTCGGCGAGGCAGGCTGCGAGCAGGGCCGGCAGCACGCGGCCGCCGGCGGCCCAGTCACCGCCGCGGTCGTAGGCATGGCCGGTGTGGCGCTGGCACCAGGCGTCCAGCAGGCCGTTGGCCGGGCCGGTGTCGAAGCCGCGCACCGGTTCCCCCGGGGCCAGCAGGGTCAGGTTTCCGATGCCGCCCAGGTTGAGCACGGCGCGTATCTCGCCGGGATCGCCCAGCACCGCGGCGTGGAAGGCCGGCATCAGCGGCGCGCCCTCGCCGCCGGCGGCCACGTCGCGGCGGCGGAAATCGGCCACCACGGTGATGCCGGTGCGTTCGGCGATGACGTGCGGGCAGCCGATCTGCAGGGTGAAGGGCCGCGGCGGGCGTGGCCGGTGGCGCAGCGTCTGGCCGTGCGAGCCGATCGCCTGCACCGCCTCGGCGGCCACGCCGGCTCCGGCGAGCAGGTCGAGGGCGGCGGTGGCGAAGGCCTCGCCGACCGCAACGTCGAGGGCGCCGAACTCGTCGAGGTCGAGCCGGGCGTCCGCCTGCGACACCCGCAGGATCGTCGAACGCAGCTCCGGCGGGTAGGGCGTGGTGCGCGCCGCCAGCAGCCGCGGCGGCGCATCACCGTCGAAACCAAGCAGCGCGGCGTCGATGCCGTCGGCGCTGGTGCCGGAGATCAGCCCGAGGAAGAAGGCCACGGCCTTCAGCGTCCGGCCAGTTGCACGCCCTCGATGCGCTCGAGCTGGGCCAGCACCGGCGCGGTGGCGCGGCGGAACTCGGCCAGCGCCGGGCCCTGCAGCGGTTCGGGCTTCGGCAGCGTGACCCGCAACGGGTCCTTGTGGACGCCGCGCACGCGAAACTCGTAGTGCAGGTGCGGCCCGGTGGCCAGCCCGCTCATGCCGACGAAGCCGATGGTCGTGCCCTGGCGGACGCGCTGCCCGACCCGGTAGGGACCGAGCCGCGACATGTGGGCGTACAAGGTGGTGATGCCGTTGCCGTGGTCGAGGATCACGGTGCGCCCGAAGCCGCTCTGCCAGCCGGCGAACTTCACCCGGCCGTCGCCGGCGGCGAAGATCGGCGTGCCGGTGGGTGCTGCGTAGTCGACACCGCGATGCATGCGCATGCGGTTGAGCACCGGGTGGCGGCGCGCGCCGAAGCCCGAAGTGACGCGGGCGAACTCGATCGGCGTGCGCAGGAAGCTCCTGCGCAGCGGGCGGCCGTCGGGGTCGAAGAACTCGCGGTGGCCGTCACGCTCGAAGCGCAGGGCGGTGAAGGTGCGGCCCTGGTTGGTGAAGTTCACCGCCACCACGCCGCCGTCGCGCAGGCGCTCGCCCTCGCGCCAGAGTTCCTCGTAGACGATCTGGAAGGTGTCGCCCTCGCGCAGGTCCTGGGCGAAGTCGATGTCGAACTGCAGGGCCTGCACCATGCCGTTCATCACCGCCGCCGACAGCCCGGCGCGGGCGCCGTCGGCGAACAGCGAGGAGCGGATCTCGCCGCCGGCGACTACGGTGCGGACTTCGATCGGGCGCTCGATGACGCGGCGTTCGACGCCGCCGGCATCGACGGCGACTTCGATCCGCCGCGTCTCGTCGGCATCGAAGCGAAGACCGCGCAACTGGCCATCCGGGCCGATGTCGAAGGCCAGTTCGCTGCCGATGCGAAGCCGCGAGGCGAGCCGGTCGACCTCCGGCACCGCAAGGACCCGGTGCATGCTGCTGGCCGGCAGACCGAGGTCGGCGAACACGCTGCCGAGCGTCTGCCCGGCCTGCACCCGCACGGTGCGCCAGTCCTGCACCGGTGCGGCCGCGGCGGCCGGGGCCGGTGGCAGCGCCAGGGCGATGGTGGTGGTGGCCGGGGTGGTGTCGGCGCGGTGGGCGCGTTCGAGCGCCGGCACGATCGAAAGCACGCTGGCCACCAGCACGCCGGTGGCGACGATGCCGAGCGCGCGCGTGGCGGCTGGCGCGAGGCGGGAGTGGTTCGGCAAGACAGGCTCCGGCGGCGGGACGGGCGTACCTTAACCACAGCCGAAAAGCAGCGTCAAACCCTTGTCACGCTTGGATTTTCCGACGCACTGCGTTTAACCTGCGATTAACGCCGAGACCCCGTCCCGGGGCCGGCGATCCCCCCATCGCAAGGTTCTGCATGACCACCGCCGATTCCGCCCTGGCCGAACTGGCCCGGGGCACCGCCGACATCCTCAAGCGCGAGGAACTCGCGGCCCGGCTCGGCTCCGGCCGCCCGCTGCGCGTCAAGGCTGGCTTCGATCCCACCGCCCCCGACCTGCACCTCGGCCACACCGTGCTGCTCAACAAGATGCGGCAGTTCCAGGACCTCGGGCACCGGGTCGTCTTCCTGATCGGCGACTTCACCGGGATGATCGGCGACCCCACCGGCAAGAGCGCGACCCGCAAGCCGCTCACCCGCGAGGACGTCGAGGCCAATGCCCGCACCTACGCCGACCAGGTGTTCAAGGTGCTGGACCGCGAGCGCACCGAAGTGCGCTTCAACTCCGAGTGGTTCGCTGCCATGTCCGCCGCCGACATGGTCCGCCTCGCCGCCCAACACACGGTGGCGCGGATGCTCGAGCGCGAGGATTTCAGCAAGCGCTATGCCGGCCAGCAGCCGATCGCCATCCACGAATTCCTCTACCCGCTGGTGCAGGGCTACGACTCGGTGGCGCTCCGGGCCGACGTCGAACTGGGCGGCACCGACCAGACCTTCAACCTGCTGATGGGCCGCGCCCTGCAGGAGCAGCACGGCCAGCCGCCGCAGGTGGTGATGACCCTGCCGCTGCTCGAGGGCATCGACGGCGTGCAGAAGATGAGCAAGTCGCTCGGCAACTGCATCGGCATCGACGAGCCGGCGATCGACATGGTCGGCAAGACCATGAGGATCGACGACGCCCTGATGTGGCGGTGGATCGAGCTCTTGAGCTTCGAGATCACGCAGGCCGAAACGGCGACGCTGCAGGCCGACATCGCCGCCGGCCGGCTCAACCCGCGCGACCTCAAGCTGCGCCTCGCCCGCGAACTCGCCGCGCGCTTCCACGGCGCGGCCGAGGCCGACAAGGCGATCGCCGGCTGGCAGGCGGTGGTGAGCGGGAGTGGCGACACCTCGCAGTTGCCCCTGACCGAACTCCTGGTGCCGGAGGAGGGCCTGCGCATCGCCGCGCTGCTCACCCGGGCCGGGCTCACGCCGAGCAACGCGGAGGCCCTGCGCAAGCTGAAGGAGCGCGCGGTGCGGATCGATGGCGAGGTGTTCGAGGATCCGCAGCGTTTCTTCGCCCCCGGCTTCGAGGCGGTGTTGCAGGTCGGCAAGCGTAGCTTTGCCAGGGTGCGCCTGGTCGTGGCCTGACGGCTCGGTTCCCGGCGCGGCGAGGCGCTTCCGTCGCCAAGGCCTTGCCTCCGCCCATGCATTGAAGGCCCGTCGCCGTTCCAGCCTGAACGCTGCCGCTTCGAATGCAGCCGATGCGTGCCCCGAGTCTTGCGTGGTGTTGGTGTCTTGCCTATGCTTCGCGCCCCTTCGCTGCCCGGCCTTCGGGAGAGGGCGGTGGTGCGGGGGTGGTGTGGTGCTGGGGCGTTGTGGTTGCGGTGTTGACGTCCTTCGGAA
>Ga0208370_100040_pt1 | contig 52431 bp, 53 predicted proteins | sample Subbio12Jun_QV11_FD_184822 | JGI IMG/M metagenome (GOLD analysis project Ga0208370, IMG submission 184822) | Serpentinite rock and fluid subsurface biosphere microbial communities from McLaughlin Reserve, California, USA -CR12Jun_QV11 (SPAdes) | ecosystem: Environmental > Terrestrial > Deep...
GGGGGAGCCTGTCGGCGGATCGGGCCACCTGCTTCCCGCGCGATCGGGCGTCCTGCCCTCACGCGCGGCGCTCGGCTCCTGCCTCGCTGCCGCAGGTCGGCCCTCACCACCGCGGCTCGCCCACCAGGCACCGCGAAGGCAGGCGCGCTCGATCAGGCGCCCTCGCCGTCGGCGATCCGCCACAGGTACAGGCTGGCCAGGGTCCGGTACGGCCCCCAGGCCTCGCCGCGGGCCAGCACGGCCTTCGGCGGCGGGATCGCCTCGAGGCCATCAAGGACCTGCACGCCCTTGCGCACGCCGAGGTCGTCGCAGGGCAGCACGTCCGGCCGGCCGAGGCGGAAGATCAGCAGCATCTCGACGGTCCAGCGGCCGATGCCGCGCACCGCGGTCAGGCGGGCGAGCAGTTCCGCGTCGTCCAGCGCGGCCATGCGCCGTGCGCCCGGCACCTCGCCGGCCACGGCGCGGCGGCAGAGGTCGCGCAGGGCGAGGCACTTGTTGCCGGAGACCCCACAGGCGCGCAGCGCGGCGTCGTCGATGCCGGAGAGCGCCGCCGCGGTGAGCCGTTTCGCGCCGGTGGCCGCCTCGACGCGGGCGACGATGGTGGCCGCGGCCTTGCCGGAGAGCTGCTGGTGGAGGATGGAACGGGCCATGGCGTCGACCGGCTCGAAGGGTCGCCGCCAGCCCTCCGGTTCGACCGGGCCGATCCGGTCCATCCACCGGGCCAGCGCAGGGTCGCGGCGGGCGAGGTGGGCGTGGGCAACGGCGAGGTCGAAACCGCGGGGCATGACGGGCGATCCGGCCGGTGCAGGGTTCAGGGCGAAGCGCCGGCTTCCGCCGACGGCGGCCAGAGCGGCACCGCCACGTCGTGCGGCAGGCGGAACTCGCGCCCGGCGTAACGCGGCTCGGTGGCATCGACCCGCGCCCAGGCGGCTTCCGGGCTGCCGCGCAGTTCGATCACCCGCTCGCGGCCGTCGGCGGCGCGCAGGTGCAGACGGCGCACGGGAGGCGGCAGCGGCTCGGCCAGCGGCCGGAAGGCGATCTGGCGCAGGGCGGCGGCGGCGGACCAGGCTGCGGCGTCTTCCACTGCCTCTTGCCGCAACCAGCGCACCGGGCCGTCCGCGTCGGCGAGCCCGATCGCCTCCGGTGCCTGCCAAGGCGGGTCGAGCAGCGCCGGCTCCCGCCATTCGTCGGGGGTCGCCGGCAGGCGCAGATCGGCGTGGGTCAGGCAACTGCCGGGCACGCCCTCGACCCGGACGAAGGTACCGCCCCGCGGGTGCGGGTAGCCGATGACCAGCCGGGTCGGTTGGGCGTCGAAATGGAAGCCGAGGCGGCCGGTCGGACGGGCGAAGGCCGCTCCCGTCGCCGGGACCGGCGAGGCCGGCGGTCCGTCGAGGCCGAGCCGGGCGAAATGCTCGGGGCGGGCCGTGCGCGGCTCGTCGCAGCGTGCATCGAGCAGGGCGACCAGGAGGGGATCGAGCCAGCGTCGGGCGACCGGCCATTCCTCGCCCTCGATCCACCAGCGGTCCTCGCGACGCACCATCACCCGTTCCGTGCCGCCCTGCGCCAGGGTGATCCGCTCCAGCTCCCCGGCACGTTCGGCCAGTTCCGGCAGGAGCCGGGCCGGACCCTCCGCGGCGGGGCGGCAGGCGGCCAGCAGCAGGCCGCCCAGCAGCAGGGCCGCGAGCGCCTCAGGCCGTGGCATGGCGGCGCCGGCGCAGGCGCCAGAGGCCGCCCAACGCGAAACCGAGGGCCAACAAACCGGGCAGCACGACGATGGTGAGCAGCTTGAGCCGCGCTTCCAGAGCGTCGATGTCGGCGTTGAGCTGGTGCTGCAACTCGCGCAGGTCGCGACGGACTTCGGCCTTCTCGGCGAGGAAGCCGCGCAAGCGCTCCTGCTGCTCGGCACCGAGGGTGGCGGGGGCGGCCCCCTCGCCGCCGCGCTGCAGGTCGGCGAGTTCGCCCTCCAGCTCGGAGAGGCGCTGCTCCAGGGCCTGCTGGCGGGCCAGCCCGGCCTGCTCGGCCTGGCGGCGCAGGGCCTCGACCCGGTGGAAGGGCCGGGTCGCCACCATGCGGGTGCGCAGGGCGATCAGGTCGGCCTTGCCGGAAAGGTTCTCGACCGCGTTGTAGAGCAGGTCGCCGTTGTTGGCGAAGGGTTGCGCGAAGCCCCCGGGCAGCAGGGCCGGCTCGGTCCAGAAGGCATCGGCGAGCAGGTCGGTGTCGGCGAAGACGATGGCCGCGAGGTCGCGCTGGCTTTCCGCGAGGTGGCCGGGGCTGCCGGCGCGTTCCGGGAAGGCCGTGCGCACCGGGCCGGACAGGCGCGCGCCGAGCACCCGCGGGCCGCCTTCGGCGCGGAAGGCGCGCAGCAGCAGGGCCGGGGTGGCGCCGGCGGTGCCGAGCACCCCGACCGGCAGTTCGCCGCCCTGCGCGGAAGTCTGCAGCAGCGGCTCGAAGCGGGTGCCGGCCCCTTCGCGCGGGCGCAGCACGCCGGCGGAACTGAGGTGGAGCTTCTCCAGCTGCGCGGTGACGACGTCGTGCTGCGACATCGCCTCCGAGCCCAGTCCGAGCAGGGTGACGAGCGGTTCCTGCGGGCCGCCCTCACGGGTCTGCACCGGCAGGGCGTGGGCGGGATCGGCGGCCACCCGGTCGGGATCCCAGTCCACGCCCCAGGCGGCCAGCAGCGGGCCGAGGTCGGAAGGCTGCGGCGCGGTGCCGGCGAAGGGGTCGTCGACCACCTGGTGCTCGGCATCGGGGTCGATGAAGGCCAGCACCCGGCCGCCGCGCAGGGCGAACTGGTCGATGGCGTAGAGGCTGTCCTCGGCGAGCTCGCGCGGGTGGACCAGCAGCAGCAGGTCGACGTCCGGTTCGATCGCGCTGAACCCGGGCTCCAGCCGGCGCAGGTCGAACAGCTCGCGCAGCTGCTGGTCGACCACCCAGCCCGGCGAGGGCGCACCGGCTGCCGGGTCGAAGGCCGGGGCCATCGGCAGGCCCGACCACAGCGCCACCACCGGCCGCTCGCCGGGGCCGAGGGCGGCGATCAGCCGGGTCAGGTTGTATTCGAGGAAGGCCTCGCGGCCCGGTTCGAGGAAGGGGATCGGCAGCTCGCCGTCGAGGCGGTTGCGGCCGACGATGCCGAAGAAGAAGTTGCCACCACCCGGCAGCGGCACGGCGGTCAGGCCGGAGGCCTGGGCGCGGTCTTCCTCCTCGGAGAACGGCTCGGGATCGACCACCTCGACCAGCAGCCGGCCGTCGGAACGCGCGGCCATCGCCCGCAGCAGCTCCTGCACGCGCTGGGCATAGGCCTGCACCTGCGGGAAGTCGCGGGCGGCACGGGCCGAGTAGTAGAGGCGCAGGGTCACCGGCTCGTCGAGGCCCTGCAGCAGGGCGATGGTGGCCGGGGCGAGAGTGTGCTCGCGGGCCTCGGTGAGGTCGAGCTGCACGCCGCGCAGCAGCGGCAGGCCGAGGCCGAGCAGCACCAGCAGGCCGGCCGCCAGGGCCAGCAGGCGGAGCAGCGGTGCATGGAGGCGGGGGGTCGGGCCGGACATGCGTCAGCCGGCCTTCTTGGCATCGACCACCACCACCGTGGCGGCAAGCCAGGCGGCGATGGTGGCGAGGAAGAACAGCAGATCGCCGAGCGCGAACACGCCGCGGGTGATGCCCTGGAAACGGGTGAGGAAGCTGAGCTGGGCCACCGCATCCAGCAGGGCCGCCGGCGCCCAGCCGCGCAGGGCCTCCTGCACCAGCGGCTGGCCCGCCAGCATGATCAGCAGGCACAGCACCACCGCCAGTACGAAGGCCACCACCTGGCTGCGGGTGCAGGCCGAGAGCGCGCCGGCCACCGCCAGCAGGGCCCCGGCCAGCAGCCAGGCACCGAGGTAGCTGGCGACGATCACGCCGTGGTCGGGCTCGCCGAGCCAGGCGATGACCGCCCACAGCGGCGTGGTCAGCAGCAGGGCAAGCCCGAGCAGGAGCCAAGCGGCGAGGAACTTGCCGAGCACCGCCTCAAAAGTGGTCACCGGCAAGGTCAGCAGCAGTTCGAGGGTGCCGGTCTTGCGCTCCTCGGCCCAGAGCCGCATGCCGACCGCCGGCACCAGCACCAGCAGCAGCCAGGGCAGGAAGCCGAAGAACGGCCGCAGGTCGGCCTGGCCGCGGTCGAACAGCGCGCCTGGGTAGAAGGCGAACGCCGCCGACGCGGCAGCGAACAGCACCAGGAACACCGCCGCCAGCGGCGAGGCGAAGGCGGCGGCGAACTCGCGGCGGGCGATGGCCACGGTGGCGTTCATGCCACCTCCGGCAAGCCGGTGGTGAGGCTGCGGAACACCTCGTCGAGGCGGCCGCGCTCGATGCGCAGCCCGGAATGGGCGATGCCGCGGGCCTCGAGCCGGCGCAGCACCGCCGCCGGATCCGGCGGGTTGGGGTCGGCGAACAGCAGGATGCGGCCGTCTCGCGGGTCGATGGCGTGGTCGCCGAGGCCGGGCAGGCCCTCCAGCGCGGCCAGTGCGGCGACGCTGTCGGTGGCCAGGAAGGAGACCGCGCCATGGTGGCGGGAGCGGGCCAGCAGGCCCTCCGGCGTGTCGTCGGCGCGCAGCCGTCCGGCGGCGATCAGCAGGGCCCGGGTGGCGATGGCCTCGACCTCCTCCAGCAGGTGGGTCGAGAGCAGGATGGTGCGGCCCGGCGCCAGTTCGCGGATCAGGCCGCGCACCTCGTGCTTCTGGTTGGGGTCGAGGCCGTCGGTGGGCTCGTCGAGCATCAGCACCGGCGGGTCGTGGAGCACGGCGGCGGCCAGCCCGACGCGGCGGCGGAAGCCCTTGGAGAGGGTGTCGATCGGCTGCCGCAGCACCCCGCGCAGGGCCAGCCGGCCGATGGCGAAATCGAGCCGCGGGGCCCGTGCCGGACCGCGCAGGCCGTGCAGGTCGGCGATGAAGCCGAGGAAGTCGGCGACTTCCATCTCGCCGTAGCCGGGCGCCCCTTCCGGCAGGTAGCCGAGGGCCCGGCGTGCCGCCACCGGGTACCGTGCGACGTCGTGGCGGGCGATACGGGCGCGGCCGGCATCGGCGCTGAGGTAGCCCGCCAGCATCTTCATGGTGGTGGACTTGCCCGCCCCGTTCGGGCCGAGCAGGGCCACCACCTCGCCCGGCCCGGCCACGAAGCCGAGCTGGTCGACCGCGAGCCGGGCGTCGAACCGCTTGGTCAGCCCTTCGGCTTCGATCATCGTCGGCGGGCGCCGGTGACGGGCGAGGTCGGCGGGCGCGCGCTCAGGGGGCCGCGGGCGCGGCGGCGACGAGCGGCGCGGTCGCGGCCGCCAGCGGCACGAAGGCCTGGAACTCGGCCTCCGGGCCCAGCATGTCGGCGATGGCCACGCGGTAGTCGTCGAAGCCCTGCGCGCCCGGCTCCGGCACCAGGCCGCGCACCAGTGCCCAGGCGCGGATGGTGTCGCGGACCCGCTGCAGGCCCGGCGCCGGACCGATCCACTTGGTGCTGGCGGCGCGCAGCGGCGGGGTCTGGGCGAAGGTGACGGTGTTGCCCTCGCCGGTGATCGCGACCTGGAGTGCCGGCAGTTCGGCCACGCTGGGTGCCGAGGAGGCCCCCTCCGGCGCCTCGGCGTCGCGCACCGGGAGTTGCATGATGAAGGTGTAGGACTCGCTGCTGCGGTCGAGGGTGACGATCCGCAGCGGGCCGTCGGCGACCAGGTTGTTGGCGGCCATGACCCGGTCCATCCACTGCCGCTGGTTGGTCATCGAGACCGCCACGCCGTCGTCGGCCAGCGGCGCCTGGACCTCGACCTGCAGCACGTTGCGGGCCGGGAGGTCGACCACCTCGAAGGGATGCGGGTAGAGCGTGTAGTCGACGCGCGGGATGCCGGCGAGCGCGTTGTTCAGGGTGCGCAGGCTGAGCTGCACCTGGCGGCCCATGTTGCTGGCCACGTAGATGCCGGCGAAGCGGCCGATCAGGTTCCAGCCGTACTCGACCCGGTAGCGCTTGGAGATCTCGACGTTGCGCTGCTGGCGGCCGGTGCGCTCGAAGCGGAAGCGCATGGTCTTGTTGTGGCCCATGGTCGGCGTGTCGAGGGCGAACACGATGCGCTCGCCCGGCACGCTCTCGATGATCTCCCAGCTGCCCGAGCCGATGCGCGGGTTGCTGGAACGGAACTCGAGGCGGGCACCGACCCCGGAAGCCGGGCCGGAAAGGGTGAACTGGACGTTCGGGTCGATGACCTTCATGTGGTTCCAGTCGTTGAAGCGCTGGAAACCGTTCAGCATGTCGAACACGACGTTGATCGGGCGGTTGGTCTCCACCGCGTGCGTGTAGCTGCGGTGCGATGGCAGGAACAGGGCCACGACGACGCCGAGCGCCGCCACCAGCAGGAACGCCACCACGATTTCAAGGAATCGAGCCATTCATCAGTCTCCGGGGATTCGGCCCCGGAGGGCAGGCGGCCGCACCGGGGAGCGGCGAAGGATAGCAGCCCGGCAGGCGCCGGGTAAGCGTCTGCCCGAAGACCGATGCGCCGGCGCGGCGGACCGGCGGGCAGCGCCGACCGCATAACGACGTCTTCACACCAATTTGAGCTCGAAGGCGCGCAGCACCGCGCGGGTGCGGTCGCGCACGCCGAGCTTGGAGAGGATGTTGGAGACGTGGTTCTTGATGGTGCCCTCGGCCACGCCCAGCGAGTTGGCGATCTCCTTGTTGGAGAACCCGCCGGCCATCAAGCGCAGGATCTCGGTTTCGCGCTCGGTCAGCGGGTCGGGCTGTTCCAGGCTGTGGAAATCGTTCTGCAGGCCCTCGAGGCCGGAAAGCAGGCGGGCGGTGACCGCCGGCTGCACCAGCGAACCGCCGGCGGCCACGGTCTGGATCGCCGAGACCAGCTGCTCCAGGGTGACGTCCTTCAGCAGGTAACCCCGGGCCCCGGCCTTGATGCCGGCCAGCACCAGCTGGTCGTCGTCGAAGGTGGTGAGGATGATGGTCGGCGGCAGCGTGCCGGACGCGGCCAGCGCGCGCAGGGCCTCCAGCCCGGACATCACCGGCATCCGCATGTCCAGCAGCAGCACGTCGGGGCGGACCTGCGGCACCTGCTCGACCGCCTGCCGGCCGTCGGCGGCCTCGGCCACCACGGCGATGCCGTCGGCGAGTTCGAGCAGGGAGCGGACCCCCTGGCGCACCAGAGTCTGGTCGTCGACGAGCATCACGCGGATCATGCGGCGGCCTCGAGTGGAAGGTGGATGTCGATGTGGAAGCCCCGGCCGGGCGCGGTCGACACCTCGACCCGGCCACCGAAGGCGAGCAGCCGCTCGCGCATGCCCGACAGGCCGTTGCCGGCCCGCACCGCGTCGCTGCCGACGCCGTCGTCGCGGGCCGAGAGCCGGATCGCCGTACCCTCCTGGCGCAGGCTGAGCCAGAGCCGCCGCGCCTGGGCATGGCGCAGGGCGTTGGTGATGATCTCCTGGGCGCAGCGCAGCAGCACCTGGGCGCGCTCGGCCTCGTGCGCCGGCAGGGCGGCGTCGATCTCCAGCACCACCTCGAGCGCCGGCACGCCCTCGGCCAGGGTGCGCAGCGCGGCGGCGAGGTCCATGCGGTCCTCGCCGCGCATCGCCGAGACCGCCTCGCGGACGTCGGTGAGCAGCAGCCGGGCCAGGGTATGGGCCTGGCGCACGTGCTCCTGGGCGCGTCCCTCGCTCAGGTGGCCGGCCACCTCGAGGTTCAGGCTGAGCGCGGTCAGGTGGTGCCCGAGCAGGTCGTGCAATTCGCGCGAGATGCGCAGGCGCTCGCCGACGCGGGCGCTGTCGGCCAGCAGGGAGCGGGTGGCGCGCAGCTCGGCGTTGAGCCGGCGCTGCTCCTCGCGGGCCTCGGCCTGCTGCTTGGCGACCAGCCCGGCCACGTAGACGAAGCCGGAGACGCCGGCGTAGAGCAGCGATTGCAGCAGCGCCTCGACCAGGCGGAACTCCAGCCCCTGCATGAAGATGCCGACCAGCGGCAGGTGCTGGAGCACCAGCCAGGCGACACCCGGCCAGCCCGGCAGCAGCCAGGGCACCACGGCGGCCATCACCATCATCAGGATCGCCCCGAGGCCGCTGTCGGTGAGCAGGCTGACCGCCAGCGCGGAAGCGGTCATGGCGAGCAGCAGCCCGATCGCGCCGATGCCGCCGCGGGCGCGGGCCAGCGATTCGGTGGCCAGCCAGAAGGCGATGCCGAACAGCAGGTAGGCCGCCACCGGCATCGCGAAGGCGGCGAACCCCAGCCCCTCCGGCCGGTTCTCCAGCAGGAACAGCGCGTTCATCACCAGCCCGCTGCCGACCATGGCCCAGGTGACGAGACCGGCGTAACGGAGCAGCTGGGTATGGTCGAGGCGCGTCGGCATCACCGGCCATGCTACGCCCGGGCGGGGCCGGGCGGTTGGCCCGGAAGTCACGCGGCGGCGGCCCGTGCGATACTGCGCCATCCCCCTCGCGAATCCGCCCGGAATGCCGTTCCAGATCCGTGACGTCCGCGACGACGAGCTGGAACAGGTCGTCGCGCTGAACAATTCGGCCGGTCCCTCGATCCTGCCGATGGACCTCGGCAAGGCCCACCTGTTCTGGGAGCACGCCGACTACTTCCGGGTCATCGAGCAGGACGGCCTGCTGGGCGGGTTCCTGGTCGGCTTCAGCGACCGGGCCGAGCACGGCAGCCCGAACTTCCGCTGGTTCCGCGAGCGCCACGACAACTTCCTCTACATCGACCGCATCGTCATCGACGCCAAGCGCCGCGGCAGTGGCCGCGGCCGCGCCTTCTACGCCGACGTGATGAGCTTCGCCGAGCCGCGCTGGGCCAGCCTCTGCTGCGAGGTCTTCCTCGGCGTCGGCTACGACCCCGCCCTGCTCTTCCACGGCGCCTTCGGTTTCCGCGAGGTCGGCCAGCAGACGATGCCGGGCACCAAGCTGCGCGCCAGCATGCTGATGAAGGACCTGTGCAGCCACGCCTGGATCGCCGAGACCTACGGCGGCCGGCTCCCCGACGAGCCCTGGCTGGCGCCCAGGCGGCGCCCGGCCAGCGGTCCCACCCCGCCCCGGGGCGCCTGAGCATGGCCACGGCCCGCCGCCCCGCCGCGCACCCGGACCACGAACCGGCCGGCGAACTGAAATTCGGCCAGGTCGGCATCGCCAACCTGCGCGTCCGCACGCTCGACGTGCCGCGGCTCGCCGCCGAGATGCGCGAACGCATCGGCCGCGCGCCGAAGCTGTTCGCGCGGGCGGCGCTGATCCTCGACTTCGGTGGCCTGGCGCGGTTGCCGGAAGACGCCAGCGCGGAGGCGCTGGTCCGCGCCCTGCGGGATGCCGGCGTGCATCCGCTGGCGCTGGCCTACGGCACGCCGGAGAACGACGCGCTGGCCGAGCGCCTCGGCCTGCCGGTGCTGGCCAAGTTCCGCGCCCAGTACGAGCGCCAGGCCGACGCCGCCGAACCGTCCCCGCCCCCGCCGCCGGTCCACGGCGCCAGCGCGGCCCCGGTCCGCGAGCCCCTGCCCGCGGCACCCCTCGACGCCGCGCCCGGCCTGGTGCACACCCTGCCCGTCCGCTCCGGGCAGCAACTGTTCGCCGCCCACCGCGACCTCACCGTGCTCGGCATGGTCGGGGCCGGTGCCGAGGTGATGGCCGACGGCTCGATCCACGTCTACGGCGCGTTGCGCGGCCGCGCCCTGGCCGGCGCCTCCGGCTTCACCGGCGCCCGCATCTTCTGCCGCGAGTTCCACGCCGAGCTGGTGGCCATCGCCGGGCACTACAAGGTGCTCGACGACGTGCCGAAGGCGCTGCACGGCAAGACCGTGCAGGTCTGGCTCGACGCCGACGACATCCTGCAGATCCAGCCGCTGGCCTGAGTGCCGGCCCCACACGGAGAAACGACCTTGGCGGAAATCCTCGTCATCACCTCGGGCAAGGGCGGCGTCGGCAAGACGACCACCTCGGCCAGCATCGCCATGGGCCTCGCCCGCGCCGGCAGGAAGACCGCCGTCATCGACTTCGACGTCGGCCTGCGCAATCTCGATCTCATCATGGGCTGCGAGCGCCGCGTGGTGTACGACTTCGTCAACGTCGTGCACGGCGAGGCCTCGCTGAAGCAGGCGCTGATCAAGGACAAGCGCTTCGACAACCTCCACGTGCTCGCCGCCTCGCAGACCCGCGACAAGGACGCGCTGACGAAGGAAGGCGTGGAGAAGGTGCTGAAGGACCTCGCCGAAGACGGCTTCGACTTCATCGTCTGCGACTCGCCGGCCGGCATCGAGAAGGGCGCCTTCCTGGCGATGTACTTCGCCGACCGCGCCCTCGTGGTGGTGAACCCGGAGGTGTCCTCGGTGCGCGATTCCGACCGCATCCTCGGCCTGCTGCAGAGCAAGACGCGGAAGGCCGAGGGCGGCCAGCGCGTGCAGGAGCACCTGCTGCTGACCCGCTACAACCCCGAGCGCGTCGAGCGCGGCGAGATGCTCTCGATCGCCGACGTCGAGGAGATCCTCGGCCTGAAGGTGATCGGCGTGATCCCGGAATCGCCGGACGTGCTGCAGGCCTCGAACGCCGGCAACCCGGTGATCCTCGACGAGCAAAGCGCCGCCGGCCAGGCCTACACCGACGCCGTGGCCCGCCTGCTCGGCGAGGAGCGGCCGATGCGCTTCACCACGGCCGAGAAGAAAGGTTTCTTCGCCAAGATCTTCGGGAACTGAGCCATGGGCCTGTTCGATTTCCTGACCGGCAAGAAGCCCGCCACGGCGAGCCTCGCCAAGGAGCGCCTGCGCATCATCGTCGCGCAGGAGCGCAGCACCCGCGGCGGTCCCGACTACCTGCCCCTGCTGCGGCGCGAGCTGCTCGAGGTGATCCGCAAGTACGTCAACGTCGACGCCGAGGCAGTCAAGGTTGACCTCGTCCGCGACGGCGAGCACGACGTGCTCGACATCTCCGTCTCGCTGCCCGACCGGACGCCCTGAGGACCCTCGCCGACATCGGCTGGGACGCGCCGCGCGCCCTGCTCGCCCGCTTCGGCCTCGACCTGGTCGAGATCGCGCCCGGCGAGCCCATCCCCGGCAGCTACTGGGGCGACCCCGAGGCCGGGATCATCGGCAACCGGGTCTACGCCCGCACCGACACGCCGCTGCATTCGCTGCTGCACGAGGCCGGGCACCTGATGGTGATGCCGCCGGAACGCCGCGCCGGCGTGCACACCGATGCGGCCGACACGCAGCGCGACGAGGACGCCGTCTGCTACCTGCAGCTGCTGCTGGCGGACGAGCTTCCCGGCTTCGGCCGCGAGCGCGCCTTCGCCGACATGGACGCCTGGGGCTACAGCTTCCGGCTCGGCTCGGCCAAGGCCTGGTTCGAGCACGACGCCGAGGACGCCCGCGCCTACCTGTTCGCCCGTGCCCACCTCGGCGGCCTGCTGCCACCGGCCTGACGCCACTCGCCCCAGGCCCAGAGCAGGGCCGCCGAGAGGGTCAGCAGCAGGGCCATCGCCGCGAGGCCGCCGGGATGGGCCGAAAGCAGCGGCGACAGCAGCCCGGCCACCCCGGCCTGGAACATCAGCGACAGGAAGGCCTGCATCGACGAGGCGCTGCCACGCTGCGCGGGGTAGAGATCGAGCAGTTGCAGCATCACCTGCGGGAACACCAGCGCCACCCCGAAGGACAGCAGCACCAGCGGTGCCACCGCCCAGGGCCAGGCGTAGTCGTCGGCGAGAAAGGCGTAACCGGCATTGGCGAGCGCCGCCAGCAGGCCGCAGGCGAAGCCCCAGCCGAGCATCCGGCGGGCACCGTGGCGGCCGGCCGCGCGCCCGGTCACCCAGGCCCCGGCCAGCATGCCGCCGATCACCGGCACGAAGAACCAGCCGAAATCCTGTTCGCCGAGGCCGAGGTGCTGCAACACCACCACCGGCGCCGAGGCGATGTAGAGGAACAGCGCGGCGAAGTTCAGGGTCGAGACCGCCACCAGCCAGAGGAAGCGGCGGCGGCGCAGCATCCCGGCATAGCCGCCGAGCAGCGGTGCGGCGCGCAGCGGCAGGCGGCGCTCCACCGGGTGGGTCTCCGGCAGCAGGCGATGGACCAGCACGAGCAGCAGCACGCTGAAGGCCACCAGGAACCAGAAGATCGCCTGCCAGTCGGCAAGGCCGAGGATCCAGCCACCGACGATCGGCGCCAGCGCCGGGGCGATGCTGAAGATCATCGAGACCTGGCTCATCAGCCGCTGCGCTTCCTCGCCGTCATGGAGGTCGCGGATCACCGCGCGACCGACGATCAGGCCGACGCCGGCGCACAGGCCCTGCACGAAACGGAAGGCCAGCAGGGTCGGCAAGTCGGTGCTGAGGGCGCAGCCCACCGAGGCCAACCCGAACAGGGCGATGCCCCAGAGGATCACCGGGCGGCGGCCGATGGCGTCCGAGATCGCGCCGTGGAACAGCGACATCAGGCCATAGCCCAGCAGGTAGACGCTGATGGTCTGCTGCACGGCAGCCGGGCTGGTGGCGAAATCGCGGCCGATCGCGGCGAAGGCCGGGAACACGGTATCGATCGAGAACGGGCCGAACATGGCCAGCGCGCCCAGCACGAAGGCGAGCCGGGCGCGCGAGGGAACGGTGGAAGGGCTCATGCGCCGACGCGGCCCGCCTCCACGCGCCCACGCGCCACATCGACCCGGGCCAGCAGCACGAGGCCCAGCACGAAGAACAGCGCGGTGGCCCCGAGCGCGACCTCGTGCCGGCCATCGGCCATCCAGTTGATGGCCCCGTAGGCGAGCGGCCCGAGGATCATCGCGGTCTTGACCGCCAGCCCCCAGAGCCCGAACACCTCGGCCTCGCGCCCGGCCGGGCACAGGCTGCCGACCATGGCGCGACCGGCCGACTGGCTGGCCCCCATGCAGATGCCGGCGAGGTTGGCGGCGACCCAGACCACGGCGCGGGCGTCGGAAACCGCGAGCAGGCCGATCGCCAGCAGCCAGCCGAGCAGGGCGAGCGCCAGCGTGTTGCGGTGGCCGATGCGGTCCTGCAGGTGGCCGAAGGCGGCCGCGCCCAGCGCTGCCGTGATGTTGACCACCAGCACGAGCTGAATGCTCTCGGCGGCGGTGAAGCCGAGCGCCTGCTGGGTGTAGATCGCGGCGATGGTGATGACCGTGCCGACGCCGGCCTGGAAGGCGACGATGCAGGCGAGGAAGCGCCGCAACTGCGGCAGGTCGCTGACACCGCCCAGCATGCCGCGCCAGCGCTCCAGCGAGGTCGCCCAGATCGCGGCGAACGGCCGCGGCGCGGACGGCGTGCGCTCCCTGAGCAGCCAGAACGTGGGCAAGGCCGCCAGCAGCACGGTGGCACCGGTGAACAGCAGGGTTTCCCGCACCGCCGTCACCGTGTCGCTGCCGCGCCCGTCGGCACCCTGCACCCACCACAGGCAGATGGCGAGCAGCAGCACCGCGCCGCCGTAGCCGAACGCCCAGCCGTAGCCGGAGAGCCGGCCCATGCCCTCGTCGCGGGCCAGTTCGGGCAGGAAGGCGGCGATCAGGTTCTCGCCGGTGCCGAAGGCGGCATTGGTTACCACGATCAGGGCCAACGCCAGCGCCACGTCGCCGGGGCCGCAGAACCACAGCGCCGCCGTACCGGTGGCGCAGAGCAGCGTGGTCGCCACCAGCAGCCGGCGCTTGCGGGCGTGGGCGTCGGCATAGAGTCCGATCAGCGGTGCGCTGGCGACCACGATGGCGTAGGACAGCGAGAGCGCCGCGGTCCAGGCGAAGGTCGCCCAGTCGGCACCGGCCGCCACCACGCCGACGAAGTAGGCGTTGAAGATGGCGGTGATGACCACCGTGGTGTAGCCGGAATTGGCGAAGTCGAAACCGGCCCAGGCCCACAGTTCGCGGCGCCGGACCGGGGGGACCCCGGGATCGGCATAATGGCGGCGGAGCGGGTGCCGGACGGCCATGCAGGGGATCCGTATCGAAGACCACGCCACTCTAGCAGCGACCCGCGACCACGATACCGGCACCGACGCCAGCCCGATGAAGACCCTCGACCACGCGCGCCCCGGTGGATGGCACCGCCAGGCCGGGGCCGCTCCCGCGGCCGGGCCCGGCGAAGCCTTCCGCGACCTGACGCCCGATGCGGTGGTCGATGCGGTCGAATCGCTCGGCCTGCGGGCCGATGGCCGCGTGCTCGCCCTCAACAGCTACGAGAACCGCGTGCTGCGCGTCGGCCTCGAGGACGCAGGCGCGGTGGTGGCGAAGTTCTACCGCCCGGCGCGCTGGAGCGACGCGCAGATCCGCGAGGAGCACGCCTTCGTGGCCGAATCGCACGAGGAAGGGCTGTCGGTCGTGCCACCGCTGGCCTTCGACGGCGAAACCCTGCACGCCCTGCACGGCCTGCGCTTCGCCCTGTTCCCGGTGCAGGGCGGGCACGCGCCGGAGATGGACCGCGCCGAGGTCCGCCTCGCGCTGGGCGAGACCCTCGGACGCCTGCACGCGGTCGGTGCGCGCACGCCGTTCCGCCACCGCGAGGCGATCGACATCGACCGGCTCGGCTGGACCTCGCTGGACACCCTGCTCGAAGGGCCGTGGATCGAGCCCGCGCTGCGGAGGAGTTTCGAGGATGTCGGCAGCGCCCTGCTCGAGGCCGTCGAGGACGCCTTCGACGCCACCGGGCCCACCACCGGCCGACGCCTGCACGGCGACCTGCATCCCGGCAACGTGCTGTGGCGCGATGGCCGGCCCCACCTGGTCGATTTCGACGACGCCCGCAGCGGCCCGGCGGTGCAAGACCTGTGGATGCTGCTCGATGCCGATCCGCGCCGGCGCGAACGCCAGCTCGAGGAACTGCTGGCCGGCTACGAACGCTTCTGCGACTTCGACCAGGGCGAGTTGGCGCTGATCGAGGCCCTGCGCGCCTTGCGCATCGTGCACTTCCACGCCTGGGTCGCGCGGCGCTGGGAGGACCCGGCCTTCCCCGCGGCGTTCCCGCAGTTCGCCGATCGCACGCACTGGGAACGCGTGCTGGGCGAATGGCGCGAACAGCTGGCCCTGCTGCGTGGTGCCTGAGCCGCGAGTGGCATCCCCTTGGGGCGCCCCACCCCCTCCGGATCGTCCGTTCGCATGCAGACCGCGACGCCGATCTCGCAAACTCGGCGGTGCTTCCCCTTGAAGAACCCTCGCCCTCCCGTGCCTGATCGTTCCGCGCCGCTCGATCACCTCCTCGACCTCCTGCCCGAGGCGGTCGTGCAGACGGACGCGCGATGGGTGGTCACCTACGTGAATCCGGCATGGCAGAAACGGACGGGGCATCCACCGGGCGGGACCCTCGGGGAGTCCTTGCTGACCTTCGTCCACCCGGAGGACCAGGGGACGCTGCGATCGGGGATGCCCGTGTTCCGCCTGCGCCTGGCCAACGACGAACACCGCTGGGTGCGCTTGCAGCTGCAGGCCCAGACCGATGCGGCAGGCCGGCTGCTCAGTCGCCAGGGCGTCCTGATCGAAGTCGCCGAGGCCACCGAGCAGGTCCTGGTCGAAGTGCGCCAGCGTTTCCTGCGCCTGCTTGAAACCATCGACGGCGTGGTCTGGGAAGCGGAACGCGGCGTGGGCAACACCTTCCTCAGCCCGCAGGTCGAACGGCTTTTCGGCTACACCGTCGAGGAATGGCGGGCCGATCCGAACTTCTGGCGCTCGCACGTGCATCCCGACGACTTCCCGGCGGCACTGGCCATCGACGAAGCCGCCTACAATGCGACGCGGAGCTACGCCTACGAGATGAACTATCGACTGTTCGCCAAGTCGGGCGAGGTCATCTGGGTGCGCGACCTGTGCCGTGCGATCGTCGAGGAAGGACGCCCCAACCGCATGATCGGGCTGATGATCGACGTCAGCCGGATGAAGCACACCGAACTGAGGCTGGTGCAATCGGAGAGCCGCTACGAACTCGCCACCCGCGGGTCCAACGACGGGATCTGGGAGTGGGACCTGCAGACGGGTGCCTGGCACGTGTCCCGTCGTTTCCACGAGATCCTCGGGCTCGATGACACGCACGATCCGCATGGCGGGGGCTGGCAGTTGCTCGAACCGTTCATCGACCCGGAGGATCGCGGGCGCGTGCAGGCGGCCTATCGGCGGCACCTTGCAGGTGGCAACGCGAATTTCTCGGTGGATTTCCGTGCCCGCCATCCGTCCGGGCGGCTGCTGTGGGTCAACTGGCGCGGCGCCGCCCAGTTCGCGAACGGCATCCCCGTGCGCATGGGTGGCTCGCTCACCGACCTCGCGGAACGCAGCAGTTCCTACGATGCCTTGACCAACCTGCCCGGCCGGCCGCTGTTCCGCGATCGCCTCGAGCATGCCATCGCGATGCAAGCCGAGGCCGCTTCGAGGACGGATGCCGCCCGGACGGAAAGCGGAACGGCCGCGTTCGCCGTACTGCTGCTGGACCTCGATGACTTCAAGACCGTCAACGACACCCTCGGGCACCACGTCGGCGACCAGTTGCTGCAGCAGGTCGCCCGCCGCCTGGAATCCTGCGTGCGCAGCGGCGATCTCGTCGCCCGCATGAGCGGCGATGAATTCAACGTGCTGCTCGAATCCGTCGATCTCGCCACGGCCACCGCGCGGGCGGAAAGCATCGCCGCAGCACTTGCGGCGCCCTATCGGCTGGGAGCGCATACCGTGACCCTTGGCGCGAGCATCGGGGTGGTCGGCAGCTGGACGGGCCTCGCCACCGCCGATGAGTACCTGCGCGCGGCGGACTCCGCCATGTACCGGGCCAAGAGCAGGCGATCGGGAGTCTGTGTTTTCTCGGGATGATGGCGAGGTACACGCGCCGCGGACGGTTCCGCAGCAGGCACGTTGCCGCGGCCACCCGACCCGGTGTCTGATCGGGTAGCCGACATCGCCCCCCCGGGAGCCTGCCATGCCACGACCCCTTCTTTCCCTCGGTATCGCCGTGCCGCTGGGCGCCCTGCTCGCCGCCCTCCCCGCGGACGCGGAAGCCGCGGTACCGGAGCCGCGCACGATGGACGCGATCCTGGCGCAGGCCCCCGCGGGCGACTGGCGCAGCCCCGACCCGGAGAACCTGCTGGTGATGACGCTGGACGCCGGCCGGGTGGTGATCGAACTCTCCCCCGACCATGCGCCCGAGCATGTCGCCAACCTGCGCATCCTCGCGCGGGAAGGCTACTTCGACGGCCTGAGCATCAACCGGGCACAGGACAACTTCGTCGTGCAGTGGGGCGACCCCTACGGCGACGACCCGGCCAAGGCCAGGCCGCTCGGCAGCGCGAGAACGAGCCTCCCGGCGGAGTTCAGCACGCCGATCCGCGACGAGCTGCCCTTCGTCCGCCTGCCCGATGTGGACGGCTGGGCCCCGGAGGTCGGCTTCAGCGACGGCTTCCCGGTCGGCCGCGATCCAGCCGCCGGCATCCAGTGGCTGGCGCATTGCTACGGCATCGTCGGGGCCGGCCGCGGCAACGCGCCGGACTCCAGCAACGGCACCGGGCTCTATGTCGTGATCGGCCAATCGCCCCGGCAGCTGGACCTCAACATCACCACGGTCGGCCGGGTGCTCGAGGGCATGCCCCTGCTCGCGGCGCTGCCCCGCGGCCAGGGGCCCGGCGGCTTTTACGAAGAACCGGCCCTGCGGACCCCGATCCGGCGTATCGCGCTCGCCGCCGCCCTGCCCGAGGCCGAGCGGCCCCGGCTTGAACGGCTCGACACCGCCAGCCCCAGCTTCGCCGCGCTGGTCGAGGCGAGGCGCAACCGCGCCGAGGCCTGGTACCTGCGGCAGGCCGGCCACATCGATCTGTGCAACGTCCCGCTGCCGGTGCGCGAGAGGCCGGGGCGCTGAAACGCCGATGCGTACCTGAATGCCGGAGGTGAGGGCATAATCGGGAGTCGCTTCCGCTCCCGAGGTATGGCCATGCTCGACGTTGGTGCTTCGATCCCGGACTTCTCGCTCAAGGCCAGTGACGGCCGCATGGTCTCCGCCGAGGGCCTGCGCGGCCAGCGCTACCTGCTGTTCTTCTACCCGAAGGACGACACGCCCGGCTGCACGAAGGAAGCCTGCGGCTTCCGCGACCAGCGCGCCGCCTTCGCCACCGCCGGGGTGGCGGTGTTCGGCGTCTCGGCCGACACCGACGCCTCGCACCAGAAATTCGCCGCCAAGTACCAGCTCGACTTCCCGCTGCTCGCCGATCCCGAGCTGACCCTGCTCAAGGCGGTCGGCGCCTGGGTGCAGAAGAGCATGTACGGCAAGACCTACATGGGCGTGGCCCGCTGCACCCTGCTGGTGGATCCGGACGGCCGGATCGAGAAGGTCTGGCCCAAGGTCAGCCCCGACGGCCATGCCGAGGAAGTGCTGGCCCACCTCGGCGTCCCGGCCGCCCCGGCGAAGAAGGCCACCCCGGCGAAGAAGGCCACCCCGGCGAAGAAGGCCACCCCGGCGAAGAAGGCCACCCCGGCGAAGAAGGCCGCCCCGGCGAAGAAGGCCGCCCCGCCCGGGAAGAAGCCCGGGCGCTGAGCGTCGGGCGGCTTCCCGTCGCCTCCCGGCTGTGCGAGGCTTGCCGGGGTCGCCCGGAGGGACCCACCGCCATGCGCCTGCTCGACCGCCTCAAGCGCTTCCTCGCCCAGACGCCCCCCAGCGGCCGCCCCGAGGACGCGATCAACCGCTCCGAGCTGGAGGACGAGGGCAGGCCGCGCGGCGGGCCGGAGCGCCGCCAGCACGACCGCCGCAACGCCCGCGACGGCACCCGCGCCCTGATCATCGACGACTCGGCCACCGTCACCGCGGCGCTGGGCCGCATGCTGCTGCAGAACCGCTACCACCTCGACACCGCGGCCGACGCCGAGAGCGGGCTCGCCAGGATCGCCACCGATCCGCCCGAGATCGTCTTCCTCGACATCGTGCTGCCGGGCATCAACGGCTTCGAGGCGCTGCGCCGGATCCGCCGCGACGCCGCCAGCCGCGACATCCCGGTCATCATGATGTCGGGCAACGAGCAGGCCACCGAGCAGTTCTACGCCCAGCGCATCGGTGCCGACGATTTCATGAAGAAGCCGTTCTCGCGCTACGAGGTGTTCGCCCGGGTCGAGAAGCTGCTCGATGCCGAGGCGCGGCCCCGGCGCGCCACGTCCTGAGCGCCGCTTGACGGCGCCGGCCATCGCGCCGACGATCCGCTGCCCTTTCCCTGCCGATCGCGATGATGCTCCTCGACATCCTGCGCCGCGCCGCCAACCCGATGGCCCTGCTCGCCCACCGCCGCGCCGTGCGGGAGGCGCGCCATGACGGCCGTGGCGACCTCGAGTTGCAGTTCTACCAGGCCTGCTTCGGCAACGACTACCTGCACGCCGGCTACTTCGACCCCATCCCGCAGGATCCGGAGACGATCAGCCTCGCCAGCCTCAAGGCGGCGATGCAGGCCTACACCGACCTCGTCAACCGGCGGGTGCCCGACGGCGCGCGGGTGCTCGACGTCGGCTGCGGCACCGGCGGCCTGCTCGGCCAGTTGCGCGCCCGCGGCCTCGAGGCCACCGGCCTGACGCCGAGTTCGGCGCATGCCCGCTACGTGCGCGAACGCCACGGCTGCGAGGTGATCGAATCGCCGCTCGAGGCCATCGAACTGGAGCGTTGGCGCGGCCGCTTCGACGTGCTGACCAGCATGGAGTCCTTCCACAACGTGCCGCTCGACCGCGGCGTGCCGGTGATGCGCGAGCTGCTGGCGCCAGGCGGGCGCTGGATCAACATCGACTACTACCGGCTGAAGGAGCAGACCCGCAACCGCTCGGGCCGGCTGCTCGCCGACTACCGCGCCGCCATCGCCGCCAGCGGCTTCACGGTGGTCGAGGAGATCGACGTGAGCGCCAACGCCGCGCCCTCGATGGCCTTCGCCCACCTGCTGGCCTCGCGGATCGGCCTGCCGATGCTGGATTTCGGCATCGGCCGCTTCTTCTTCAAGAACCCGACCCTGCACTACCTGCTGCAGGACGTCGTCGCCAAGCGCCGCGCCCGCATCGACCTGGGCGCGCTCGACCCGGCCGTGCTGCTGGCCGAGAAGCGCTACCTGCTGCAGGTGCTGGCACCACGCTGAGGGCGGCGCGCGGCAGAGCACGCCGAGGACCGCGGCCGGCAGCGCGCCGCGAGCCCAGGCTTTCAGCGCAGCATCGGCAGGTCGAGACCCTGTCCGCGGGCGCAGGCCCGGGCGCTGTCGTAGCCGGCATCGGCATGGCGCATCACGCCGCTGCCGGGATCGTTCCAGAGCACGCGGGCGAGCCGCGCGTCGGCGGCCTCGCTGCCGTCGGCGACGATCACCACGCCGCTGTGCTGCGAGAAGCCCATGCCCACACCTCCGCCGTGGTGCAGCGACACCCACGTCGCGCCGCCCGCCACGTTGAGCATCGCGTTCAGCAGTGGCCAGTCGGAGACGGCGTCCGAGCCGTCGAGCATCGCCTCGGTCTCGCGGTTGGGGCTGGCGACACTGCCGGAATCGAGATGGTCGCGGCCGATTACGATCGGTGCCTTGAGCTCGCCACTACGCACCATCGCATTGAAGGCGAGGGCGAGGCGGTGGCGGTCGCCGAGGCCCACCCAGCAGATCCGCGCCGGCAGGCCCTGGAAAGCGATGCGCTCCTTGGCCATGTCGAGCCAGCGGTGCAGGTGCGGGTCGTTCGGGATCAGCTCCTTGACCTTGGCGTCGGTCTTCGCGATGTCCTCCGGGTCGCCGGAGAGCGCCACCCAGCGGAAGGGGCCGATGCCGCGGCAGAACAGCGGGCGGATGTAGGCGGGCACGAAGCCGGGGAAGTCGAAGGCGTCGACGCAACCCGCCTCCTTCGCCATCTGGCGGAGGTTGTTGCCGTAGTCGAACACCGGGATGCCCATGTCGGCGAAGCGCAGCATGGCCTCGACCTGCGTGCGCATCGAGTGCTTGGCGGCCTCGATGACGCGCTCCGGCGCGTGCTTCTGCTCGTCCAGCCAGCGCTCCACCGTCCAGCCGGCCGGCAGGTAGCCGTGCAGCGGATCGTGGGCCGAGGTCTGGTCGGTGACGGCGTCCGGACGCACGCCGCGACGCACGAGCTCCGGCAGGATCTCCGCCGCATTGCCGAGCAGCGCGACCGAACGGGCCTGCCCTTCGGCGCAGTAGCGCTCGATGCGCGCCAGCGCGTCGTCGAGATCGTCGGCCTGCTCATCGACGTAGCGGGTGCGCAGGCGCATGTCGATGCGGCTCTGCCGGCACTCGATGGCCAGCATGCTGGCGCCGGCCATGGTCGCGGCCAGTGGCTGCGCGCCGCCCATGCCGCCAAGCCCCGCGGTGAGGATCCACTTGCCGGAGAGGTCGCCGCCATGGTGCTGGCGCCCCATCTCGACGAAGGTCTCGTAGGTGCCCTGCACGATGCCCTGCGAGCCGATGTAGATCCACGAGCCGGCGGTCATCTGGCCGTACATCGCGAGCCCCTTGGCGTCGAGCTCGTGGAAGTGCTGCCAGGTCGCCCAGTGCGGCACCAGGTTGGAATTGGCGATCAGCACGCGCGGGGCATCCGGGTGCGTCGGGAACACACCGACCGGCTTGCCGCTCTGGATCAGCAGGGTCTGGTCGTCCTTGAGGCGCTCCAGCACCTCGACGATGCGGTCGAAGCTCGGCCAGTCGCGGGCGGCGCGGCCGATGCCGCCGTAGACCACCAGCGCGGCCGGGTCTTCCGCCACCTCCGGGTCGAGGTTGTTCATCAGCATGCGCAGCGCGGCCTCGGAGAGCCAGCTCTTGCAGCGCTTTTCCGGGCCGCGCGGGGCGCGGATCCGGCGCGAGGGATCGTGGCGGGCGTCAGGCATGGCGGCGCGCGAAAGGCAGGAACAGTTCGTGAAGTATAGGGAGGCGCCCGGCGTTGCGATTTGCTACCCTCGGAGGCCTTTTGGAAGCCGACCGACCGCCCGGAGCCCGCTGCATGGCCAACGACGAATCCCCGGCCACCCATGGCACCAGCCGCCTCGGCTGGCTCGCCCTGATCCCCGCCGCGATCCTGCTGCTGGCCTGGTGGGCCACCGCTGGCGGCGAGCGCATCGTGGTGGCGGCCTGGCCCTGGATTCCCTCGCTCGGCATCAGCCTCGCCTTCCGCATCGACGGCCTGGCCTTGCAGTTCATCCTGCTGATCGCCGGCATCGGCACCCTGGTGTTCGTCTACGCCGCCGGCTACATGGCCGGGGTCAAGCAGCGGCTGCGCCTGTTCGGTGCGCTCGTCGCCTTCATGCTGGCGATGCTGGGCACCGTCAGCGCCGACAACCTGCTGCTGCTGTTCGTGTTCTGGGAGATGACCAGCCTCACCTCCTTCCTGCTGGTCGGCTTCAAGCACGAGAAGGCGGCGGCGCGGCGCTCGGCGCAGCAGGCGCTGATGGTCACCGCCGGTGGCGGGCTGGTGATGCTGGCCGGCTTCGTGATGCTGGGGGCGATCGCCGGCACCTACTCGATCAGCGGCCTGCTGGCGAGCGCGCCGGCCTGGCTCGACCATCCGGCGCTGCCCCTGGCGCTGGGCTGCGTGCTGGTCGGCGCCTTTGCCAAGTCGGCGCAGATGCCCTTCCACTTCTGGCTGCCGAACGCGATGGCGGCACCGACCCCGGTGTCGGCCTACCTGCATTCGGCCACCATGGTGAAGCTGGGCGTGTACCTGATGGCCCGGCTCGATCCGGCCCTGCACGAGTTGGCGCTCTGGCAATGGCTGCTGGTCGGCTTCGGCGGCCTGACCGCGGCCTGGTCGATGCTGCTCGCCCTGCGCGAGCGCGACCTGAAACGCATCCTCGCCTGGTCGACGGTGTCGGCGCTCGGCACCCTGACCATGCTCATCGGCCTGCCCGGCACGGTGGCCCCCGGTGCCATGGCCGCCTTCCTGCTCGCCCACGCACTCTACAAGGCACCGCTGTTCTTCGTCGCCGGCAACGTCGACCACTGCACCGGCAGCCGCAGCATCGACGACCTCGCCGGGCTCGCCCCGCGCATGCCCTGGACCGCCGCCGCGGCCGCCATCGCCGCGGTGTCGATGGCCGGCCTGCCGTTCTCGCTCGGCTACTTCGCCAAGGATCTGATCGACATCGCCCGCGCCGAGGGCGGGGTGTTCGTCTGGGTCGGCTACGCCAGCCTGGCGGTTGGCGCGGTTTCGGTGGCGGTGGCCGCGGTGGCGGCGGTGCGCATCTTCTGGCACCGCAGCGGCCGCCCGGTGCCGGCGCAGATCCACGAGGCCGGCTGGGCCATGCGACTGCCGCCGCTGCTGGTGGGCGGCGTGGGGCTGGTGTTCGGCCTGCAACCGGAATGGCTGGCACCGCTGCTCGACCACAGCGCGGTCGCCATGGGCGGCGTGCCGCCGAGCACGGTGATCGGCGTCGGCACGATCGGCCTCGATGGCATGACCGGCGTGGTCGCCACGCTCGGCGCCGGCATCGCCATCTACCTCGGCTGGGACCGCCTGCACCGCACGCTGGAGCGCGGCTTCCCGCTGATCGACCGGGTCGGCATGGTGGCCCACTACGAGCGCATGCTGAAGGCGATCCCGGCGCTCGCCGGCTGGACCACCCGCCACCTGCAGGGCGGCCGTGCCAGCGCCTACACCCTGCTCGCCGCCGGCAGCATGGGGCTGGCGCTCGCCGTGGCCGCCCTGCTGCTGGCGCCGCCCGCCGCGCCGGCCCCGGCCCTGCCGGCCGGCACCGCGCCGGCGCTGGTGGCGATCGCGCTCGGGGCCGTGGCCGCGCTCTTCGTGCGCAGCTCGCTGCTGCTGCTGCTGGCGAGCGGGCTGGTCGGCTTCGGCTCGGCCGGCGTGTTCCTGTTCGTCGGCGCGCCCGACCTCGCCTTCACCCAGTTCACCGTCGAGGTCGCCTTCATCGTGATCCTGGTCGCCGTGCTGCTGCGCACCGGGGCCACGCGCGAGTCGGTGGCGGTTCCGCGCCAGCGCCTGCACGAGCTGGCCCGCGCCAGCATCGCCACGGGCGGCGGCCTGCTCGCGGCCTGGATGGTGCTGGCCGGCTTGTCCGGCCCGGCGGACCGCGCCCTGTCCGACTACTTCGCCGCCACCGCGGTGCCCGAGGCCTACGGCCGCAACGTGGTCAACGTCATCCTGGTCGACTTCCGCGCCGTCGACACCATGGGCGAGATCGCGGTGGTCGCCGCCGCCTTCCTCGCCGTGCTGCCCCTGCTGCTGGCGCTCAAGCACGGGAAGAAGGAGACGACGCGATGAACCAGGACGTGGTGATCCTGCGGCTGGCGGTGCGCCTGCTCTACCCGATCATCCTGCTCGCCTCGGTCTGGCTGCTGCTGCGCGGCCACAACGCCCCGGGCGGCGGCTTCATCGGCGGCATGACGGCAGTGGCCGCCACCACCCTGCTGGCGCTGTCGGCCTCGTCGCAGGCGGCGCTGGCCCGGTTGCCCGGCGGTGCCGCCCGGTTGACCTCCGCCGGCGTGCTGCTGGCCCTGCTGAGCGGCCTGCCCGGCCTCGCCGTCGGGGCCTACATGACCCACCTCTGGGCCACCGTGCCGCTCGGCTTCACCGAGCTCAAGGTCTCGACCGTGCTGCTGTTCGACCTCGGCGTCTACCTCGCGGTCTGGGGTGCGCTCGGCGGCCTCTGCGCCCACGCCATCGACCTCGACGAGGACACCCCATGAGCCTCCTGCTCGCCCTCTGCATCGGCCTCGCCATCGGCGTCGGCATCCATCTTGCGCTCTCGCGCGACCTGCTGCGGGTGGTGATCGGGATTTCACTGATCGGCTCCGGTGCCAACCTGACGGTCCTCGCCGCCAGCGGCTTCCGCTTCCTCGCCCCGCCCATCGTCCCCGGCGAAGCCACCGTGCTCGCGGCGGCCGCCGACCCGCTGCCGCAGGCGCTGGTGCTGACCGCCATCGTGATCGGCTTCGCCCTGGTCTGCCTCTCGATCGTGCTGATGCTGGCCGTGCGCGCCGCCGCGGCCAGCGACGACATCGACGCGCTGCGCGCCTCGGAGCCCGAGGACGGCAGCGACGGCAAGCCGGTGGTGCTCAAGGACTGATCGATGGCCCTGCTCGACGTACAGATCCACGCGCTGGTCGCGGCCCCCCTGCTGCTGCCGATGATGGCCGGCCTGCTGGCGGCCCTGCTGCCACGCTGGGCCGCCGCCATCAGCTTCGCCGGCGCGCTGGCGCTCGCCGCCGCGGCCGCCCTGCTGGTCGCCGCGGTCGCCCTGCACGGCACCCTGCGTACCACCTTCGGCGACTGGCCGGCACCGTTCGGCATCGAGTTCGTGGCCGACCCGCTCGGCGTGGCGATGGTGGCGGTGACCGCGCTGATGGCCGTGGTCTGCCTGCTGTTCCAGCGCAGCGGCATCGACGCCGCCCCGGAGTCGGACGTCCTGCACCCGCTGCTGCAACTGCTGCTGGCCGCGGTCTGCGGCGCCTTCCTGACCGGCGACATCTTCAACCTTTACGTCTGGTTCGAGCTGATGCTGGTGGCCGCGGTCGGCCTGCTGGCGCTCGGGCGGCGCCGCGACCAGCTGGAGGGCGCGCTCAAGTACTTCGTGCTGAACGCGCTTGGCACGATGCTCTTCCTGATGGCCATCGGCTGGCTGTACGCGCGCACCGGGCACCTCAACTTCGCGGCCCTGGAAGCCGCCGCCGGGGGGCTCGCCGCCGCCGAACTCGGCTTCTTCGCGGCCGCGCTCTGCCTGGGCTTCCTGCTCAAGGCCGGCGCCTTCCCGCTGTTCGCCTGGTTGCCGGCGGCCTACCACACCCTGCCCGCGCCGCTCTTGGCGCTGTTCGCCGGCCTGCTGACCAAGGTCGGCGTCTACGCCGTGCTGCGGGTGCTGGGCGATGTCTTCGCCACCGCGCCCGATGTCATGTTCGAGGTATTGGGCTGGGTCGCGGTCGCCACCATGGTGACCGGCGTGCTGGGGGCCGCCTTCCACTGGGACATGCGGCGCATCCTCGCCTTCCACATCGTCAGCCAGATCGGCTACATGCTGCTCGGCATCGCCCTCGACTCGGCCGCCGGGCGCACCGGCACGGTGTTCTACATCGTCCACCACATCATCGTGAAGGCGAACCTGTTCCTGGTCGCCGCGCTGGTCGCCCGCGAGGTCGGCAGCTACGACCTGCGCCGCGCCGGCGGGCTGTGGGCGAAGCGGCCGATGCTGGCCCTGTTCTTCGCCATCCCGGCGCTGTCCCTGGTCGGTATCCCGCCGCTGTCGGGGTTCTGGGCGAAGTTCATCCTGGTGCGCGAGTCGATCGTGCTGGAGCACTGGACCTGGGCCGCCGCCATGCTGCTGGTCGGCTTCCTCACCCTGTACTCGATGATGAAGATCTGGTTCGAGGCGTTCTGGAAGCCGCTGCCGGCCGACCTCGCGCCGCACGATCCGGGCCCGCGCGGCCCGGCGTTCGCGGCCATCGCCGCCAGCGCCCTCCTCGCCGCCCTCACCCTGGTGCTCGGCCTGCTGCCGGAGCCCTTCCTCGACTTCGCCGCGGCGGCCAACGCCGCCATGGAGGCCGTGCCGTGAAACGCCTGTTCGCCGCCATCGAACTGCTGCTGCGCTTCGCCTGGCAGGTGGTGGTGTCCGGGGTCACCACCGCCCGGATCATCATCGCCCCCCGGCTCGGTGCCCACCCGGTGGTCGCCCGCTTCCACTACGCCGGCCTCGACGAGCGCGGCGCCGCCATCCTCGGCTGCCTGATCACGCTCACCCCCGGCACCACCACGCTCGACATCACGCCCGACCGGCGCGAACTGCTGCTGCACGTGCTGGACGGTCGCCACCTGGCCGATGCGGCGGCCTCGATCCGCCACGAGTTCGAACGGCCGCTGCAGCGGCTGTTCCCGGACACCGGCACCCGCGCGGAGGATCGGCGATGAGCCTCCTCTCGGTGGCGGTGGCCCTGATCGTCGCAGCCTCGACGCTGGCCCTGATGCTGGCGATCGCCCGCATGTTCAAGGCCCCGAGCGTGGCCGACCGTATCATCGCCCTCGACGTGCTGCTGAGCGCCGCCATCGCGCTCTGCATCGCCGCCGGGCTGGCGAGCGGCCGGGTGCTGTTCATGGACGTCGCCATCGGGCTCGCCCTGGTCGGCTTCGTCGCCACCATCGTCTGGGCCCGGGTGGTCGACCGCTCGGGCGATGCGGAGGACCGCCGATGAGCCTGCTCGGCCTGCTGTTCGTCGTGCTCGGCGCCGCCCTGCTGGTGGTGGCCGCCCTCGGCCTCTGGACCCTGCCGGACGCGCTGGCGCGCCAGCACGCGGCCACCAAGGCCGGCACCCTGTCGCTGGCCCTGCTGCTGGTCGGCGCCGGCCTGCTGGCCGGGGTCGAGGGCTGGTGGTGGCGGATCGGCGTGGTGGTGGTGCTGCTGGTCTGCACCCTGCCGGTGGCCTCGCACATGCTGGCCCGCGCCGCCGCACGCCGCGGCCTGACGCCGCGGCAGATCGCCGAGGCGAAGCCGATGGAACCGGCGCGATCCGACCAGGGGGATTGAACCCGCGCCGGACGCTCAGGCCCGGGTGTCGATCCGTTCGTCGCTGCCGATCGCCTGCGTCGTCCGCACGATCAACCAGTCGACCACGGCACGCAGGGCTTCCTCGAGGCTGGCCCCCTGGCTGCGGGCGTGGTGGTAGGCCTGCAGCTGGGCGTGCGCGCTGGTGCCTCGCGAAAGCAGGGTCGGCAGCCGTTGCAGCACGCGGTCGGCACCCAGCGCGGCACGGTCCGGCGCGGTGATGGCGAGCAGCTCGTCGATCCAGCGCGTCACCGGCCGGACCGTGCCGTCGCGCTCGTCGATGAACTCCGCTTCGAGCCCGTCGCGCTTGGCGCGCCAGCGGTTCTCGTCGATGAGCCGGCGGGTCTGCGGCTCGTGCGGCACGGCGAGGGTGGGGTCGCGGACCAGGGCGCGCACCAGGCATCGGTACAGGGCGGCGATGATCAGCGCATCCTCGGCCCGGGTGCAGGCATCGGCGATCCGGAGCTCGAGGGTCGGGTAGCGCGCCGCGGGGCGGATCGCCCACCACAGGAAGCTCGCGTCGCGCATCGCCCCGGCCGCGACCAGGCGGGCGACGAAGGCATCGTAGTCGGCCTGGTCGCGGAAGAACTCGGGGATCCCGGTGCGGGGCCACTCGTCGTAGGCGACCTGGCGGTAGCTCATCAGGCCGGTGACGTGGCGGTTCCAGAACGGCGAGGAAGTGGACAACGCGAGGAACAGGGGCAGCCAGCGCATCACCCCGTTCATCACCCGCACCCGGTCGATGCCCGCCGGCACCGCGACATGGACATGGAGCCCGCACAGCACGTTGCGGCGGCCGACGATGCCGAAGTCGGCGACCAGCCGCTCGTAACGGGGCTTCCTGGTGATCTCGAGCTGCGCCCAATGCGAACTGGGGTGGGTGCCAGCGGCGACCAGGCGGTAGCCCATCGTCCGGGCGACGTCCGCGAGACCGGTACGGTAATGGTCGAGCACGCGGGCGGCCTCGTCGAAATCGTGCAGGACCGGGGTCGCGGCCTCGATCTGCGCCTGCAGCAGTTCAGGGGCCACGACCTGGCCCAGGCGCCGGCGACAGGCATCGAGGTAGGCCTTGGGCACGCGCGCCATCAGGCCGCGGGTCTCCGGGTTGACGAGGAAGAACTCCTCCTCGATGCCGAACGTGAAAAGCGTCGTGTCGTCCATCCCGCGACGATACGATATGCCGAAGGGCAATTATCCTTCGATGCGAATGGAGCGATATCTTGGCCACCCCAAGGAGGCGACCGCATGCTCCACGATTCCCGCATCGACCTGCTGCTGCTCGGCGCCCGCGGCCGGGTCGGCAGCGCCTTCCGCGAGCGGCTGGCGGCACGCCAGGCCGCGCTCCGCCGGGAGGCCGGGCTCGACCTCCGGCTGCGGGCCGCCTGGGATCGGCGTGGCCTGGCCGAGGCCAGCGAGGGCCTGCCGCCGCTGGCCCTGGAGGCGCACCTTGACGTCTTCGACGCCACCGCGCTGGAGGCCGCCATCGCTGTCGTCACCGCCCCCGGCAGCGCGCCTTGCCTGCTCATCGACTGCAGCGCCTGCCCGGCGGTGGCCGACCGCTACCCGGACTGGCTGGCCCGGGGCATCGGCATCGTCACCGCCAACAAGGGGGCCAATGCCCGCGAACTGGACTTCTACCGGCGGCTCGGGCGGATCGCCCGGCAGACCGGCACGCCCTACCGCTTCGAGACCACGGTGGGGGCGGCGATCCCGCTGCTCGGGCCGCTGCGCGACCTCGCCCTGCGCGGCGAGCGGGTGCGCGCCGTGCAGGGCGTGCTCTCCGGTTCCCTGGGCTTCCTGCTGGAGCGGCTGCACGCCGGCGCGGCCTTCTCCACCGCCCTGGCCGAGGCGGAGAGGCTGGGCTACACCGAGCCCGACCCCGGCGAGGACCTGCGCGCCGCCGACCTCGTCCGCAAACTGCTGGTGCTGGCCCGCGAGGCCGGCTTCGGCATCGAGGCCGGGGCGGTCGAGGTGACGCCCTTCAGCGCCGCGGCGGCGGCGCATCGCGCCGACTGGCGCGAGCGGCTCGCCGCCGAGGACGCGCTCTGGGCACAACGCATCGCCGCGGCCCGGGCGGCCGGACAGCGCTGGGTCATGCTCGCCGAGGTCGATGCCGATGCCGCGCGGGTCGGTCTGCGCCTGCTGCCGCAGGACCACCCCTTCGCGCGGCTGCCGGCCGGGCAGAACCTGGTGCGCATCGAGACCGAACTGCAGCAGGAACGCCCCCTCTGGCTGGGCGGCCCCGGCGCCGGGCCGGCGGTCACCGCCGCCGGCCTGCTGAGCGACGTGATCGCGGCGGCAGAGGCCCTGGCGGGGCGCGCTCAGGCCGAAAGCAAACGCCGCAGCGTGGCGGCGTAGGGGCGGCTCAGATCATCCGCAACACGGGGCGCGCCAGGGCCTCGAGCCGTCCCGGATCGAGCAGCTGGACATCGCGCTGGCGGACTTCGATGACCCGTTCCGACCGGAACCGCTTGAGGATCCGGCTGACCGTCTCGGGGGCCAGTCTCAAGTAATTGGCGATGTCGGCCCGGGCCATCGTCAGGGTGAAGCGGGTGGCCGAGAAACCGCGGGCGGCGTAGCGCTGCGAAAGCAGCACCATGAAGGCGGCCAGGCGCTCGTCGGCACTGTGGTCGCCCACCAGCAGCGAGGCCTTGCCGATATCGAGGCTGAGCAGCTTGAACAGCTGCTGCTGCAAGTTGGGCACCCGGGCGGCCAGCAACGACAGCTGGTGGAAGGAGAACCGGCACAGGGTCACGGTGTCGAGGGCGATCGCGTTGCAGGGGTAGCGCTCGGGGTGGATGGCGTTCAACCCAATCACTTCGCCGGGCAGATGGAAGCCGAGCACCTGCTCGTTGCCGGCGACGTCGGTGATGAAGGTCTTGACCGTGCCACCGCGCACGGCGGCAATGGCATTGAACGCATCGCCCTCGCGGAAGATGTATTCGCCCGGCTTGAAGGGGCCGACGTGGTCGATCAGGGCCTGGAATGCGGTCAGGTCCGGCTTGGCGTAGCCCTGCGAGAGGCAGGCCTGGGAGAAGGCGCAGGTGGTGCAGAAGCGGAATTCGTCGCCGTCATCCGCCGCCGCCGGGTTGTGCGGTTCGCGGCGGCTGGGGGGTGAACTTGCGCGCATGGGTCCGGTTCCAGCGGTCGAAGCAACAGGCGACCGCTCGCGCCGAGAGGCGGGCGATCCGGTCGAGTTGGATGGTACGCCCATCCGGGACGAGCGAGCCCTCCTCGAACAGGGGGGCAAGGCGCAGGAGCGCCTCGGCGAAGTGTTCGCGGAAGTCCAGGCCGAACTGCTCCTCGATCACGGCGGTCGAGATCCGTCCGTGGCAGAGGATCTCCTGGATGACGGCGGCGCGGATGCGGTCGTCATCCTCCAGCTCGATGCCGTGGTCGACGGCGCGCTGGCCGCGATCGAGCCGCGCTTCCCAGGTGGCGAGATCGAGCGGGTTCTGGGCGTGGCAGCCCCCCATCTGGCTGATGGCGGCGACGCCGAAGCCGATCAGATCCACCGCGCCATGCACGCCGTAACCGAGTGCGTCGCGGTGCAGGCTGCCGTGCTTCCGCGCCGCGATCAGCGGGTCCTGGGGCCGGGCGAAGACGTCGAGGCCGACATGGAGGTATCCGGCTTCTTCCAGCCGATCGGCGGCGCGCAGCAGCAGGCGCGCCTGCATGGGCTCCGGGACGCCACTGGAAAGGCCGTCTTCCGTGCCGATGGCGCAGTTGCGCACGCCGATCCGGTCGGGTTCCGCGGCGATCGTCGCGGCAAGCAGGGATTCAAGGGCCGATTCGCACTGCCCCGGGAGGCCATAGGGCACTTCGACCCGGAGGTTCGAAAAACCGGCCGCACGCACCGACTCGACCCCGCCGATGATCGCCCCGGCGTCGAACGCAGCGGGCCCGCCGGGTTCGACGACGCCGGCCAGCCCGATGCCGACCCGACCAAACCCCAGTCCCGCCCAGTCACGCAGCGGCGTGGTCCCCAGGGTGTCGAGGTCGAGAGTCATGGCGAAATCGACGGCGTCCGCGGAACGGAGATGGAAATGGCGGTCGAGACTCTCGATCAGTTCCCCCACCTGCCCGGCATCCATCCAGCGCGTCATGCCGGGGGCAAGGCTGACCTGCACCACGTCGCGATCGCGGTCGAACAGACTGCCGACCAGCCCGATCTCGCGGACGAGACGATCGCGATAGGCATCGGCGCGCGCCTGGCCCACCCCGTGGCGCGGGCGGTCCAGGCCGCAGAAACCGCTTCGCTGGATCGCCGGGATATCGAAATGCAGGGCGATCGGAGCGGGAATCGGATCGCCGTTGCTCGCCTTCACCGCCGCACGGAACTCGGCATCGGTGAAGGGGCGGAAGGCACACGGCGCGGGATACAGCGCGTAGCGCCCCCCGCCGCGCCGCAGGTTGGCGGCGAGGCGATCGAGCGGCGACAACATCGGGTCCGGCATCGTCGACGGCCTCAGGCGCAAGCGCCGCCGCCGCAGCAAGCGCCGCCGCCGGCGGCGACGACCTTCATGCCAAGACCCAATCGCTCGCCGGCCAGGGCCTCGGCATCGGTGACATTGGGAAGCTGCGCGAACATGGGCGGGCCTGCGGCGGGGAGTCGGACCGGCAGTCTCCGCCCGTATCGACCGTGGTCGCACTGACGCAGGTCAAATCCGGGCTCAGGGAGATCGGCCTAGACTGGCGGGCACCCTGCCCTCGCGTCCCCATGGAAACCTTCGACGATCTTCTTGCCGCCGCCCGCCAGCAGGCCGAACCGCAGCGCCTGCTGCTGGTGTTCACCCGTGCCGAGTGTCCAGCGGATGCCTCGCCCGCCGAGCGGGCGGCCTTCGAACGCGGCGAGGGCGGTGCCCTGGTGCCGGCCGTCTGCGTCGACAAGCTGCCCGCCGACATCGCGTCCTTCGAGGCCCTGGCGGCGGAGTCGAAGGCGGCGATCGACGACTGGCGCATCCTGTTCGTCGCGGCGATGGACGGGCGCGGCGGCCACGCGCCGAATGCCGACGAAGCGGTGCAACCCCTGCGCATGATGGTCGAACAGATCAAGGGCGGACGGATCGCCCGCTTCCTGGCCGTTGACCGTGATGGGCGGCTGGTGAACCTGGCCAGAGGCTGATCGGCACCGCGACCGGGGCGTCGGCGGCGTGCCACTGGTGGGCACCGAGGTTGCCGCGCTGGGCGAGGGTCGCGATCACCAGGGCACGGGCGATCGTGTGCTGGCGGGTGTCGGCGGCGAGCGTCGGCAGCAGGCGCAGCAGTTCGCTGCGCCGGCGCACCGGGCCCAAGGCCGCGGACAGCCGAAGACGGAGCGTGGCGAGCGCCTCGGGTTCGGCACCGGGGGCGAAACGGCGGGTCGCCGACGGACGCGGGCGCGAAGTGGCAGCGGCCAGCGCCGCGGCCGCGCGACGGCCGTAGACCACGCCTTCGAGCAGGGAGTTGCTGGCCAGGCGGTTGGCCCCGTGCGCGCCGTTCGCGGCGCATTCGCCGACGGCGAACAGGCCGGGCACCGAGGTGGCGCCGTCGAGGTCGCTGGCCACCCCGCCCATGTGGAAATGCTGGGCGGCGCAGACCGGCAGGGGATCGCCGATGGCAAGGCCGTGGCGGGCGATCGCGGCCACCGTCGACGGAAACGCCGCCGGCCAGTCGGGCGCGCAGGGCGAGGTGTCGAGCCAAGGGCCGTCGGCAGCGGCCACCGCACGGGCGACCTGATCGCGCGGTGCCAGGTCGCCCAGCGGGTGCGCGGCCATCAGGCGCTGCCCACGGCGGTCGCGAAGCACCGCGCCGGCACCGCGCAGGGCCTCGGTGATGAGGCTGCGGCGACCGTCGCTGGCGCGGGCTTCGAGCGCCAGCGCGGTCGGGTGGAACTGGACGAAGGGCAGGTCGCGCAGCCGGGCACCGACCGCCTGGGCCACGGACAACCCGAGGCCCTGCAGCCCGGCCGGCCCGGTGCGGTCGGCGAACAGGCCGGCGATGCCGCCGCAGGCCAGGAGCACGGCGGCACCGTCGAGGGCGTGGCGCACGCCGGCCGCGTCGAGGGCGAGCACGCCGCAGACCCGCCCGTCGGTGCCGAGGCGGACACCATCGACGCGCAGACCATCGAGCACGCGGATCGAAGGCGTGGCCCGCGCCGCCGCCGCCAGGCTGCGGGCGATCGCCGCGCCGGTGGCGTCGCCACCCGCGTGCAGGATGCGCGCGCGCCGATGGCCGCCCTCGCGGCCGAAGGCGTAGCGGCGGTCGGCCGCGCGATCGAAGCGGACGCCCTGCGCTTCCAGCCAGGCCACCGCGTCGGCCGCGCCCGCCACCAGAACCCGCACCGCTTCGCGGTCGTTGCCGTGGCCGGCGAGCAGGGTGTCTTCGGCGTGGTCGGCGACGCTGTCGCCGGCAGCGAGGGCTGCCGCCAGCCCGCCGGCGGCCAGCGGCGTGGCACCGCCCTCGCCGGGCGGCCGCTCGCAGACCAGCAGCACCGGGCGCGGTGCCAGCGCCAGCGCGGCGCTGAGCCCGGCAACACCGGCCCCGACCACCACGATCGGCGGCGTCGGACGGACGCTCACCGGCGCGCGGCGGGCGGCACGTCGAGCATGCGCTCCAGGGCCCGGCGGGCGCGCCCGGCCACCGCCGGCTCGATCTCGACCTGCGGAGTGAGATCGCGCAGGGCGGCGTAGACCCGCGGCAGATCGACCAGGCGCATATGCGGGCAGAGCTGGCAGGCCCCGACGAACTCGATGGCGGGGAAATCGGCGCGCAGGTTGTCGGCCATCGAGCATTCGGTGACCAGGGCGACGCGCTCGGGGCGGTGGCGGCCCAGCCAGCCGGCGAGCGCACTGGTGGAGCCGACGAAATCGGCCTCGGCGCAGACCTCGGCCGGGCACTCCGGGTGGGCGATGACCTTGAGCCGCGCATCGTCCTGCTTCCAACGCCGCAGATCCTCCGCCGAGAACGCCTCGTGCACCTCGCAGGCCCCCGGCCAGGCGATCAACTCGACGGCGGTCGCCTTGGCGACTTCGGCGGCGAGGTGGCGGTCGGGCAGGAACAACACCCGCGGTACGCCCAGCGATTCGACCACCTCCACGGCATTGCCCGAGGTGCAGCAGACATCGGACTCGGCCTTCACCGCCGCCGAGGTGTTGACGTAGCTCACCACCGGCACGCCGGGATGACGCTGGCGCAGGCGGCGCACGTCCTCCGCGGTGATCGCACTGGCCAGCGAGCAGCCGGCCTCGGGGGCCGGCAGCAGCACGGTCTTCTCCGGCGAAAGCAGCTTGGCGGTTTCGCCCATGAAGCCGACCCCGCACAGCACCAGCACCTCGGCGTCGGCCTCGCGACCGGCACGGGCCAGGGCGAGCGAGTCCCCGGTCATGTCGGCCACGCCGTGGAAGATCAGCGGATGCTGGTAGTTGTGGGCCAGGATCAAGGCACCGCGCTGCGCCTTGAGGCGGCGGATGGCGTCGATCCAGGGCAGGTGGAAATCGAGCTCGGTGCAGGCGGCGGCACCGGCAAGGCGCGGCCGAAGCCAGGCGTAGCGCCCGGGGAGATCATCGTCCCAGGCCGGGGCGGCGATGGCAGTGTCGATCGGCATCGGAGTCCGGCCACGATGGCCTGTCGCGCCGGGAGCCGCCATGACCCAGGTCAAGCCCTCCCGAAGCCCGGCGAGGGCCTTCGTTGCGGAAATCCGGCGCGGCGAGGCCCTTCGTTGATGCAGGTCAATGTGATCGCGCCATGAAACCGTAGTCTGCCCCAGCCATCCCCAACCGGAGTCGAGACATGGCCGCCCAACCCGGCAACCCCACCCCCAGCGAGTCGCCCAAGGGGGGCGGCTTCTTCGACGTGCAGACCTGGTTGCCGGAGGACCCGGTGTTCTGGAAAGCCAACAAGTGGCTGGCGATCCGCACCCTGGTCATCGCCTTCCTCGCCCTGCACCTCGCCTTCGCGGTCTGGTTCACCTGGAGCGCGCTGGTCGTGCGCCTGCCGGGACTGGGTTTCGACCTCAGCGTCGAGCAGCGCTTCTGGTTGCCGGCGATGGCCCTGTTGATGGGTGCGGTGGCGCGATTCCCGCACAGTTTCCTGGTCCTGAAGATCGGCGGCATGTGGACCACCCTGATCTTCACCCTGGCCTTGCTGATTCCGATCTTCGGCATCGGCCATGTGGTGCAGGATCCGAACACGCCGTTCTCGACACTGCTGTTCTGGGCCGGTGTGGCCGGCCTGTGCGCGGGCGGGCAGATCTCCTCGACCGCCGCCAACATCAGCCTGTGGTTCCCGAAGCGGATCGGCGGCACCGCCCTCGGCTTCACCATCGGTTTCGGCAACCTCGGCGCCTCGACCGCCCAGTTCCTGGTGCCGCTGGTGATCGGCGTCGGCCTGTTCGGCGCGGTCGCCGGCGAATCGATGGTCTTCCGGGTGTTCGGCCCGGAGGCCGGCGTCGTACTGCGCGAAACCCTGATGTACCCGCAAAACGCGGTCTACATCTGGCTGATCCCGACCCTGGTCCTGAGCGTGCTCGTGCTCTTCGGCATGAAGAACCACCCCGCGCGCGGCTCCTTCAGAGAACAGCTTCAGGTCGTCAAGCTCAAGCACACCTGGATCCAGACCATCCTCTACACCTTCACCTTCGGCACCTTCTCGGGTTTCGTCGCCTCGACCCCGCTCCTGATCCGCGAGGTCTTCGGCAAGCTGCCGGACGCGCCCGATCCCCTGGCCTGGGCCTGGATCGGCCCGCTGGTCGGTGCCCTGATCCGGCCGCTCGGCGGCATCCTGTCGGACAAGTTCGGCGGCTCGAACATGACGATGGTGGTGTTCCTGATCATGGGCGGCTCGGCCGTTGGTCTCACCTTCCTCACCGCGCCGACCTCGGTCGAGCAGTTCCAGCTGTTCTTCATCGTCCTGCTCGGCATCTTCCTCGGTGCTGGCATCGGCAACGCCAGCGTGTTCAAGCAGATCGTCATGATCTTCGACCCCAAGCAAGGCGGCCCGGTGCTCGGCTTCACGGCGGCCGCGGCGGTGCTGCTGCTCGGCTTCTTCGTGCCGATCCTGTTCGGCCGCTCGTTCGCCGCCACCGGCAGCCCGAACGCCGCGCTGTGGTTCTTCGCCTTCCTCTACGCCGTCGGCATCGTGCTGAACTACTGGTACTACTGGCGCAAGGGGGCGGAAAAGCCCTGCTGAACCGCGAGACCCCATCGCCCCGGTTTCGAAGAACGCCCCGCGAGGGGCGTTCTTTTTGCCGCGCGATTGACTTGGATCAGAACGCCGGGCGCGGGCGGCCGGTAGCGTTGTATACCCGGCTTTATTCCGCCTTCCGCCCGCAAGGAAACCGCCCGTGCGCATGCCCCCCCGGTTCTGGGCCCTGCTGCTGCTCGCCATCGGCAGCGCCGGCTTCGCTGCCCCGCCACGCGAGATCATCGTCTCGGCCGGGGCCAGCCTCACCGAGGTCTTCACCGAGGCCGCGCGGCAGTACGAGGCCCGCCACCCCGACGTCCGCGTGCTGCTCAATTTCGGTGCCTCGGGCAGCCTGCTCCAGCAGATCGCGATGGGGGCCCCGGTCGATGTGTTCGCTTCCGCCGACCAGGAAACCATGGACCGCGCCGCCCGGAAGGGCCTGATCCGGCCCGGACAGCGCCACGACTTCGCCGGCAATGCCCTGGTCGTCGCGGTGCCGCGGGACTCGCGCCTCGCCATCGGCACGCTGGCGGACCTGCATCAGCCGGCGGTCCGCCGCATCGCCATCGGCAACCCCGCCACCGTGCCGGCCGGCCGCTACGCCCACCGCGCCCTGCGCGATGCCGGCCACCAGGAGGCCCTGTCCGGCAAGCTGATCGCCACGCAGAACGTGCGCCAGGCGCTGGACTACGTCGCCCGCGGCGAAGTGGAGGCCGCCTTCGTCTACCGCACCGACGTGCTCGTCATGCCCGAACGCGTTCGCCAGGCCTTCGTGGTGCCCTTGGCGAAGCCGATCCGCTACCCGATCGCGGCGGTCGCCGACTCCCGGCATCCCGACGACGCCGCCCGCTTCATCGCCTTCGTGCGCGGCGAGGAAGGCCAGGCGCTGTTGCGCCGCCACGGCTTCCTGTCGCCCTGAGGCCTTGCGATCTTGCCGTCGATCGCCGCCGTGGACGCCCTCTGGCCCGCCCTGGCCTTGTCGCTCCAGGTCGCGCTGTGGTCCTGCGCCATCACCCTGCTGCTGGGCGGCGGGCTCGGCCTGCTGATCGCGCGGACCCGCTTTCCCGGCCGCGAACTGCTCGACACCCTGCTGACCCTGCCGATGGTGCTGCCGCCCACGGTCATCGGCTATTACCTGTTGGTCGTGATCGGCCGGCGTGGCTGGCTCGGCAGCTGGCTGGACGAAACCTTCGGCATCCAGTTGGTCTTCACCTGGCAGGGGGCGGTGATCGCCGCGGCCCTGGTCACCTTCCCCCTCGTGTTCAAGCCGGCACGGGCGGCGTTCGAATCGGTGGACAGCCAACTCGAACAGGCCGCCCGGACCCTGGGCCTGCCCGAGTGGGCGGTGTTCCTGCGCGTCACCCTGCCCCTGGCCTGGCGCGGCATCTTCGCCGGCCTGCTGCTGAGCTTCGCGCGGGCGATGGGGGAATTCGGTGCCACCCTGATGGTGGCCGGCAGCCTGCCGGGCAAGACGCAGACCCTGTCGGTGGCGGTCTACACCGCCGTGCAGGCCGGTGACGATGCCGGTGCCGCCACCCTCGCCCTGGTCACCGCCAGCGTCTGCGTGGCCGTGCTGCTTGCCGCCAACCGGCTCAATCCCTCCCGGCCGAGCGCGCCATGACGATGCCAGGGCCACTGCTCGACGTCGCGATCCGCAAGACCCTGCGCTCCGGCCCCCGGGTCTTCGAACTCGATGTGCGCATCCGCTCGGACCGCGAACGGCTGGTCGTGCTGGGCCCCTCGGGGGCCGGCAAGACCCTGCTGCTGCAAGCCATCGCCGGCTTGCTGCCACCGGATGCCGGTCACATCCGGCTGCGCGGGCGGACCCTGTTCGACCGGCGACTCGGGGTGTGCCTGCCGGCCCGCGCCCGGCGCATCGGCTACGTGTTCCAGGACTACGCCCTGTTCCCGCACCTCGATGTGCGCCAGAACGTCGCGTTCGGCCTGAATCGCCACGCCTTGAACCCCGGCCGCAACGCACGATTCCCCGAAGTCGAAGACTGGTTGGCGCGATTCGGTCTTGCCACCATGGCGCACCAGCGGCCGGCTGAACTCTCCGGGGGCCAACGCCAGCGCGTCGCCCTGGCCCGGGCCTTGGTCACGGAGCCGCAGGCCCTGTTGCTCGACGAGCCTTTCGCGGCCCTCGACCCGGCCTTGCGCCAGGACCTGCGCGACGAACTCGACCAGCTGCAACGCCGCCTCGGCATCCCGATGCTGCTGATCACCCACGACCCCGAGGACGCCGCGCGTTTCGGCGAGACGATCCTCCAGCTCGAAGGTGGGCGCGCCGTGGAGTCCACGCCGTGAGCGACTTCACCCTGCACGCGGCGCTCTGGATCGCCGTCGGCGGCACCCGTTTCGGCGGGAGCGACCGCATCGCCCTGCTCGCCGCCCTCGGCGAACACGGCTCGATCACCCGCGCCGCCAAGGCCGTGGGCATCAGCTACAAGGCCGCCTGGGACGCCGTCGAGGCGATGAACAACCTCGCCGGCGAAGCGCTGGTGGCGCGCACGACGGGCGGCCGCGGCGGCGGCGGCACCCGCTTGACGGCGCGCGGCGAGAAGCTGGTCCGCAACTTCCGCGCCCTCGAGCGCGAACACCGGCGCTTGCTGGATGAACTGGCCCGGCCGTCCACCGGCATCGCCGACGATGCCCTGCTGATCAGGAGAATGACCTTGAAGACCAGCGCGAGAAACCAGTTCCAGGGGCGCATCCTCGCCCTGGCGCGTGGTGCGGTGAACGACGAGGTGACGATCGCGATCGCCGGCGGCAACCCGCTGGTCGCAGTACTGACCCGCAGCAGCACCGCCAGCCTCGGCCTCGCGGTGGGGCGCGAAGTCTTCGCTCTGGTCAAGGCCAGCTCGGTGGTCCTCGTGACCGGCGCTGCCGAGGCGCGCTTTTCCGCCCGCAACCAGTTGACCGGCACGATCCGCCGGATCGAGCGCGGCGCGGTCCACAGCGAAGTGGTGCTCGATCTGCCCACCGCCGGCAGCCTCGCTGCCGTCATCACCAACCGCAGCCGGGAGGCGCTCGGCTTGACGGTCGGCATGCCGGTCACGGCCCTGTTCAAGGCCTCCAGCGTGATCCTCGGCACCACGGACTGACGAAGAATACGCCGGCTTGACCTGCGGCAAGGCGGCCATCGCGGCACCCCGGAAAAATGCACGGCGAATCCCACACTGGAGCACGCCATGCGCCTCGCACTCGCCATCCTGCTGGCCCTTCCCTACGCCGTCACGGCAACGGCCCAGACGGCCCCGGCCCCAGCCCCAGCGGCCACGCCAGCGGCCACGCCACCCAAGCCCTGGACCTTCCAGTGGCGCTACCGCCACGAGGCGGTGCAGGACGCCGCCTTCGCCCGCGACGCCGCGGCCGACACCCTGCGCCTGCGCGTGGGCTTCCAGCACGCTTTCGGCCACGGCTGGAGCAGCATGGTCGAAGCCGAGGGCGTGGTCGAGCTGAACGACCGCTTCAACTCCGGGGCCAACGGGCAAACCCAATTCCCCCCGGTGCCGGATGCCCGCGCGCTGGAAATCAACCAGGCCTTCGTCGACTGGCGCGGCGGAGCCTGGGGCACCCGCCTCGGCCGGCAGGTCATCGCCCTCGACAACGCCCGCTTCATCGGCAACGTGGACTGGCGGCAGAACATGCAGAGCTTCGACGCGGCGCAGGTGCAATGGCGGCCGAACGCCCAATTCGACCTGCAGGCCTACTGGCTGGGCCGGATGCACCACCCGGTCGGCGACAACGCCCGCGACCCGCTGGCCCGCGAGCGTGAGCTCGACGGCCGCTTGCTGCGCGGCCAGTGGGCCGTGCCGGGCGGCAGCCTGGTCGGTTACGGCTACTGGATCGAGGACCGCGACGTGGCCAGCGCCTCCACCCGCACCTTCGGCCTGCGCTATGCCGGTGCCTGGCCCCTGGAGGCCGGGTGGCGGCTGGGCCTCACCGCCGAAATGGCGAACCAGGCCGCCTATGCCCGTGCCACCGGCGGCGACACCCGCTACCACTTGATCGAGCCTCGCCTCGAACGCGGCCCGCTGGTGCTCCGGGCCGGTTTCGAGCGTCTCGGTGCCGGCAGCGACCGCGCCTTCCAGACCCCGCTCGCTACCCTGCACGCCTTCAACGGCTGGGCCGACAAGTTCCTGACCACGCCGATCAACGGCCTGGAGGACCGCTACGTTTCGGTGCAAGGGGCCTTCAACGTGGCCGGAAAGGCCGCCACCTGGCTGCTCAGGGCGCACGACTTCCAGTCCGACCGCGGTGTCGACTACGGCCAGGAGTGGAACGCCCAGCTCGGCGTCACCCTTCGCCCGGGCCTCAACACCCTGTTGAAGTGGGCCGACTACGAGAGCGAGGGTTTCGCCCGCGATACCCGCAAGCTGTGGTTCCAGGTGGAATGGACGCATTGAAGCGCCGTGCCGGTCGGCATGAGAGATGGATCAGAGAGGGATCACGAGCTCGGAGTAGCCCGAAAGCCTCGAATCCGCCGTCACCAGGCGCAGCGGCTCGGTGAGCGCCTGGGCCACGAGAAGCCGATCGAAGGGATCGGCATGGAGGGGCGGGAGCCGAGCGACGCGCCCCGCGTGAGCGTCGGTGATGGGCAGTGCGATGAAGCCGGCGGCTTCGACCGCGTCCGCGAAAACCTCGGGGCCTGGCGAGATTTTGCCGAGCGAATGCTTGATGGCGATCTCCCACACCGAAGCCGCGGAGACGTAGGCCGCCTCGGCCTCCATGAGGATCTTCTTCGCCTGCGGGGAGAGCCGCGGGTCCGCCGTAATGGCCCAGAGGGCAATGTGCGTGTCGAGCAGGAGCCGCATCAGGTCCGCCCCTCGAAGGCGGCCAGGACATCCTCGGGCAGCGGCGCGTCGAAGTCGTCGGCAACCGTGAACTTCCCCTTCATCAGGCCGAGCTTGAGGCGCTTGCCGCGACCCAGGGGATCGAGACGAACCAGCGGCTTCCCCGCCCTCGCGATGACGACGTCGGCCCCATTCAGGGCTTCATCGACCAGTTTCGACAGGTGCGTCTTGGCTTCGTGGATGTTGACGGTGGTCATGCGCGGGGAGGGGCGAGAGGTGGACTAGGTCTAGTCTAGTCAACACGGGCCGCGCGTCAACCGTCGGCGCGCGACGCGCAGTCGGGACACGGCGACGATCCGCCATCCGTCTGACCTCGGTCAAGGTGCACAACTGTGCAGCAATTCAGACTGCACACGCGTACAGTAATTCTCCCTGCCGCCCGACGCGGCCCGACCGATGGATCCGCTCCCGACATGAACGCGACCGCCTTCGACCATGCCGCCCTGCTCGCCTCCAGCCAGGGCCGACTCTTTCCCGGCGGCGACGGCCGCCTGCCGGCTCCACCGATGCTCATGTTCGACCGCATCCCGCACATTGCGGCCGAGGGCGGGCGGCATGGCCAGGGCGTGGTGGAGGCCGAACTCGACATCCGCCCCGACCTCTGGTTCTTCGGCTGCCATTTCGAGGGCGACCCGGTGATGCCCGGCTGCCTCGGCCTCGACGCCATGTGGCAACTCGCCGGCTTCTACCTCACCTGGCTCGGCCTGCCCGGCCGCGGCCGCGCGCTTGGCGTGGGTGAGGTGAAATTCGCCGGGCAGGTGCTGCCCGAGGCGCGCCTGGTGCGCTACGTCGTCGACATCAAGCGGGTGCTGAAGCGCCGCCTGAACCTGGTGATCGCCGACGCCGCGATGTTCGTCGACGGCCGCGAGATCTACACCGCGCAGGACCTGCGCGTGGGCCTGTTCACCGACACCCGGGGCTTCTGAGCGTGCGCCGCGTGGTCGTCACCGGGGCCGGGATCGTCAGCTGCCTCGGCAACACGCTGGACGAGGTGAGCGAATCGCTGCGGCTGGGGCGCAGCGGCATCCGCGCCTTCCCGGAATTCGCCGAGATGGGCCTGCGCAGCCAGATCGCCGGCGTGGTCGCCGCCGATCCCGAGAGTCGCATCGACCGCCGCCTGCGCCGCTTCATGGGCGATGCCGCGTTACATGCCTACCTCGCGCTCGGCGACGCCATCGCCCAGGCCGGCCTGCCGGAATCCCTGGTGTCCTCGCCGCGCACCGGCCTGATCATGGGCTCCGGCGGCGGCTCGCCCTTCCACCAGATCGAGGCGGCCGACACCCTGCGCAGCCGCGGCGTGCGCCGCATCGGGCCCTACCAGGTGACGCGGACCATGGGCTCCACCGTCTCCGCCTGCCTGTCCACCGCCTTCCGCATCAAGGGCCTGAACTACTCGATCAGCTCGGCCTGCGCGACCTCCGCGCACTGCATCGGCGTCGCCGCGCAGCAGATCGCCTGGGGCCTGCAGGACCTGGTGTTCGCCGGCGGCGGCGAGGAACTGGGCTGGGGCATGGCCAGCCTGTTCGACGGCATGGGGGCGCTCAGCACCGCCCGCAACGACACGCCGGAAACCGCCTCGCGGGCCTTCGACCAGGGCCGCGACGGCTTCGTCATCGCCGGCGGCGGCGGTGCCCTGGTGCTGGAAGCGCTGGAGCACGCGCAGGCGCGCGATGCCCCCATCCTCGCCGAGCTGGTCGGCTTCGGCGCGAGCTCCGACGGCGAGGACATGGTGGCCCCCTCCGGCGAGGGCGCGATCGCCTGCATGCGCCAGGCCATCGCCGGCCTCGACGACCCGGTCGACTACCTCAACGCCCACGGCACCTCGACGCCGCTCGGCGACGCCATCGAGCTCCAGGCCCTGCGCACGGTGTTCGGCACGGCGGTGCCGGCGTTTTCGTCCACCAAGTCGCTGAGCGGCCACCCGCTGGGCGCGGCCGGCGTGCACGAGGCCATCTACTGCCTGCTGATGCTGCGCGACGGCTTCATCGCCGGCTCGGCGAATATCGAGGCCCCGGCCCCCGAGGCCGAGGGACTGCCGCTGCTCACCACCTCGCGCAAGGCCGCGCTGCGCACGGTGATGTCGAACAGCTTCGGCTTCGGCGGCACCAATGCCTCGCTGGTGTTCCGGGCCTGGATTTGAAGGCATCCCCGGCCGACCTTCCCCGGGATCAACGCGGTACCGATGCACACGTCGCGACGGGCTGCGGGCTTGACCCGCATCAAGGCGATGCCCATCGGCAGCGCGCAAGCTGCGCAGGCACGCCCGACCCGCCGCATCCACCGGACCATCGAACGACCGCACCGTCATCAAGGGGAACGCCATGGACATCATGATCGCGTACGACCATTCCCGGAACGCCCGCATCGCACTCGACGAGGTCCGCCGCCTGTTCGAGGCGACCCGCCCGACCATCACCCTGATCTCGGTCATCGAGGAACCGGGCAGCGCCACCGATGCAGGCGGCGAATTGTTCTCTGCCCAGTACCAGAACCAGAAAGCCGGCACCGAAGCCGCGGCCGCCGAATTGGCCGCCGCCGGATTCAAGACCAAGGTGCTGATGGCGCAGGGCGATGCACGCAAGATGATCCTACGCGCCACGCAGGAGCGGCGCCCCGACCTGCTGGTCCTGGCGCGCCATTCGCACAAGCCCGACGGCAATTTCCTCTCGCGTCCGCTCGACGCGATGGTCGAGGAATTCAACCACATGACCTTCGGTTCGGTCAGTGCCTTCCTGGCTCGTCGGGCACAGGTACCGCTGCTGATTATTCCGACCCACGTTGACGAATGAATGCCACGCCGGCGATGCCGGCGTATTGCCGAGGTATCCCATGCAAGTCAGTGACCTGTTCCGCTTCCGCAATGCCGAAATCAAGGCTTTGCACCTGACCTGGATCGCGTTCTTCATCACCTTCTACGTCTGGTTCAACATGGCGCCGCTGGCGGCGTCGATGCTGGCCGCGGAGGATTGGTTGACGCGCGAGGACATCCAGATCTTCATGATCGCCAACGTCGCGCTGACGATCGTGGCGCGGGTCTTCGTCGGCATGGCCCTGGATCGATTCGGACCACGCCGGGTATTCGCGGTGCTGCTGGTGGTGATGGCGATCCCGACCTTCGTCTTCGCCTTCGGTGAAAGCCGGGACGTGCTGTTCATGTCGCGCCTCGTCATCTCCTGTGTCGGTGCCTCGTTCGTGATCGGCATCCACATGACCTCGTTGTGGTTCAAGCCTCGCGACATCGGTTTTGCCGAAGGCTTCTACGCCGGCTGGGGCAACTTCGGCTCCGCCGCGGCGGCGATGACGATCCCCACCGTCGCGCTGCATCTCTTTGGCGGTGAAGACGGCTGGCGCTGGGCCATCGCCACCTCGGGCGCGATCATGGCGCTCTACGGCATCTTCTACTGGTTCGCGATCACCGACGGCCCCAAGCCAGGCACCCAGCGCAAGCCGCGCAAGGCCTCGGCACTCGAAGTGTCCTCGTGGAGCGACATGCTGCTGCTGATCGTATTCACGATCCCGCTCTACGGCGTGCTCGCCCTGCTGGTCTACCGCATCGAGGCATCCCAGTTCATCGGTTCGGACACCGCGCTGGTGCTGTACGTCGCGATCGCCGCGATCATCGTTTATCAGATCGTGCAGATCCTGCGTGTCAACGTGCCGATCCTGCGCCGTGGCGTGCCGGCCGACGATCGCTACCCGTACAAGTCGGCGGCAGCGCTCAACGTCACCTACTGGGCCAATTTCGGCGCCGAGATCGCCGTTGTCTCCATGCTGCCGCTGTTCTTCCTCGACACCTGGGGCCTGACACCGGTGCAGGCCGGCCTGATCGCTTCGACCTTCGCGTTCGTCAACCTGTTCGCACGGCCGATGGGCGGACTGGTCTCGGACCGGTTCGGCAACCGCCGCTTCGTGATGATGGCCTACATGTTCGGCATCGGCATCGGGGCTGTGTTGATGGGCTTGCTCGATAGCTCATGGCCGCTGGTGATCGCGATCGCCTTCACGATCTTCTTCTCGGTTTTCGTACAAGGTGCCGAAGGTGCCACGTTCGGCATCATCCCCTCGGTCAAGCGTCGGCTCACCGGGCAGATCTCGGGCATGGCCGGCGCTTACGGCAATGCTGGTGCCGTGTTCTACCTGTTCATCCTGATGTACGTCACGCCGCAGCAGTTCTTCTTCGTCATCGCGGCCGGTGCCTTCATCAGCTGGCTGGTCTGCTACTTCTGGCTCAAGGAGCCCGAGGGCAGCTTCGCCGACGAGTACACCCTGTCGTCGGTCGACCACGAGATCGCCCGCGAGATCGAGCAGAAGAGCGCGGTTCGGATCGAACTGGCGCGGCTGTTCCCCGGCAAGATCGACCTGAACGAACGGGGCGATGGCTTCCAGCTCACCGCACGCTTCAAGGACCTGGGCGAACTGCGCGAGACGGTCGCGCGCCTGGGCAAGCTGGAAGCGTCCGAGGTGGCCGGCGGTTCCAAGCCGTAGCCGGCCCAGGGCGGCGCGTGGCGAACCAGGCAGCAGGCGTACATCAGCCCGTCGGTGAGGTGGTCGTGGTCAGGAAAGCGGTCAGGAGCAGGATCAAAGCCACCAGCACGATCTCGGTCAAGATGCTGGCGCGCAGCCGCTGCCGTGCGCGCGGGGCGTTGGCCGCAAAAGCCGGCACCAGGTGCCAGCGGTTGAGCGCAGCCAAGCCCAACAGCAGCAGCAGCGCGGCGAGCTTGAGCAACAAGACTTGCCCATAAGCGCTGTGCAACAGAGGCGACCAACCCTCCAGCAAGCGCCAGGCCAGCCACAGTCCCGCCGCGATCAAGGCGGCCACCGCACCTGAAGCCAGCCGACCAAAGCGCAGCAGCACGCGGGCCGCCGATTGGCTCAGCTGCGGCGGCCCGCTGATGCGGTACAAGGGCAGCAAGGCACCGACCCAGAACGCCACCGCGCCCAGGTGCAACAACAGCAAGCTGGCCAGCAGCAGGCGCGGCGCGCCGGTGCTGTGCCCGACTTGCGTGAAGGACAGCAGCACCAGCGCCGCGCCCAGGAGGCTCGCCGTCGCACCAAGCCTGCGCCAGCGCCCCGACACGCCCCAGGCACCCAACAACAACAGCAGCCCGCTTGCGGCGAGCAAGATGCGCCGGCCCGCTGCGCCGTCGAACACCAGCGCGAGCAAGCTGGGATCGAAGGCCGCTGCCCAAGTGCCCCCACCCAGGAAGCCGGCCTGCAAAGGCCACTGCAGCAGCAGCAGGGCCAGCGCCAAGCCGACGGCGGCGGGCACCAGCGCGCGCAGGCCGGCAGCCCGGTCCAGCGCGGGATTGCCGCCGAAAACCAGGCCAAACCACACTCCGCCCACGGCGATCAGGGCACTGGCGTAGAAGGCCGCCGCCGCCAGCACGCGCAGCCAGACCCAGCCGTCGATCTGCGCGAGCAGTTCCAGTAGAGCTTGCAGCGGTGGCGGCTGCGGTGTCATGCCGGAAGCCGTATCAAGAGGGGGGAAAGACCTTTTCAGCGCACCGTGAAATGGATTTCATCGACCATGACATGTCCGTCGGACGCCAGGCCGCGCCAGCGCACCGTGTAGTTGCCGGGCCCCAACGGGGTGGCCGGGCGGGTCTCGAAGCGGGTCAGCGCGTCGCGACCCGGGCTTGGGTTCAAGGGCACCACACCCTGCGGCCCGATCACTTCGAACAGCGTCAGCCGCATCGGGTGATCGAACCAGACCGCGATCCGGTCCGGGCTGCCGTCGACGGTGCTGCCATGCGCGGGCAGCGAGCCTTCCGGTTGGGCATGGGCCAGTAGATGGGGTGTCGCCAGCAGCAGGTACAGCGCCAGCGCCATGCGGGGGATGCATCTCAGGCAAGGCATGGTCAGGATCCCTTGGTTTTCCGGATCTGCGTGATCACGAAGTCGTTGCCTTGCCGTTCGACCAGGAACTGAACCCGGTCGCCGACTTGGAGGCCGGCTGCCATCGCCGGATCCTTGAACTTGAAGCTCATGGTCATCGGGCCCATGCCGATGGCCTTGATCTCGCCGTGCCTGAGAACGACCGTGCCTCGGACGGGATCGATACGGCGCACTTCACCGTCGGCCAGTTCCAGTGTGCTTGATGTGGCCGGCGAATCAGCGTCGTGCCGGTGTTGGGCGGAGGACGGGGTGGCGACGACTGCCAAGACCAGCAGGGTGCCGGAGGCAAGGGCAAGGCGGAGCTTCATGGAGGGGATCCTCGTGCGGGTGGAAAGTCGGGGGAGGCGCGTTCTGACAAAAGCAGTGCAGCGGTGGATAGCCTATCGCGCGCCAGGCGTCGCTCCAGCACCAGCAGATACATCGCCGGGATCACGATCAGGGTGAGAATGGCGGAGCTGGCCATGCCGCCGAACATCGGTGCGGCGATGCGGTGCATGATCTCGCTGCCGGGGCCGGTGCTCCACATCGGCGGGCCAAGCGCGGCAAGGGTGGTTACCACGGTGATGGCCACGGGCCGCACCCGCTCGACCGCGCCATAGACCACCGAGGTGCGCAGCTCGGTCGTGGTCGGCAGCCGGCCCTCGCTCCGGCATTTCGCCTGCATGTCCTTCCAGGCGGTGTCGATGAAGACCAGCATCACCACGCCGGTTCCGGTCGCCACGCCGGCCAAGGCGATGAAGCCGACCATGACGGCCACGCTCAGGTGGTAGTCGAGCGCCCACAGCAGCCACACGCCGCCGACCAGGGAGAACGGCACCGACAGCATCACCAGGATGGTTTCGGTCATCCGTGACAGCGCCAGGTACAGCAACACGAAGATGATCGCCAGCGTCAGCGGCACGATCAGGGTGAGCCTGTCGACCGCGCGTTCCAGGTACTCGTACTGCCCGCTCCAGGTCACGAACATGCCCGGCGGGAATTCGATGGTGTCGTTGACGATACGCCGCGCCTCGCGCACGAATCCGCCGATGTCGCGTTCGCGGATGTCGACGTAGATGTAGGCCGCCAGGAGGCCGTTCTCGGTGCGGATCACCGGCGCGCCCTGCACGACCTTCACCTCGGCCACTTGGCCGAGTGGAACCGTGGCCGCTGGAACCCCGGGTGTTGCGGGCAGATCGATCAGCACCTCGCGTGCGATCGCCTCCGGGGTGGAGCGCGCATCGCGTGGGTAGCGCACGATCACGCCGAAGCGGGCGCGGTCTTCGATGATGGTGGTGACCACTTCACCACCGAGCGCGATCGACACCACATCCATCAGATCGCCCACCGCCAGACCATGACGTGCGAGCTGCTCGCGGTCCGGTTCGATGTCGAGGTAGAAGCCGCCGGTGATGCGTTCGGCGAAAACGCTCGAGGCACCAGGCACATTGCGCACCACGGTCTCGATCTGACGCGCCACGTTCTCCATGTCCACGAGGTTGGCACCGAACACCTTGATGCCGACCGGGGTGCGGATGCCGGTGGCCAGCATGTCGATACGGGCGCGGATCGGCATGGTCCAGCTGTTGGCAACACCGGGAAAGCGCAATGCCGCATCCATCTCGGCGATCAGTTTGTCGATGTCCATCCCGGGCCGCCATTGGTCCTCCGGCTTCAGGTTGATCACCGTCTCGAACATCTCCAGTGGTGCCGGATCGGTGGCGGTGGCAGCGCGCCCGGCCTTGCCGATCACCGAATCCACTTCCGGGAAGCTCTTGATGATCCGGTTTTGCGTCTGCAGCATTTCGGCGGCTTCGGCCACCGACATGCCGGGCAGGGAGGTGGGCATGAAGAAGATCGAACCCTCGTTCAGGGTCGGCATGAACTCGCTGCCAAGCCGGCTGGCTGGCCAGATCGATGCCATCGTGACCAGCGTCGCCAGTGCGATCGTCAGCCAGCGCCAGTGCAGCACCGTGTCGACCACCGGCCGGTAGGCCGTGATCAGCAGGCGCGAAACCGGATGCTCGCGCTCCGGCAGGATGTGGCCGCGGATCAACCACACCATCAGCAGTGGCAGCAGCGTCACCGACAGCAGGGCACCGCCCAGTACCGCGAAAGTATTGGTGTAGGCGAGTGGCGAGAACAAGCGTCCTTCCTCGGCCTCCAGCGTGAATACCGGCAGGAAGCTGACCGCGGTGATCAAAAGCGAGAAGAACAGCGCTGGGCCGACTTCGCGGCAACCATCGATGAGTGCTTCGATACGCGCTGGATCGCTCGATGGGTCCGAGCGCCGCTCCAGCTTCTTGTGCGCGTTCTCGACCATCACCGCAGCGGAGTCGATCAACGACCCGATCGCGATCGCGATGCCCCCTAGGCTCATGATGTTCGAGTTGATGCCGAGCAGGTACATGCAGATGAACGAGAACAGCACTCCCAGCGGCAGCACCACGATCACCACCAGCGCGCTTCGCGCATGCAGCAGGAACAGCGCGCATGCCAGTGCGACGATGATCGAACCCTGCACCAGGGTGCTGCTCAAGGTGCCGATCGCCGCGTGGATCAGTTGCGAGCGGTCGTACACCGGTACGATCTCGACGCCTTCGGGCAATCCTGGCTTGATCTCCTCGATGCGCCGCTTGACGTTGTCGATGACTTCCAGCTCGTTCTCGCCATGGCGCGCAACCACGATGCCGCTGACCACCTCGCCTTCGCCATCGAGTTCCGCCAGTCCCCGGCGCTCGTCCGGGCCGAGTTCGACGCGCGCGACGTCGCGCACCCGCACCGGCGTGCCGTCGGCGGCCATCAGTGCCAGGTTCTCGATATCGGCCTTGTCGCGCAGCAATCCGCGGCCGCGCACCATGTACTCGGTTCCGGTCATTTCGATCGTCCGGGCACCGACATCGCGGTTGCTGGCCCGGATCACCTCGGCCACGCGTGCCAATGGGATGCCATAGGCGCGCAACCGCGCCGGGTCGACGACCACCTGGTATTGCTGGACGAAGCCGCCGACCGAAGCCACCTCGCTCACTCCCTGCGCCTTGGTCAGCTGGAAGCGGATGAACCAGTCCTGCAGCGTGCGCAGCTCGGCCAGCGTCAGGTGCTTGGCCTGCACCACGTACTGGTAGACCCAGCCGATGCCGGTCGCATCCGGGCCGAGCGTGGGTGCGACACCCGGCGGCAGCCGGGCGCTGGCCGCATCGAGGTACTCCAGCACGCGCGAGCGCGCCCAGTAGATGTCGGTGCCATCGTCGAAAATCACGTAGACGAACGACACGCCGAAGAACGAGAAGCCGCGCACCACCCGGCTCTTCGGCACGCTCAGCATCGCGGTCGTCAGCGGGTAGGTGACCTGGTCCTCGACCACCTGCGGTGCCTGGCCCGGCAGCTCGGTGTAGACGATCACCTGCACATCCGACAGGTCGGGCAGCGCACTCAGTGGCGTGCGCAGCAGCGCCAAGGTGCCGCCGACGATCAGCGCCAGCGTCATCAGGCCGATCAGGAACGGATTGCGGACCGACCAGTCGATCAGTTTTTCAATCATGGCTAAGCTTCCGATTCGATGACGGTGGGATCGACGCGCTCATTGCTCCACCCGCCTTTCGATCGCGGTCACCACCCACTCGCCCGGCTTGCGTTCGATGAACTCGAAGCGGATCGCGTCGCCGGGTTGTGCTGCCTTGGCAACGGCCTCATCGGACGGAACGAACTCCATCGTCATGGCCGGCCAATTCAGGCTCGCAACCGGTTCGTGCGTGATCAGCAAGGTGCCGGTCGTGATGTCGATGTCGTCGAGCGTGCCGAGGGCGACATGCACCACCGGCACCGCGTCCGGGTTGGTATTGCTGCCGCCCTTCAGGTCGGCGAGTGCCGCTCGCAGATTGCTTTCGGCGTCGATCAGGAAATTGGCGGCCACCACCACGCTCTCGCCCTCCCTCAAGCCCTCGTTGATGACGACGAACTCGTCGCCGCGACGGCCGGTCTTGACCTCGCGCGATTCGAAGCGGCCGGCACCCCGATCGACGATCACCACGCTTCGAACCCCGCTGTCGATGACCGCCGATCTCGGCACCACGAGTGGCAGGTCGGTGGTGGTGACCGGCAACTCGACCTGCGCGAACATCGCCGGTTTCAGCCGTCCATCGCGGTTGTCCAGCTCGACGCGCACCTGGGCACTGCGGGTCTCGGCACGCAAGGTCGGGGCGATGAAGGTGACGTGGCCGTCGAACACCTCGCCCGGATAGGCGTCGAGCCGAACGCGCGCCGGCATGCCGACCCGAACGCGGCCGATGTCCTGCTCGGCGACATCGGCGATCAGCCAGACGCTGGAGAAGTCAGCGATGCCAAACAGCGTCTCGCCGGCCGCAAAGCGCATGCCCTGCACCGCCTTGCGCTCCACCACCACGCCGTCTGCCGGTGCCCGGAAGGTCAGTGTGCGGCGTGGTTCACCGCTGGCCACCAGGCGGGCGATCTCTTCCTCGGTCACATCCCACAGTCGCAGTCGCGCCAGCGCGGCCTCCGCCAATCGCTGCATGCCCGCGCGCGCCTGGGCATCGGCCTCGTGGAGCTGGGCCAGGCCCTGCGCTGCCACCACGTACTCGCGTTGCGCGGCCAGGAGCTCGGGGCTGAAGGCATCGAACAGCGGCGCGCCGCGACCCACCGGCTGGCCGGTGGTGTTGACATGCAGCTTTTCGATGAAGCCGTCGAACTTCGCCGTGACGGTAGCCAAGCGCCGCTCGTCGGCCTCGATGCGGCCGCTGGTACGCACCGTCTCGTCGAGCGCACGACGCTCGACAGGAATCACGCGCACGCCGAGCTTCTGAACGCGCTCGGCCGAAATGTCGATGCCGCCGCCGCCGGCGTCCTCGCCTTCGAAGACCGGGATGTAGTCCATCCCCATCGGATCCTTCTTCGGCGTCGGCGAGGTCGAGGGCAGACCCATCGGGTTGCGGTAGTAGAGGATCTTCCTGCCCTCGCCCTCGCCCCCGGCCGGAGCGGCCGCGGGCTGTTCTTGCCCGCTGCGCTGACCGAACCAGTAGCCGGTCGCCGTCGCGATCACCACCCCGGCCAACAGCAACAGCAGCGCCAGCAGGCTCATTACGGCGCGCCC
>Ga0208370_100041_pt1 | contig 51503 bp, 54 predicted proteins | sample Subbio12Jun_QV11_FD_184822 | JGI IMG/M metagenome (GOLD analysis project Ga0208370, IMG submission 184822) | Serpentinite rock and fluid subsurface biosphere microbial communities from McLaughlin Reserve, California, USA -CR12Jun_QV11 (SPAdes) | ecosystem: Environmental > Terrestrial > Deep...
GGCCTGCCGGCCCTGAGCACCCCGCAAGAGTAAGGGGCGCGCCCCTTACAAACCCCAACGCATAGGATCGTAGCTTCCCTAAACGATTAATTTCCTGGTATGGTAAAATGCCTCCAAAAAGAGGAATTCCCCAGCGTCTTGTGTAAATTCGGAAGTACCTAGCAGGGTCTTCTGAATGTCACCACCCCCGAAAGGAGGCCAAGTCGCATGGGGAATGCTAAAAAGCATATCCGAGGATCAAAGGGAAGCCAGTTAAGCAGCCAGCTCCGCGGTATCCCGTTTGAGCAGATTCTAGTCGTCGCTATCGACGCCAGCAAGTATCTGCCAAAAGCCCTCGTATGCAACTATTTCGGTGAAATCCTGGAAGATTCCTTTTTTTTCACTGTTAACTCTGACGGTTTTAACTTACTGGTTGAGAAGATCGAACATCATCGACGCCACTGTAATGCTGAAAAAATTATCATTGGTATTGAGCCTACTGGCCAGTATCAGGAGCACGTCGTCCGCTTTCTGGAAGACCAAGGTTATAATGTGTCCCTGGTTAATGCCTATACTACTTATGAAGAACGGGCATCCACCTTAAACTGGTCAAAAACGGATGACAGGGACTTACGAGCGATCATTTCCGCTTTACTGGCTAGCAAAACGACAGAAACTAAATTGCCAGATGAAATCTATGAGAAGCTTCAAGCCATTACACGGGCATATAGGAATGAAGTAGAACAGCTTGCTAATATTAAAGCAAAAATACGGCAGTTGATGTACATGATCTGGCCTGGTTTTCAAGGCAGCTTTAATGGTAAACCTGCAACGTTTGATAAGATCTTCTCAGACTTCTGGGGTAAAACGCCAGTCATGTTAATGGAGAACTACCCCCATCCCCAACAAGTGCTACACTTGGGAAAGGAGGGGCTCCAGGAGTTCTCCCGCCAACATAACCTAAAAATGCGCACCACGACCATTGAGAAGCTTCTTGAGGCGGCAAGGCTTGCAACTTCCAGAAGTCCTGAAGCACTCGATGTTTACACTCTGCAAATCTCAATGAAGCTACAGCAGTTAAAGCAACAAGAACAAATCATTCTGGCTCTAAAGCATAAAGTGGAAGAGTTTTTCGTACAAACGCCCGGTATCCTTCTCCTTTCCGTTCCTGAAATCGGTGTGGTTACTGCCGCAACCTTGACTGCAGAAATCGGCCCTATTGAAAGGTACTCTAGTGCAGGGCAAATCATTAAGCGTGCTGGGACAGACTCTCTCATCTCGCAATCAGGTGGCCATGAAGCAAAGTATCGCAAAATCAGCAAACAAGGCAACAGTCACCTGCGAAGTGCTGTTTACATGGCCGGCTTTTCTTTGGCTACAGGCCGTACCAATCCATATTTTAGAGAGTATGCTAAGCGGCTGCAGGATGCCGGGAAGAAAAAGCGCCAAATATTTATCGCTACAGGCAACAAGTTTTTACGGATAGCCTTCGCTATGTTACGAAACAGAACGGTGTTTTGCCCGCCTACATGGGACGCAGAGCCTTTAGCTGTGGGCATCCTCGGCAAGATAGTATCAGAAGGTAACCGTCAGATTGCTTCAGACACTCTGGAGTCATTGGCGCAGGAAACCATCAGAAAAAGGCCAGCCTAAAACATAAACATTAATTTTCATCTTCATACTGCAGGGGGAGATCGTTAATTTCCTTGGAGGCATTCAAAGACCTCGCTGGTTAGCGTGATCCCCCCTCACCTCCCATAAGTGCGTATTTGTACGATGGATAAAACCCGGATCATTGCCAGGTTGCACCTCTGTGGCTTGAGTAGGTGAGGCCCCTGAGTTGTTATGAAGAAGAAAGTTGATAAAACAAACCCTGCTAGTTGCTGTTAATTTTTTACATTTTGACAGAAGGGTATTCTTTTGTCTTTTAGCAATTGACAATAGTACGCTATGCTATACAAAAGTCGTCCTGCTTTTTTTATTGCAGTTTAGCTTTTGACAAGTTGCATCGGTCTATGTCATCATTTTATGGCTTTTTTTCCTTGCTGAATGTTAGTAGCTCCCGTGAATAACCGGAAAACCAGCAGACAACAAGGTTTTCTTCTTTAAATCATCATAATGTAATGCCAAATTTATATTAAACGGCTGACCATCGACTAAAATCTCATTTTTTATCAAAGGGGTATGTGCTGTCAGGCTAATCAATTCCTCACCCTCTATCCCTTCCAGCTCTTTTGCCCCTATTGCTCTCAGCGCCCGTCTGGCAATTCGCCCCATTTCCTCCGCCGTCCTTTTGCCGGCTAGCTGACCGGTCAAGTGAACGCTAATTTGTCCCTGGGGTGCAAACGGAAGAATCTGCTGATTAAACCGTTTAATCAATGTCTTGATTTTCTCAAGGCTGGAATCTCTGCCGACAATCAGCAAATGTGTTTTCGGGCTGTTACCCAAGTCGGCAGCGCCGGGGTTGCTCTGAACCACCAGCTGTGTTTCCGGTCCAAACGCCGTCAAACCTGTAACCTCCAAAACCCGGTATGTTTCGCCTTCTCCCCGCTGTACTTCGCCCCCTTTTAATCCCAACAACTCACCCACCTCAAACATTATCCCCTCAAGTTCAACCATAGTGCGATACTCGTCATCCAAGACGGCATAAAACTGCGCTTCACCTCTCACAATTTCTGCCCCCGCGCTCCTTAAAATCACTTCGAGCACTTGGACTTCCTCCATTTCCTGGCTGGCGGCTCTAGAGACAATCACCAGCAGGCTAAGCAGACAGACAAGTATAACTGCTTTTTTCCGCCAATTCATTTTCAGCACCTCCCTACCATTAGCATTGGCAAATTTTTACCAATTTAAACCATCTTTATGTTAAATCGGCAAAAATATGAGCACGTCAGGCAGGCAGCCTCGTATGAAATAACGAAAGGCAGCGCATATTCTTGACAGTGTATGTAAATTAGCATAGAATTTTAGCTGGAGATAATTTTGGAACACAATGAGGAGCTTTAGGAGGGAATCAATGGCACAGGGGCTTGAGGAGAAGGAACATGGTGAAAATAATATAGTCCAGTCAGTAGAACGGGCTCTGACATTGATAGAAATTCTAGCAGATGAAAGTGCTCCGATGTCTATTACAGAGATTTCAAAGAACGTGGGGTTAAAAATAAGTACCGTACATCGTCTGTTAGCTACTTTAATTTATAAAGGGTATGTGGAACAAGAGAGTGATAGCAGTAAGTATAAGTTAACCTTTAAGCTATTATCAATCGGTCAATCTGCTATATATCCGATTGACTTTCGAGCCAAAGCTCGTCCTTTCCTGGAAGAGCTGGTGGATCGGTGTAATGAGACGGCTAATCTTAGTATTCTGGATAACGGCGAAGTGGTCTATATTGATCAAGTAGAATCCACCAACATAGTCATCGTTAAAATGTTTTCCACGGTTGGCAGTCGCCGGCAGGCCCATTGTACCGGTTCTGGAAAAGTCCTGTTAGCGTATCTTCCCAGCGAAGAACTCAATCGGGTATTAGGAACTATGGAGCTTAAACGCTACACCAATGAGACGATTACAGATGTGGAGATTTTAAAGAAAGAATTAGAACGGACCCGAAAGCAAGGTTATGCTCTGGATATGGGTGAACGTGAAAAAGATATGCGTTGCGTGGCAGCACCGGTGAGAAAACATGGTGGTCAAGTAGTAGCGGCGATTAGTGTTTCTGGACCTAGTACCAGGATCACATCATACTACTTAAACAATGAGCTCATCGCTGTAGTGCAAGAGGTTGCAAAAAAATTGTCGCTATCCTTGGGATGGGACGGTAAAATATCCACAACCCTATAGGCATCTTAGATCGCAGGAAAGCAGGCTTTTTCGCCTGCTTTCCTTTTTTTTGGAAAGCATTTTCAACTAATAGGATATAGCAAGGAAGATATAGCCGATAAGCTGCAAAATTGCAGCAAAAGTTTTTTGTATTATGAAATACTATTCCATTGACAGAGAATTTAATCGCATCTATAATGTAAATATAAATTAACGGAAGCATAGTCCACTATGCGGAATAAAAAAGCGATAAATCCACTCTAATTGTGGAATATATTCCGTTATATGGAGAAGGGGAGGAAAAGCATGACTTTTAGTAAGGGGTTAAATGCCAGCAAAGCAACGTTTACCAAGAACAGAACACCTGATAGTGTTTCACCGTTTAGTGGTCTCTGCACTACATGCTTGGAGGGGTGTCCTGGCTTGTGCGAGGTTGGAAAGTCCGCTTTTCGTGGCAGGGAGGTTCTTTACCCGCAGCCTTATGGCGCCACCACCTTTGCTTCCGAAAAAGATTATCCCGTCGATTTCTCACACTTTAATATTATGGGGACAGCAGTTGGCGCTCAGGGTATCGAAGCAGATAGCAACAAAGCTATTTTCCCTGCAGTTAACGTGGAAAGTAATATTGGAACCGGGGATCCGATTAAACTAAAAGTTCCATTTGTTGTGCCGGGTCTGGGTTCTACGAAAATAGCGGCTACTAACTGGGAAGACTTAGCTGCCGGCACAGCCATCTCAGGCGCGATACTTACTATTGGTGAAAATGTCTGCGGCATGGATCCTGAGTGCGTGATTAAGAGTGGCAGAGTTGTACATTCTCCCAACCTTAAAAAAAGGGTGCAAGATTTCTGGAATTGGCAGGACGGCTATGGTGAAATCGTTGTTCAGTCGAATGTGGAAGATACAACGCTGGGTGTTCTGGAGTATGCAATTCAGGAACTAGGTGTCAAGGCTGTGGAACTAAAGTGGGGCCAGGGTGCTAAGAATATCGGTGGAGAAGTAAAGATTTCCACTTTGAAAGAAGCTCTCTTATTAAAAAGACGCGGCTATGTGGTTTATCCTGATCCGGAAGATCTGACGGTGCAGGAATTATTTAAATCCGGTGCGTTTAAAGAGTTTGAGCGTCACTCCCGGGTAGGGATGGTGACAGAAGAATCATTTTTAGCTCGCGTTGAGGAACTGAGAAATCTTGGTGCTAAATATGTGTTCTTGAAGACGGGAGCATATCGTCCAGCCGATTTGGCCCGCGCTGTTAAGTTTTCTTCAAAAGCAAGGATTGATTTGTTGACAGTTGACGGTGCCGGTGGCGGCACAGGGATGAGCCCTTGGCGGATGATGAATGAATGGGGTATTCCCATAGTATATCTGCAGTCCTTACTCTACGATTACCTGGAGCGCATTAAGCATCAGGGAGAATTTGTCCCCAATACCTGCATGGCTGGCGGTTTCAGTTTGGAAGATCAGATCTTCAAAGGTTTTGCACTGGCTGCACCCTATGTGAATGCCATCGGCATGGCCAGAGCTCCGCTAACAGCCGTAATGGTGGGTAAAACCTTGGGTAGAGCAATTGTGAACGGCAAAGTACCGGCTGACATTGCCACAAAATATGGCACAACCCGCGAGCAGATTTTTAATTCGATTCACAAATTAAAGGACACGTACGGAAATAACGCACACAAAATTCCTGCCGGTGCATTGGGTCTATACACTTACTTTGATCGTTTGCAAACAGGGATGCAGCAACTGATGTGCGGAGCACGCAAATTCTCCCTTGCGTATATCACCAGGGATGATTTAGTCTCCTTGACCCGTGAAGCTGAAGCTGTTAGTGGTATTCCTTTTGTAATGGACGCAGACCGAGCGGAAGCAGATCGCATCCTAGGAGGCCGGTCGAGAACCGAAATATATACAATGCGTTCAGCCACTTCAAAATGAACTATAAACTGTCCTCCGGAAGCCCATTACCTTTCTGGGAGGGGTATAGATGGAATCATGGGATTATCGTCAAAACATCAGTAGGATTGTGGCGGAGGCAGTGCAGTTTTGTTGTAAAAGAGAGCATCTTACAGAGGAAGATTTCTTCCGAACTCTCCAGGCAGGGCAGGAAAAAACGCATAGCCGATTGAGGTATGCTTTAGCCAAAGGCATCTCCAGTTACCTGGGAAGTATCGATGATAATCTGGTGAGTGTTTATGTCTATGGTTCCACAATGGCTGATAATGCTGGTTTTAGCTCAGATATTGACCTGATTGTTCAAGTAAAATCCAAGTATGGCAGAACGCAAAGGGCGCTACAAATCCTTGATTCCTATTTGTTGATTAGCTATCAGGTTATGCTGGGCAAAGAAGAGTTTAGGATGAACTGCATGCTGGATGTGCATCTCGTTGATCAAGATGATATTAAACAGCGCAGAGAGTATGGCAGTATAATTTCATCTCTATTTATTGCTCCAATAAAGGTTTGGTGCAGGGTATAATGTATTATCCGTAGGCAGGGCGGGTTTGAACCCCGCCCCTACGAGTTGTCGCCCCTGCAACACCTCCCATTGCATAGAAAACCATATGCCTATGAAGTAACAAATGACAGAAGAACGGCTTCCTCACCGGGGAGCCGTTCTTCTGTCATTCGGTTTAAATTCGTGTGCTGTGATAATCGCCTCGGCAATCTGCTTCAGCGCCACCCGCTTATTCATGCTTTGCTGCTGAATCCGTCTGAATGCTTCCGTTTCAGGTATGCCAAGCGACTCCATCAGTATCCCTTTTGCCCTTTCAACCGCTTTTCTCGTCTCAAGTGCTTCTTTCATCTTTGCCAGCTGGTCTGCCATCTTGCGTAACCGGCTCTGGCCTGCGGCGGCAAATTCAACCGCCGTCAACAGTGCCGCATCATTAACCGGCTTGAGAATCTGACCAGAGATGGTCGTGTTTTGCGCCCGGCGGGGGTGCGTTCCCACCAGTACCAGCCCTATTTGCCCGTTTTCTTCCAGCATTCTGGCTGCTGATATTCCCTGAGGTGTGTCGATATCGATCACTGCCACATCAGGCTGGAGTGCCTGGATCAGACGGAGTGCACCGGGCTCGTTGTCAGCTTCTCCGACAATCAGGTGACCTGCCGCTGCGAGGATCGAACTGATGTTTCTGCGTACGCCGGCGGAGCCTGCACTGACTGTTATTCTTACACCATTCATAGGCACCCCCCCTGCTAAAATAAAAGACGCCTCCACGCAGAGAGCTGGCTCTGTCAGGGCGTCACTGCCCGGTACAACACTGTACCTTAGTTTGTGGTATTCATTTATTTTTATTATAAAGGTCACTAAGCAAGATTGCAACAGTAAATTTTGAAAATGGCTTCCGCATCGTGAAATATTTTCTGCCTGGCTGTTGTATTAGTCTTTATTTGGAAAAAGCGAGCTCAATTTGACAAGAGGCTTCAATTGGTATAAACTGAAGTTAATTTAATAGATGAAAAAGCGCTGAGTTCTTGTCTGGGCAAGAAGCGGGGGAACCACTTTATTGGGGTGAATCTCATTTGTTATGAGTAGGGTTATCTCTTTCAACCCGAATCCGTCAGCTAACCTCGTAAGCGTGAAGAAAGAGGTCGCATGTTTTTTTGAAAATAATCAACTCAGGACCTCGCCTGAGTTTTTTATTTCATGCGCCTCACATTTCACCTGACGACAAATTGCGAAGGGGGATTATTGTGAGTCAAAACATCTGTAATTTACTTAAAGACACCGGAGAACTTCTTAATCTGGCACAAATCACAGGCGATTTAAAAAAAGACGAGTTTATAGGCCGCAAGCGATTGAAACTATTCTGGGAGGAGAACCCCGTTTTCCACCAACTTGTTCAGGAAAGCATCAATCCTGAAGCAACCCGTAAGAAAATCGAAAATTATCTGGGCAAATACGAGAAAAAGCTACTTAATTCCCTCGATCGTGACCATTCTATGGACAGAGAGTTAGCCCGCCGTGCCCTAAATGTTCTGAAAAATATATTTGCCAAGCGAAGCGAGGAGCTGACTGGATTTAGTGTCCTGAGCACCCTGATAAAGCTTGTCCATCTTCAAGAGATATATGTGCATACCGCCTTTGTTGAAGAGTTGAGGCATCTCTTCCTTGCTATGAAGGAAAAAACACGGCTTTTTGAGAGACCGCGCTTTCAACGTGCCAGCTTGGAAGAGACTGATTCCAGAGCTAAATCTACTAGCAGGTCGGCCGTACTGGACGATATGTCCATGCGGGCGAAATTGTGGATGTCCCGCTATCCATCAGGACTTGACCTGGAAACGATTAATCGCCGGAATTTAAACAGAGAGCGGATTATGCAGTATTTTGATGCCGGTGAAGAGGAGTGGGCTGACTGGGCATGGCACTGCCGGCATGTCATTAGAGACATTGACACTTTAACAAACCTTATCTCCCTCACGCCTGACGAGGAGCAAGCCGTCCGATCAGTAAGGGAAGCAGGGCTGCCTTTTGGCATTACTCCGTACTATGTTTCCTTAATGGACTTTGAGAACAGCCGCAAAAGGGACCACGCCCTGCGGGCTCAGGTTTTGCCACCGCTAGATTATAGCACGCTAGTACCTGCTTTGCGTAAGGCTCCTGTCAAATCGCTTGACTTCATGGGTGAACATGATACCTCTCCTGAGTCACTTATCACCAGGCGCTACCCTATGATAGCAATTTTGAAACCCTATAACACTTGTGCCCAGATATGTGTGTACTGCCAGCGCAACTGGGAAATTACAGATGTAATGGATAAAGGTGCGGAGTATCCGGAAGATGTTTTGAATCGCGCTTTAAACTGGCTGGCTCGGCGTCCGGAAATAACTGAGGTACTTATTACCGGAGGAGACCCTGGAATCATGCCTGACCACAAGATGAAAGACCTGCTGGATAGGCTTGCTGAAATGGACCATATTGACAGGGTCAGAATTGGCACCAGGCTACCGGTAGTATTACCCATGCGTTTCACAATTGAATTTGTTGACATGATTAGCTCTTACCATGTCCCCGGTCGCCGGGAGATAGCGGTAATGACTCACTTTGAACACTCTTATGAAGTGACTCCGGATGCAATGGAGGCTGTCCAAAGGCTTCGGCGAAGGGGCGTACCGGTATACAATCAAGCCGTTTTTACTTACGAGAACGCCCGCAGGTTTGAAATGGCTGCACTACGTAAGAACCTACGCTTAATTGGCGTCGAACCATATTACACTTTTAATGCTAAAGGCAAAGAAGAAACCGGCGCCTATAGGGTTCCTATTGCCCGCCTACTGCAGGAACAGGCTGAGGAGGCGCGGTTAAACCCAGGCTTGGATCGTACTGATGAGGCTGTTTTCAATATTCCACGGCTTGGCAAAAATTATCTCCGAGCCGGTCAGGACTATGATGTGATTATGATTCTCCCTGACGGCTCTCGCCTGTATGAATTTTATCCCTGGGATCACAGTACTGCTGAAAGCAGTCCTTATTTGCACAAAGATGTGCCGGTGCTTAATTTTCTAAGCACAATGGAACGTCGGGGAGAAGACTATAAGGATTACAGGAGCATATGGTACTACTATTAGTTTTTTGCTCAGACCGTAGCTGGCTGTTCATACTTTTTTAATTGCAGAGATGTACAGTGCGTAAAGTTATGATATAATACCCATAGCGATAACAGTCGCATAGAGCTGTGCGCGCACATAACAAGGAGTATTGAGGAGGATTTAAATGAGACAGAAAATTGTGAATACCTCTGCCACTGCCGCCTTAGAGCAATTAATTACAGAGCTTGGCGAAATGTTTACCGAAATAAATACCGCCTTTACACAGCGCCGCTTGTCCTTGAAATACAAACAAGCCACTGATGATTCAGCCAAACTGATCCGCAAGTCCCTCGTAGTGCTTTCAGAAACACCGGGAGAGTTAAGTCCTGCTGAAGCACTAACTATTCAAGGCATTACAATTAACCTAAGTAAAATTTTCTATAATGTTTTACGCTTGACTGACCATGTGGAAAACAAGGTCAAGAATAAAGTCCTCTTCAGTGAGGAGGCGATGACGGAAATGAGCGGGCTGTTAAAGCGAAGCAGCGACTTATTACCGCATGTGGCTGATGCTTTGCGCACCTGCAATGAGCTGATTGAAAAGCATGTTGAAAAAGAGGTGGAAGAACTGCGGAGTTATGCCGCTAACAGTACTCTGACTCATGAAGACCGTCTCTGCAAAAACGTTTGTCATCCTAAGGCGTCTGTAATCTACCTGCAAATGCTCCAACACATACAAGATATTCTCTGGCATTTCAAAGCACTTGCCTGCCATAATGACGTTTCTCTCCAATAGATATAGTTTGCAAAACTTAAGGCCGCCGTGATTTCACGGCGGCCTTAAGTTTTGCTTTATGTTATTTTTTATCTCCGCGGACAATATCTTTGATTTTCATCAGTCGAACTAACGCGCCCCGCTCGTTTTCATCCAACTTCATGCTGATATACTTAATTGTATGCTGAAGTTGCGGAATGAGGACGTGCTCCAAAGCGTTAACACGGCGGCGAGTTTTATCAATCTCATCCGCCAGCAGGTAGACCGCCTTTTCCAGCTCAGCCAAGCGGATCAAGTGCGGCAACACTTTGGCTAACGTGTCAATAGAAGAATCCAGCTCCCCGGAAGTATTGGCAAACCCGTATGGCGTAGCATCGCCTTCGGTCTCCTTATCTTCCAAGTTGGTGATTTGCGGGACATGCACGCTCATCACATTCTTCGTTTTTACGTCTACTTTCACGGCCGCTTTAGGATACATAATCGCTTCTTCCAGCGTTTCCCCCGACATCACAGCACTCGCCAAGAGGAAATTGGCAAAAGAACGGGAAAGCTCTTTTTCCACACTGGTGCGCAATTCCTTATTTTCCCGAATTAATTTAAGGAAAACGCGCATCAACTCATCGCGCTTATCTTTAAGAAGTTTGTGGCCGCGCTGAGCCATTTTGAGCCGTCCTTTAAGACGGTTAAACTCCATCCTTGTAGGGTTTACGCGGATTTCCACACCTTACTCCCCCTTAACGGGCAGGTACTTTTCCAGATACTCATCGCGAACACGTTTCAGTTCCGTGCGAGGCAGCAGAGCCAGCAGATCCCAACCAATTGTGAGCGTATCCACAATGCTGCGGTTCTCATTTTCGCCCTGCTTAATATAGCGGTTTTCAAACTCATCGGCAAAACGGGCAAACATCTTGTCGGAACTGCTGAGTGCCGCTTCACCGAGAATTGCCGCCAGTTCTTTTGCCTCTTTACCACGCGCATAAGCAGCGTAAAGCTGGTTTAAAACGTCGGCATGGTCTTCACGGGTCTTGCCTTTGCCAATCCCTTTATCCTTCAAACGGGAAAGGGAGGGCAGGACGTCTACGGGCGGATAGATACCTTTCCGGTTCAAAGAACGGTTAAGCATAATCTGTCCTTCCGTAATGTAACCGGTAAGATCGGGAATCGGATGTGTCTTGTCATCCTCCGGCATGGTAAGGATCGGGATCTGGGTAATAGAGCCTTCGCGGTCACGGATCCTGCCGGCGCGTTCATAGAGCGTAGCCAAGTCGGTATAAAGGTAGCCCGGATAGCCGCGGCGACCCGGCACTTCTTTGCGGGCGGCGGAAATCTCACGCAACGCCTCGGCATAGTTAGTCAAATCCGTCAAGATAACGAGAACATGCATCCCTTTTTCATACGCCAGATATTCAGCACAGGTAAGCGCCATCCGCGGGGTGGCAATCCGCTCAATGGCCGGGTCGTCCGCCAAGTTGATAAACAGGACGGAGCGATCGATAGCACCCGTTTTCCGGAAGTCGGAGATGAAGAAGTCGGCTTCTTCAAAGGTAATCCCCATGGCAGCAAACACCAAAGCAAATTTACCTTCTCCTCCGAGCACCTTAGCCTGACGGGCAATCTGCGCCGCCAAACGGTTGTGAGGCAATCCGGAGCCTGAGAAAATAGGCAACTTTTGTCCCCGCACCAAAGTATTCAGGCCATCAATCGTAGAAACTCCCGTCTGAATAAACTCTGACGGAAAGTTACGCGCATAAGGGTTCAGCGGCAAACCGTTAATATCAAGACGCTGCTCGGGAATAATTTTAGGCCCATTATCCCGGGGACGCCCCAGACCGTCAAAAACGCGCCCCAGCATATCCATGGATACCGGCAATTCAATCCCTTTGCTCAGGAAGCGAACTTTTGAGCCGCTTACACTCATCCCGCTCGTGCCTTCAAAAATCTGAACGAGCGCTTTGTCGTCACTTACCTCCAACACGCGACCGCGGCGCGTTGAACCATCTTTTAATTCGATTTCGGCAAGTTCGCCAAATTTGATGCCTTCCACCTGTTCAACTAGCATCAAGGGGCCGATAATCTCCGAAACGGTACGATACTCTTTTTGCATGGTGGCTCCTCCTTCCCTACGCGTACTGCTGCTCGAAGTCGTCGCCACCGGCGGTAAGACCGGCAATCTGCTCCTTCAGGGCAGCTTCAATTTTATCTATCTGAGCCATATCGCTTTCCGCCAAGTAACGGGCACGGGCGATTTGATCACGAACAGGAAGGTTTAGAATCTCTAAGAGGTTAGCGCCCCGTTCAGTGGCCCGTTTTGCCTCATGATGAAATGCCATAATCAGTTTAATCATCTTGAACTGTTTTTCCAGTGACGCATAAGTGTCTACTTCATGGAAGGAGTTCTGGTGCAAAAAGTCTTCCCTAACGGACTTGGCAGTCTCCAGGACGAGGCGCTCCTTTTGAGAAAGGGCATCAACGCCGACTAAACGCACAATTTCTTCCAGTTCAGCTTCTTCCTGTAAAATTCGCATCGCTTCGCTGCGCAAATCTACCCACTCGCTGCCTAAATTATTGCGATAGAAATCATCAAAGGTGTCCGTATAAAGCGAGTAAGACAAAAGCCAGTTAATCGCCGGGAAGTGACGACGGTAGGCAAGGGCGGCGTCCAAGCCCCAGAAAACTTTGACGATTCGCAGAGTATTCTGCGACACCGGCTCTGAGAGGTCACCGCCGGGGGGAGATACGGCTCCTACGGCTGTTAAGGCGCCAATGCGTCCATCACTGCCAAGGCAAGTTACTTTACCGGCCCGCTCATAAAACTCGGCGACACGCGAACCAAGGTAGGCCGGATAGCCTTCTTCACCAGGCATCTCTTCCAGACGACCGGACATCTCGCGAAGCGCCTCTGCCCAGCGGGAGGTGGAGTCTGCCATCAGCGCCACTGAATAGCCCATATCACGGAAATATTCAGCCAAGGTGATTCCGGTGTAAATCGAAGCTTCGCGCGCGGCCACGGGCATATCAGATGTGTTGGCAATCAACACTGTCCGCTTCATCAAAGGCTCACCCGATTTAGGGTCCTTTAGTTCAGGAAATTCGTTGAGCACGTCAGTCATTTCGTTGCCCCGCTCGCCGCAGCCGACATAAACAACTATTTCCGCGTCGGCCCACTTGGCCAACTGGTGCTGCGTTACAGTTTTACCGGAACCGAAGGGACCTGGGATACAGGCTGTGCCTCCTTTGGCTACAGGGAAGAACATGTCCACAACCCGCTGCCCGGTCAAGAGCGGTTCATTGGGGGAGAGTTTCTCTGTGTAGGGACGGCCTCTGCGCACAGGCCATTTTTGCATCATCTGTACCTCTGTCGTCTTGCCGTCTTTTTCAAGTTTGGCGATGGTGTCTACTACAGTGGCTTCCCCGTTATGGAGAAATGAAATCTTGCCGCTCACACCGGGCGGAACCATAATTTTGTGGAGAACCAGTGTTGTTTCCTGAACAGTGCCCAGAATGTCTCCGGCTTGTACATCATCGCCCACTTTTGCAGTAGCCACAAAGTTCCATTTCTTGTGACGATTTAAAGATTCCACCTCAACACCACGGGCAATCCTTGCGCCGATCTGGTTAAAAATTTCATCCAAGGGGCGTTGAATGCCGTCGTAAATCGACTCGATCAGACCAGGGCCCAATTCCACACTTAACGGAAGGCCGGTTGAATATACCGGCTCGCCGGGGCCAAGTCCGCTTGTTTCTTCGTAGACCTGAATAGAGGCACGATCTCCACGCACTTCGATAATTTCACCAATCAGCCGCTTGTCGCTGACGCGTACCACGTCAAACATCTTGGCGCCCGTCATGTTTTCGGCGACGACAAGCGGGCCGGAAACCTTGACGATTTTACCCACATTTTCCGTATTGGTCAAAGCTAACTACCCTCTTTCCCAAATAAGATATCAGCGCCAATGGCTTTTTCTGCATTCTTCTTGATCTGCATCATCCCCAGACCCAAAGATCCTTGGTTATTTGGGATGAGTACGACTGCCGGCAGAAGCCTTTTATTAAGCTCTTCCAGCTGCGGTTGAACCTGTTCCGCCACGGCTTCAGTAATGCAAATAACAGCAACTTTTTCCCGCACAATTTCGCTTAGCGCACGGGCCGCTTCGTCACCGCCGGTAACCGGATATGTGGCGACGCCAAGCGCTTTAAAACCCAAGATGGAGTTTTTATCGCCAACTACCGCTACCTTATACATAGACATCACGTAACCTTTCTTTGATCTCTTCGGTAGGCAGCTGATTGATTTTACCGACCATTATAATGCGAATCATCTTGATTTCGCTTTCCTTGGCTAACAGGTAACCAATAATCGGCTCCGGGCCAAAAGTCACATATTTAGCTTGTTTCGCATACTTAATCAGATGATCATCAGCCAGCTTTTCGTAACGGGTCAGCGTATCAGTTTTCTGATACGTCTGAACCCCTTCCTCTACCACCTGGGCATAGGGGCTAAACATCAGCCGATCCACCAGCACTTCCAGCGGCTCCACCAACTGCACCAGTTTGCTCATATCAACATCACCATTCGGCAATAATGCCTGTTGCAGAAAATCCTTTGGACGGTTGGCACGGCGGACGCGCAAAAATGTCTTGATATTCAGCAGATCGACCAAACTCGTAAAATAACCCTTTAAAAACCGCGATTTCTGAGCATCTACCGCGTCTTCGAGCTCTTGATACATGGCACGGTCCAAAAGCAGACCCACTAACTGTGGATCGGGATCCAGACGAAGCAGCTCGGAAAGCTTTTCTGCCGCTTGTCGCATAAGGGCAGGCAGATTACGATAATCATCATCGGCAACGGCACGAATCAGTTCAGCCAAGGGAATATTCCCCACTTCCGGCACCAACAGCTCATCGCGCTTTTCCGCCAGCTTGTTTGCTTTAATTAAGACTTTAAGATTGTGATAGTCGAATTTCTTAGCAAAAAGGTTAATCAGCTCGGGCACCGGGGAAATTTTGCGCAATTCCAGATAAATACGGCGCAGCTCGGCATCCAGCATTTTTTCAAACTGGTGCACACTGCCAAGATCAGCCAGATACTCGCCGTATTCACTCTCTCCCAGCACCTTCAGCGCTTCTTCAGCGCTTCTGGCCTCAACCATTCGATCAATTTTGCCGCGATCCAAAAGCCGTGTTTCCATAGCACGGATCCGACCGACGGCATAGGCATACCGGTCATTATTTGGCACGCTCCAAGCCTCCTTTCGAGCCGGAGGCCGGTTATCGGAAGGGGATGAGCCGGACAACGCCGGCATTTGCCTCTTCTTCTTTCCGCTCCAGCAATATTAAGATCTTTAGCTGAAAAGGATTGCCGCCACTTCCGGCTCCAACTGGTCGCGTTGTATCCCCAGAATGGAGTCAAAGGAATTATTAATTTCCACATCTCCGCTGCGCAGGATAAAGCCACCCTGCATTTCACTCGTTTCTGCGGAGAGAGTCAACTTTCCCTTTTTGCCCTGCTGGGTCAGTGCTTGATTGACGCGAGCCAAGAATTCCGGTGTAAACCGCGCGCGATCGGACTGAGAAACGATTACTTCCTCAGCACCGGTTTGTGCTGCAGCAAGGAGCATGTTAAAAAGAATATCCTGATAAGCCTTTTGATCAAGAAGACTGAGACGGGTAAGCGCCTGCTGAAAAGTATCCTCAATCAGTTTTCCTTTAGCCGCCAAGATAGCTTTGCGGGCGTCAAGCTCCGCAATTGTCTGCGCGCGACTCCGCCGCTCTCCGGCTTGAACAGCCGCCTGTTCCAGCAAACTGACCTTTTTGGCGGCAGCTTCTCCTTCGCCTCTTGCAAGGATCTCCGACGATTTTTGGCGAGCATCAGCCAAAACATCAGCCGCTTGACTGCCGGCTTCAGCCAAAATCTTTTCCTTGAGCTTGTTGGCTCCTGACATCAGGCAGCCCTCCTTAAATTCCAAACAGAATCATAATAGACATCAGCAAGGCAAGCACGGCGTATGTTTCCACCATAACGGCGTAAATAATAGCCTTACCCAGTTCTTCGGGACGCTTGGAGATCAATAGAACGCCGCTCGCGGCAGCTTTGCCCTGAGCAATAGCAGACATAAGACCTACAAAAGCAATCGGCAAAGCGGAGAAGAGATAGAGCCAACCTTCAGCCATCGAAACTTCCATAGGAGTACCACCGATCATGCCTGTACGCTGAAGAATCAAAAATCCAATCAGCAAACCGTAAATCCCTTGTGTGCCGGGCAACGCCTGCAGCAAAAGGGTGGGGCCGAATTTGTCCGGGTCTTCTGTGACAACGCCGGCAGCCGTCTGGCCAACAATGCCAATCCCGATAGCAGACCCAATACCGGCTAACAATACAGCAAAAGCAGCACCTACAATTGCGAGAGACAAACCACTCATAGTTTCAATCATTAATAATAAGCCTCCTTTTTCTCCTATTCCTTCTGGGCAAACTACTTCTTAACACTAGTTTCTATGCTAATTGTTTTGCCATTCAGATTGTACTTGAATGCTCCTGGTTTTTAACCTAAACGGCACGAAAGCGCGGCCGCCGCCTTCGTAAAAGCGGTTATAGAACTCGATATACTGAAGACGGCTGGAGTGAATGTAAGAACCAAGCGTGTTGATAATCAGGTTAAACGTGTGGCCGGCAAGCAATAAAATCACCATCACGACATAACCAATCGGATGTCCGGCGAGCAGCCCCGCCATGGTATTAATCGCCAGAGCGATAACAGCCGTGGCCAAACCGAGCGCCAACAAGCGAGAGTAGGATAGCACATCACTAAGGTAACCGGTGATATTGTAGAGCGAGAGAAGCCCGGAAAAGAACTTCTTAATAAGAGTAGGCTGTGTGCGTCCCTGAGTAAGAATCAGACCACCAGCACCTACAAGCGCCATAGATTGTGCGATACCGCCCATCCCAGGCGCGATAAAAAGCAACAAGCCGATGATCAGCAAATACCAGAAGCCTACGTCGAAAATGGCGTCAAGTATTTTCCCTTGTTTTGCCAAACGGTAAAACTGTATAGCCATCCCAAAGAAAATCTGGATGATACCCAGCACAAAAGCGTAAATCAGCATACGCATCGGATCAGCCAAGGAATCGAAGAAGAGTGGCGCGCCAAGCAACGGCATGCCAAACCATCCCCCCACCAGCCAACCAAAAAGTACGGTAGAAAGGCCGCCGGCAAGAAAGATCCACATCAAATTGCGAGCCGGCCCGGCTTTAATCATCTTTAAACCGACTATTCCCAGCAAAGCAATAATTACTCCATAGCCGGCATCAGTCATACAAAGACCGAAAAAGACAATGAAAAACGGGGAAAGCATCGGGGTAGGGTCAAGGCCGCGCGGCCCCGGTGTGCCGTAAAGCTTGGTGATAAACTCAAACGGGGCAAAAAGCGGTTTGTTTTCCAGCATCACCGGAAAAGCTTCGTCTTCTTCAGGTTCGCGAGCTAAAACTTCCACCGTCTCACAGGCTGAGGCCAGCTTCTTTTTTAACTCAGGCAAATCCGCCTGGCAAATCCAACCTTCCAGGATAAAAGCATTGCCTGTGCGCGCTAAATTTGAAACTACCTGCTTTTTATCACGTTCCAGTGTGAGATAATCGAGAAAATAATTTAGCTGGTCACGATATTTTAGCTGTTCTGCGGCACCGGCCAGCGCTGCCGTGCGCTCACTTTCCGCCTTGGCTAGCTCTTGCTCAATGCGCTTTAAGTTTTCAGCCGCAGTTCCCTGCAATTGCGGAAAGTTTTGCCTGTTAAAATTGTGTTGCTTCAAAACAGCTAACACATCATCCGCGCTCGAGAGGTGATATAGCACGAAAACAAACGACTCACCGCGGTCACTATTTATTTCTTGTAAATAGCAGGCAGGCGCCGCTGCGGCAAGTTCTTCCCTGACCTGCCCCAATTCAGCCGCAGGCAGTGTGCCAAGTTCCGTCCGAACGACAGATGTTGTCTTAATTTCTTCCAAGGGAACGTCCAGTTTGACCCAAGGTGTCAGTTGAATCTTTAAGTTTTGCAAGCGTGTTTCTTCATTGCGCAAAAGCATCAGCTTTTCGTCAATCTTGCGCAGTGCGGTATAAACACCGGTGCTTACGTTGTCCCACAGAATGGCGTTACTGCCTAACTGCGCTGAATCCACAACCATTTTGCTGTCGCTCAATGCGGCCAGCATACTTTTCTTTGCAGGGTAATAGCGCTGCAGAAAATCTAAGGAAAAACGCACATCAGCAAGCCGCGCTTCCAGTGACTGCAAAGCTTCCTGCTCCTGGTCTTCTTCCACCATTTCCGCCCAGGCTTGGTCTTCGGCATCCTTAGCCTGAAGGTCATTAACCTCCAAAACGCCAAGTTGCTGCAGGATATTAAGAACTTTATCCTTTTCAGCCTGGTGGGCAACTAAGTAGAGTTTGTTCATTTTAGCTATGCCCATAGCTTTTCACGATCCTCTCCATAACCAAGGTTATTGCCGCTTCCTGTTTGCCGCGAGCGGCAGCCAAAATTTTTTCAATCTCCTGTGCCGCACGTTGCTGAATCGGAGCAACTAACCCTTGGCCCTCTTGTTCCCCGGCAGTCACGACTTGACGGCCTTCTGCCTCTGCCGCAGCCGCATACTGCTGGTAGATTTCAGCCGCTTTCAGTTCCGCTTCCTGCACCATCCTGCGCGCCTCAAGATGTGCGCCTCGTTTAATCTCTTCAGCTTGCTCCTCTGCGGACCGAATCTCTCTAATCATCTCCACCAACAAAAGCATTCACCTCCCCCTACTTTACTTAAGAAAACTTGTCAGGAACCGGCGGCAGCCTCCGGCCAGACAAACACATGAAACTAGACCGACCCCCGTGCTACTTCTTGAGAAGCAACCCGATAGCCTGCCTAAACCCTGCAAACAACCCAAGCAAAACACCAAATAAGGTGAACAAGGGCGGATTGCCAAATTTTTCACCCAGGTACTGGCCTAAAAGAATCCCCGCGAGCAGCGGCACGGCTATAGAAAGAGCCAGATTCACGGCTAAACCAAGACCTGAGTAGTCTTCGGGATTAAACTTTACCACAAAGACCCCCTCTTTGCTGCGTTAACATTAAAGTTTCCAGCAATTTTCCGGGATATTCAGGCAAGAGCGTGGCGTTCCTGTCTTGTGCAGAATATTTACTGACAGAAAAGGAATTCCCCGAATTGACCATATTCATATTCGACAGTATTTTTGAAATCCCTTCCCACTTTTCTAATCTTATCAGCTTAATTAAAGATTATTTTTGAAATTTTCTGATACAGCACCATTTTTGAAATTTTCAAACAATATGCCCCTTCACATCAGAGGCGGCACAAACGGGACGACTGCTAACGCTTGACTATGGTAGCGACTCCTTGACCACCGCCAATGCAAAGGGTAGCCAGCCCTACTTTCGCATCACGTTTTTGCATGGCAAAAAGCAAAGTAACAAAAATCCGGGCACCGCTGGCACCGATTGGATGGCCAATGGCAATCGCGCCGCCATTTACATTGACTATATCCAGATTAAATTCGAGTGTCTTAGCTACAGCCAGCGCTTGAGCGGCAAAAGCTTCATTTGCTTCAATCAGCTCCACCTCGCCTAAAGATAAGCCGGCTTTTGCCAATGCTTTTTGCGTGGCTTTAATGGGGCCTGTCCCCATGATCCTCGGCTCCACACCGGCTGAAGCAAAAGAAACGATGCGGGCAAGCGGTAAAAGACCCAGTTCTTTTGCTTTTTCTGCAGACATTAACACCACGGCAGCCGCACCGTCGTTAATCCCGGAGGCGTTACCGGCAGTTACTGTGCCGTCTTTTTTAAACGCCGGACTTAACTTTGCTAAAGTGGCAACGGTGGAAGCTTGCTTCGGGAACTCATCAACCTGAAAACTGAGCGGATCCCCTTTGCGTTGCGGGATCGAAACCGCCATAATTTCAGCGAGAAAACTACCGTTTGCGATTGCTGCCGCAGCACGGCGCTGACTCTCAGCAGCCAGAGCATCTTGCTCTTCTCGGGAAAGACAGAAGTCAGCGGCAATATTTTCTGCGGTAATACCCATGTGAATCCCGTCAAGAGCACAGGTGAGCCCATCCGTCAGGAGGGAATCTACCAAAATACCGTTACCCATACGCTGCCCCCAACGGGCACTCGGCGAAAGATAAGGCGCCTGGCTCATATTTTCCATACCACCGGCCACCACCACCTCCGCATCACCCATCATAACGGCTGCAGCACCTAGATTGATCGCCTTTAAACCGGAGCCGCAAACTTTGTTGACGGTAAAAGCCGGCACACTCACCGGCAGCCCGGCGCGAAGAGACGCCTGCCGTGCCGGATTTTGGCCTAGACCTGCCTGCAGCACATTCCCCATTATCACTTCATCAACCTGACTGCCATCCACACCGGCGCGGCGCAGCGCTTCCTGAATAACTAATGCCCCCAACTCTACCGCGCCCACATCTTTTAAGCTGCCGCCAAAACTGCCTACCGCAGTACGTACCGCCCCAACCACAACTACCTCTCTTATTTTGACCTCCTCCTTTCCATTAATCCAGCGCTCTCGATATTACTGCCGTCTATTTTTTCAGAATAATCTCCCGGCCTTACTCCGCTTTGAGTGAAATACCAGTCGGTAGCAGCAACAATCCGCTCTGCTGCACGGCCGTCGCCGTATGGATTAATTGCATTTGCCATTTTTGCGTAGGCAGCCTTATCTGTCAGCAAGCATGCAGCCGTTTCCACCAGTCTGTCTGCCGCGCTGCCAACCAGAACTACTGTGCCTGCCGCTACCGCTTCCGGACGTTCTGTGACGTCTCGCAAGACGAGTACCGGCACACCAAGAGACGGGGCTTCTTCCTGCACTCCCCCTGAATCTGTAAAGATTAGCGTGCTTTTTTGCATTAGATTATGGAAATCAGCAACATCCAAAGGTTCAATCAAAAGTACGCGTTCCAAACCGGCAAGATATCTATTGACAGGTTCCCTCACTGCCGGGTTTCTATGGACAGGAAAAACCATCAGCACATCAGGATTTTCTGCCGCCACGCGCCGCAGTCCGCGGCAAATTGCCGCAAGCGGCGCCCCCAAATTCTCCCGCCGATGCACTTCTACAAGCAATAACCGCTTGTCGCTTGGCAGACTGTTTAATTCAGAGCGGGAAAAAACATAATCCGGCTTAACTGTATGACACAAAGCGTCGATCACAGTGTTGCCGGTAACAAAGATTTGCGACTTGGGCACATTCTCAGCCAACAAGTTTTCCCTGGCGCTTGCTGTCGGGGCAAAATGCAGATCTGTCAATGCGCCTGTTAACTTACGATTTAATTCTTCCGGATAGGGCGCATATTTTTGGCCTGTTCGCAAGCCCGCCTCAACGTGAGCCAGCGGGATCTGACCATAAAAAGCAGCCAGCGCTCCCGCAAAGGTAGTAGTCGTATCACCATGCACATAAACAATGTCGGGGCGCGCTTCGTTAAAAACTTTTTCCAGACCAATTAACGCGCGTGCTGTTATCTCTGTCAATGTCTGCCCGCTTTGCATAATGTTCAGGTCAAAATCAGGCACAATACCAAAAAGAGCCAGAACCTGATCCAGCATTTCTCGATGCTGCCCTGTTACACAGACGAGCGGTTCCAGCAGATGATGAGATTTCAACTCCAAAACAAGGGGAGCCATTTTAATGGCCTCGGGGCGCGTACCAAACACAACCATAGCCTTTATTTTCTTAGTCATGGTTCACCTCATTTTCTGCCTCACTAAAATACCGCACTCTCACCCCGGCTTCTTTTAATAATTCTGCCGCCAGTTGATCGGGGTAACTTTTTGCTATCACGACTTCTTTCATCCCTGCGTTGATTATCATTTTAGCGCACATAACGCAAGGATGTGTAGTGCAGTAGACGGTTGCGCCCTGAATAGAGACGCCGTAAAGCGCTGCCTGCAAAATCGCATTTTGTTCCGCGTGGAGGGCGCGGCAAAGTTCGTGGCGCTCGCCGGAAGGAATCTGCTTTTCTTCGCGGATACAGCCTACTTCCTGGCAATGCGCCAAATCTTTTGGCGCTCCGTTATAGCCGGTGGTTAAAATCCGTTTATCTTTAATAATGGTCGCGCCCACTTTGCGGCGCAGACAGGTTGAACGGTTAGCCACAACCCTGGTTATCTCCATAAAGTATGTATCCCAGGACGGGCGCATCTCTTTCACCTCTTTTGGATTACTCATAAACAGGAAAAGCGGCGCAGAGCTTTGCCACCCGGTCTGCCACTGACTGTCTGACTGAATCGTCGTTTTTGCCTGTCAATGTTTCCGCAATCAAATCTGCAATAATTTCCATTTCACTCTCCTGCATACCGCGGGAAGTGACAGCCGCCGTGCCAATACGGAGCCCGCTCGTCACAAAAGGACTTTCCGTATCAAAAGGTACAGCGTTTTTATTTGCCGTAATCCCCACCAAATCCAGCATCTCTTCAGCCAGTTTACCGGTAAGCCCAATATTCCGCAAATCCAGAAGCAGGAGATGATTATCAGTTCCGCCGGAAGCCAAATTAAAGCCGTGCGCTTTAAGCCGAGCGGCAAACACTTTGGCATTAGCCACCACTTGGCGGGCATAGCGGGAAAACTCGGGCTGCAATACTTCATTAAAATTGACTGCTTTAGCGGCAATTACATGCATCAGCGGGCCGCCCTGCAGACCGGGGAAGATAGCTTTATCAACCGCAGCCGCAAATTCCTTCCGACAGAGAATTAACCCACCGCGCGGACCACGCAAAGTTTTGTGTGTGGTGGAAGTGACAAATTCGGCATAGGGCACCGGAGAGGGATGAACGCCTGCCGCCACAAGACCGGCAATATGCGCCATGTCCACCAGCAAATAAGCGCCGACACCATCCGCAATCCGACGCAGCGCCGGGAAATCGATTATCCGCGGATATGCACTTGCACCTGCCACAATCATGCGCGGCTTATGTTGCCAAGCTAGTTTTTCCACTTGCTCATAATCGAGATAGCCTGTCTCTTTGGCGACCCCATAAGAAACAAAATTAAAATATTTCCCGGAAATATTAACATTTGCTCCATGTGTGAGGTGACCTCCGTGAGCAAGGCTCATGCCTAATACGGTGTCACCGACTTTCAGTGACGCTAGATAGACTGCGAGATTTGCACTGGCGCCGGAATGAGGCTGCACATTGGCGTGTTCAGCGCCGAAAATTTCCAGCGCCCGCTCACGAGCCAAATTCTCTACCTGATCCACAAATTCACAGCCGCCGTAGTAGCGCTTGCTGGGATATCCTTCGGCATACTTGTTTGTCAGCACTGAGCCTTGCGCTTCCAATACTGCGCGGCTAACATAATTTTCTGAGGCAATCAGCTCTATTTTGTTCTGCTGCCTGTCCTGCTCAAGAGCAATAGCCCGGGCTACTTCCGGGTCAACCAAATTTAGCATTGACAATTTCGTTCCTCCTTAACGTTCTGCTTCTCCTTGACCCAAGAATTTTGCTTCAATCTCTTTTATTTTCTCCACACGACAAGCGTGACGTCCACCGAGATAGCTGCCGCGCAGAAAAGCTGCCAGTACCTCCAACGCCAGTCCGCACCCTATAACGCGCTCTCCCAAAGTAAGTATATTAGCATCATTATGTTCCCGACTCAGCCTTGCGGAAAAAGGATCGCTGCAGTTAGCCGCCCTGATGCCCGGCACTTTATTGGCCGCAATGCTTACTCCCACCCCTGTACCGCAACAAAGAATCCCCAGAGCATATTCACCGCCGGCCACAGCCTGCGCCACCGGCAAGGCAAAATCGGGGTAATCAACAGCTTCTTCAGACAATGTGCCAAAATCGCAATAGCTATAGCCGTTCTCTTGCAGATAAGCGGCTATTTGCTTCTTTAGACGAAAACCTCCATGGTCACTGGCGATGGCAATTTTCATAGACACTCCCCTTAGCTTCTATTTTTCTCCTTTAATGCAGGGAAATCCTGCGTCTTCACTATTCTTGCAACTTTTCTACCAGTAAGTTTACCAGCTTCTGCAGCTCCCGCAGCGTTTGGCGATAGCTTGCCAAACCGCCGCCGAAAGGGTCAAGCACGTCACCCTCCATAGCCAAATACTCTTTTACCGTATAAATCTTCTCAGCGTACTCGCCTGCCCCGGACAGCAAAGCCGTTTTGTGTCCGGCTGTCATTACCAAAACTAGCTCTGCTTTTGCTAAAATTTCGGCTGAAAGAGGTTTTGCGCGATGCGGCGTCAAATCTAATCCGATTTCCCGAGCCACAAAACCGGCCTCGGCACTTGCTGTTATTCCCGGATAAGCGGCCAACCCGGCGGAATCTACTTCCCAGACGTAAACTCCCGCCGCTTTGAGCGCTGACTCGGTCAATATTTTTGCCAAGGGGCTGCGGCAAGTGTTGCCTGTACAAACAAATAACAAGTTCTTTTTTGCAGTCATCTTCTTCACTCCACCACAAGCACGCGAGATCCAGCCGCTTTTTTCAGCCGGTTCATTACTGCCAGACCAATACCAGCCTCATTATATCCTTCTGCAATAATCAGCTCCGCCGGACTCTCATCAAGCCTACGCAGCGCCCCGTAAAGATTGGCAGCCAGCTCTGCCGCATTGTCGCGGCTGCCCAGAATTTCCACAGTATCAGCTTCAAACTCAGCCGCCAATTCTTTGGAAAGCAGAAACCCAACATGCTTGCCTTGTCTCCGATAACTATTTTGCAAGCGGACAATTTCCGCAAGAAGCTTTTCCGGAGACGCCAATATCAGGTAGAGCGGCGCTTGCGGCGCATAGTGTACATATTTCAGCCCGGGAGAAGGAGGAGTCATCGCTGTATCTTCCTGCCAAGAATATAGTAAACACTTCTTTTCTAAAACTGAACTAATCTGCTCAGGGGTAACGCCGCCTGGTCGCAAAAGGAACGGGCAGCCGCCACGAATATCGAGAATGGTTGACTCCACGCCGACAGCGCAAGAACCTCCGTCAAGCACAGCATCAATCCGCCCTGCCAAATCATCTATCACATGTCGGGCAGAAGTAGGGCTAGGCTTACCGGCCAGATTGGCACTGGGAGCGGCTATCGGTCGGCCTGCGGCACGCAGCAGGGCAAGCGCCAGGGGATGAGCCGGTATACGGACGGCCACACTATCTAAACCGCCTGTGACAACATCCGGCACCACGAGCCGCTTTTTTAAAACCAGCGTTAACGGCCCCGGCCAAAAATGACGAGCCAATCTTTCAGCTTCCGGGGGAATTTCGCAAGCAATTTCTTGCAACTGGGCAAAATCAGCAAGATGCACAATTAACGGATTATCACTGGGGCGACCCTTTGCAAGAAAGATTTTTTGCACCGCCTGAGCGTCGAGCGCATTGGCACCAAGGCCATAGACTGTCTCTGTGGGAAAGGCAACCAAGCCTCCGCCGACTAAAATGCGGGCGGCTTCCACCAACACAAGAGGAGCGGCAGCCGCTTCTTTTGCGTCGAATATCAGTGTTCCGGCGATTTCTCTGTGCACAAAGACACTCCTCCTGCGAACTTTGCCTGTCGATGACACTGCCCAAAACAGTGCCGGGAAATTCACTGCTTCGACAGTTTAACCAAAAATTCCTGCAAACATGAACTTGTTCAAGACTGCTGCTTATCCACTCGGTCGGTTTATGATAGACTGTAAAAGAAGAATAGACAAAGGAGACTGGAGCCAACTATGAAAATCATTTATTTTGACTGTTTTGCCGGCGCAAGCGGCGATATGCTTTTAGCGGCGCTCCTCGATGCCGGCGCGCCGCTCGAGGCAGTAAAACAAGAACTGGCCTGCCTGCCGCTGAGCGGATACGAACTTAAACTAAAACGTGTGCTGAAAAAAGGAATCTCCGCTCTCGATTTAACTGTGGCGATAACAGAAGAACAACTGACGCACAGGCACTACCACCAGATTGCGACAATGCTCAACGCCTCAGCTTTGTCACCGCAAGTGAAAGCAATGAGCTTGACAATCTTTAACCGCTTGGCGGAAGCGGAAGGGAAAATACACGGCAAAGCAGCCGCAGACGTCCACTTCCACGAAGTGGGGGCAGTCGATTCGATCGTTGACATTGTTGGTATCGCAGCCGCTCTTAATTCGCTCGGGGCAGATAAAATCTATTCTTCCCCGCTCCATTGCGGCAGCGGGTTTGTGCGCTGCGCCCACGGCGAGCTGCCTGTCCCGGCGCCTGCCACTCTGGAACTGCTGAGCGGGGTTCCGGTCTATTCCCGCGGCATCGAAGCTGAACTGCTCACGCCTACGGGAGCAGCCGTTCTCTCCGCCTTGGCAGAGTTTGGGCCGCTGCCAAGCATGACAGTCAGCAAAAGCGGCTACGGAGCCGGCAAAAAAGAGCTGTCAATCGCTAATCTCTTGCGCGTTATCATCGGCGAAACTGCCGCTCCCGCGACAGATTACCTGCGGGAAGAGACGGTCATCCTGGAAGCAAATATAGACGATATGAACCCGGAATTCTATAGCTATATTTCAGAAAAACTTTTTACCGCCGGTGCGCTTGATGTAACGCTTATCCCCGTACAGATGAAAAAAGGCCGCCCCGGGGTAATGCTCTCGGTGCTGGCCGGACAGAGACAGGAAAAACCTCTTTTGGAGATTATTTTTTCCGAAACAACTACCCTAGGCATCCGCCGGCTGACTGCAGAGAAACTGATGCTTCCCCGCCGCTTAGTCAGCGTGCAAACCGCCTACGGTCCCGTTCGGGTTAAAATCGCCGAAGCAAACAACCGCATCATTAACGCTGCCCCGGAATACCAAGATTGCCGCCAACTGGCTGAGGCCTCCGGCGCTCCCCTAAAAAAAATCTATTCCGCTGCCATGGCGGCCGCCTTCAGCGACCGGCTGCTCCCGTAACTCTGCCGGCTTTGCCTGCTCATTCATCCTCAACCTAAAGCACTTCATTCATCGAACCGGAACGATAACCGGCTAAGTCTAAAGAAATATAAGTGAAACCTAACTGCTTAAGACGAGAGACAATTTGCGGCGCAAAAGCAGCGGCATCACACAGCCTGTCAGTCGGGAGCTCAATACGGGCCGTATCACCATGGTGGCGTACACGGAGCTGAACAAAACCAAGACTGCGCAAGAAGCGTTCAGCTTCAGCCACCTGTTCCACCTTTTCCTTTGTAATTGCCTGACCGTAAGGAAAACGTGAAGAAAGACAAGCCATAGCCGGCTTATCCCAATTTTTCAACTCTAATTCACGCGCCAGCAGACGAACATCTTCTTTGTTAAAACCCGCGTCTCTTAAAGGACTGCGCACACCAAGCTCAGCCGCCGCTTTCGACCCCGGGCGCCAGTCGCCGGTATCGTCAACATTAGAGCCGTCAACCACAAATGCGAGGCCCCGCTCGGCTGCTAAGCTATTAAGTTTACCAAACAACTCCTGTTTACAATAATAGCAGCGCTCCGGCGGGTTTTCAGCAAACCCGGGAATCGCCAGTTCCATCGTTTCAATTACTTCCAGCGGCACAGACAGTGTTGCTGCCAGTTCTTGGGCTACCTTTAATTCTTCCGGCAGGTAAGTTTCCGAGACTGCGGTAACTGCCAAAACATTGTTGCCTAAAGTGCGCGCCGACATGGCAAGCAGCACGGAAGAATCAACGCCGCCGGAGAACGCCACCAGGACGCTGCCCATTTCTTGCAACAAGGCTGCCAACCGTGCTTTTTTTTTCTGGAATGCTTCCCCCATTTTCGCTAACTCCCCCAAGATAAATGTTTTACTGCATGAATACCTTCTTTTTTCGAACCGTGAGCAGACCGGCGGAAACTGCCGTCAGCGGAATAGCGGCAACCAAACCGATACTGCCGGCCATAGCCCGCACCACTTCCGTAGCCACAAGATCTGAGTTCACAATGGTGAGAAATTGAGCATCATAGCCCATAAACAAAATCAATAGTGGCATTGAAGTGCCTACATACGCCAAAATCAGAGTATTGGCCATTGTGCCCATCACATCCCGACCGACGTTCATCGCCGACTTAATCTGGTCGCGCAAACAGATTGCCGGATTGGCACAATATACCTCATGGGATGAGGCGGCAATCGACATCGCTACATCCATCACCGCACCAAGCGCGCCAATAATTATCCCGGCAAACAAAAGCCCGCGCACATCAATGGGCCCTCCTTCCATATAGAGCAGCATCTGCGCTTCTTCACTGGAAAAGCCGGTAAGATTGGCGGCATCGCCTATCCAAAAAGCCAACAACCCCGCCACAAGCACACCACCGACTGTGCCAATCGCTGCTGCCGCAGTCTTTCTTTGCAACCCGCCGGTACCTAGTAGTGTAAGAATTGTTATCCCGGCAGCTACCAACAGTGTGACGGGGATAGGCGGATAGCCTCTGATAATCAACGGCAATAGAATCTGAGCGACTGCCACCACAGTAATCCCCAAAGTCACCACCGTAAGCAAACCTTTTGCCCGACCGACAAGCAGCAGCGCTAATACAAATAAAGCGCTAATCAGATAAAGGTAATTGTCACGAACTAAATCCTGCAGGTAAACGGCACGAAGTTTCCCGTCTTGGGCCACTTCTCCCCAGAGAATAACCCGACGCCCTTCAGTCAAATATAAATCAAACAACGGATGCCCCAACAGAGAATTAAGAATAGTAAACTGCTGGCCTTGAAAGGGCTGACTGGTGATTTCAATAGTAACCATTTGCTCTAACTGGACGAAATCCTGCGTCTCTTCATCCGGTTCCAAGTCTTCAACTTCCAAAACAAGTCCGCGTAAAACTACAGACTCACCATCTTCCATAGGAGGTGGTGTAACAGTTTCTCCAAGGGAAGGCAATAAAAGCAATATCAGCAAAAAAAGGCTCGCCAAACGCAAAGCCTTCATCTTTTTTTTGATCATAATTTTTCCTCCGAGTTTCATTGTTATTTTACCCTACAATCCGCACAATCCGCGCAATAGCCATAAACTTGCACACGGTGGTCCACAATCTGAAAGCCATGCTCCTGCTCAATCAGCGTTTCCAGTTGCTGAAGCAAATCCTCTTTTACCTCAAGAATCTGGTTGCAGTTTAAGCAGACTAAATGGTGGTGATGATGGTGCTCAGACGGCAGATTACATAGTTCATAGCGGCTGCGCCCGTCACCAAAATTCAATTTGTGGACAATATTCAAGTCTGCCAATAAATCCAACGTCCGGTAAATAGTGGCAAAACCGATTTCCGAATCCTTTTCCTTAGCTAAAACATAGACTTCTTCAGCGCTCATATGCAAATCCTGGTTCTCAAGCAATGTCTGCAAAACTACTCTGCGCTGCGGGGTCAGTTTATGTTCTTTAAATTGCTCGCGTAACGCTTCCAACCTCGTTTTCATCGCGCACCCCCATATTTTACTTGACTAAGCAACCTCCGGCAAAGTTAGCAGCCTGCCTTTTGCTATACAGCAGCAGATGACGTGTTTATTATAATTGATGCGCCGCAGTTTTTCAACCGCAAATACTGCGCATTGCTACTCCCCTCTCCCCCTGGAGAGGCTCATTGCAAACCCTTTTTTCTCTGAGAAAAAATCATCACAGTCCCCACTCCCTCCTGAGAAAAAATCATCACAGTCCCCTCTCCCTCCTGAGAAAAAATCATCACAGTCCCCTCTCCCTCCTGAGAAAAAATCATCACAGTCCCCTCTCCCACTGAGAAGAAATCATCACAGTCCCCTCTCCCTCTGAGAAAAAAATCATCACAGTCCCCTCTCCCACTGAGAAGAAATCATCACAGTCCCCTCTCCCTCCGGGAGAGGGTTAGGGTGAGGGCATGGCGCTAAACTGCCGCCACCATTCAATGATGCGCGATCTGGCAGGCGGCGGAACGACCGCCTGACCAGGCTGAGGCATTTCTTGATCTGAGGCCACGCTCACAAAGCAGAGTGGCGGAAATAAAACGCACCACCAGTTTTTGCCGAGCCCTTCGCCTAGATAAATCTGCAGCGCCTGATAGCGGCCTGCCCGGTAAACTTGGCCGCCGTAAAGCCGTGTGGGAAAATCAGCCTCACCGAGGGAGGCACTAACCGTATAATCATAGCCGGCCCGCCTGACAACCTGCTCCGCTGCAAAAATTACCTCCGGCAGTGACTGATCCACCTTTGCGCCGGCTGTGTGCAAATTGTCGGCCGCCGCCAAGTGACTTGCTAAGACTGTCAAAACTGCATCCCGTACCTGATACTTCAAAAACTGGTCGGATGTAGCGTCACTATGTGCTCGAACGTGCAGCCGCAGAAAATCCTCAGCCGTTTCCTCACCTTTAGGCACCGGGAAAGTTAAGGCTGTGAGAACCAGCGTTCCGGCAAGAACAACCGACAATATATTACGCCTCTGCATTTTCTTTGCCTCCTTGCTCTTGCAGGCAACGGCGCACCTTCAGGAGCGCTCCCTTTTCTATCCGGGAAACTTGTGCCTGTGAAATGCCGATTTCAACTGAAATCTCCGTCTGGGTTCTACCGTTAAAAAAACGATCCTCTAAAATTTTGCGCTCCCTTTTAGTTAAATTTGCCAACGCTTGGCGCAAACTCAACTCTTCCAACCACGACTCGGCGCTGCAAAACTTATCACTTAGCGAATCTAAGACATAGATTGGCTCGCCGGCATCCTGAAACACCGGGTCGTGCAACGAAATTGGCTCACTTAAAGTTTGGTAGGCAAATGCCACCTCTTCAGGTGTCACGCCTAACTCCTGAGCAATCTCATAGACAGTCGGCTCACGCAACAGCTTGCCGGTTAATTTTTCCCGTACTTGTTGCGCTTTTTGAGCCAACATTTTTAATGACCTGCTAACCCGCAGCGCACTATTGTCACGCAGATAACGTCTGATTTCCCCGATAATCATTGGCACCGCATAAGTCGAGAAGTTGACATTATGCTCCAGCGAAAAATTGTCAACAGCTTTTATCAAGCCGATGCAACCCACCTGGAAAAGATCATCAAGGTTTTCACCGCGGTTTTTAAAGCGCTGGAGGATGCTCAACACAAGACGCAAATTGCCGTTAATCAGCTCTTGGCGTACATCCTTATCTCCCTCTGCCTTTTTGCCAAACAGTTCTTTTATCCGTGCAGCAGAAAGAACGGGTAATTTATGTGTATTAACTCCGCTAAGATTAACCTTTTTAAGCTGCATCATCTTCCCCCCTCAACTTCCTAATCCCTATTATTGCCAAAATTTACATGCTCTAAACCAAAGAGAAGAGAATTTCTTTATAACAAAAAAACACGCCTTTTTATCGGGCGTGCGGGAAATCAAGTCTATCTAAAGGAATTTGCTTGCTTTTCGGAGAAACTAGTGATGCAGATTGTTAAGAGGGGGGCTAACCGGTGACAGAACTGGTTCGTTTTGGCGTTTCAATGAATGAGCAGTTACTGAAAATGTTTGACAAAAAAATTGTTGCCCGCGGCTATGCTAACCGTTCCGAGGCAGTGCGCGATCTGATTCGCAACCGGCTGGTGGAAATGGAGTGGGAAGACGAAAACCAGGAAGTGGCAGGCACTATTACATTGGTTTATGACCACCATGTGCGAGGACTCAGTCATCTGCTCACTGAGCTGCAGCATAACTGGCATGAGCTGTTTCTCACAACCACCCACGTCCACTTGGATCACCACAACTGCCTGGAAGTGCTGGTAATTAAAGGACCGGCCGGCAAAGTACGGGAGGTGGCAGATCGTCTTGTGGGTGTAAAAGGAGTCAAGCATGGCCAGCTAACCATCGCCTCCACCGGACAAGCACTAAAATGAAGCGGCAAATAAAAGTCAAGCCGTCACTGTCTGCTTAGCCAGGACAATGCGGGGGATGCTGGCCAAATCGTTAAACAGGCTAATGCTTTTATAGCCGGCGGCAGAGCAGAGGTCGGCTACAGCCTCAGACTGCCTGCAGCCGACCTCAAAGAGCAGCAGGGCAGGAGGGGCGGCAAGCACAGCTAATTCAGCCGTCAAGCGCCGGTAAAAGTCAAGCCCGTCAGAACCGCCGTTTAAAGCCAACCGAGGCTCATAATCTTTGACATCCCGCTCCAGCGTTTCTATCTCTGTTAAAGAAATATAAGGCGGATTGCTAACTACAACATCAAACCTTTCCCTGCTTACCGGCGCGTACAAATCTCCCGCCAGAAAGCGTACCCTGTCAGTTACGTTGTGGCGAGCGGCATTTTGCATCGCAACATTCAAAGCAGCAGGAGAAATGTCCACGGCCACTACTTCTGACTCCGGTAAAAACACGGCTATACTGACGGCCACTGCTCCGCTGCCGGTCCCCACGTCAAGGATGCGCAAATTTTCTCTGCCTTTTAATTCACGCACTGCCGTCTCAACCAAAAGCTCCGTTTCGGGACGTGGGATTAACACAGCCGGCGTCACAAGAAACGATAAACTCATAAATTCTTTTTCGCCTGCTAAATAAGCATACGGTTCGCTGGCGGCTCGCCTTGCCACCAAGGCGAAATAATGCTTCAACTCCGCGGCTTCAGGCTTTTCCTCCCCATGGGCATAGAGCCATGCTCTCGTTACTCCCAAACTGGCGGTTAACAGCGCCTCCGCCTCGCCGTTGGGGTTGCCGCAACCGGCTTGTTTCAAGCAAAAAGAAGCCCTGCGCAGGGCTTCTTTGATTGTACTGCTCACGCATCCACCTTCTTTAGCAGCTCCGCTTGCGCGCTGGTGTTAAGAGCGTCTATCATCTCGTTAATATCGCCATCCAGAAAATATTCCAGTTTGTAGAGCGTCATGCCGATGCGATGGTCAGAAACTCTGCCCTGGGGAAAGTTATAAGTGCGGATTCTTTCACTGCGATCCCCGCTGCCCACTTGGGACTTCCTCGCCTGTGCAGTCTCCGCGGCCTGTTCTTCCTGTGCTTTTTCGAAAAGACGCGCACGCAGAACTCGCATCGCTTTATCTTTATTTTTGTGCTGAGACTTTTCATCCTGACAGGAGACTACAATGCCGGAAGGCAAATGAGTAATCCTGACTGCTGATTGTGTAGTATTTACACTCTGCCCTCCGGGTCCCGAGGAGCAGAACACATCAATCCGCACATCATTTGCATTAATTTCAACTTCCACTTCCTCAGCTTCCGGCAAAACGGCTACGGTAGCAGCCGATGTATGAATGCGCCCGCCTGATTCCGTAGCCGGCACACGCTGTACACGGTGGACACCGCTCTCGTATTTTAGGCGGCTATAGGCGCCGCTTCCTTCGATAGCAAATACTACTTCTCTAAAACCGCCGATATCAGTAGCGCTGGTGCTAAGTATTTCCGTTTTCCAGCCCTGACGCTCGGCATAGCGCGTATACATCCGCAAGAGATCCCCGGCAAATAAAGCCGCTTCCTCGCCGCCTGTCCCGGCTCGCACTTCCACAATGACATTTTTTTCATCATTAGGATCACGCGGCAGCAACAACACTCTCAGCTTTTGGGCGAGCTCCTCTTTCTTTACGGAGTTTATTTCCACTTCCTCTTTTAGGAAACGGCTCATTTCTTCCTCCGCACCTTCACGCAACATTTCTTTTGCCTCACGCAACTCCTGTTCCACCACTTTATATTGGCGATATGCGGCGACAATCTCGCTGATGCGGGCATGCTCTTTCGTTAGCTTACGCCATTCGCTCTGACGGGAGATTATCCCCGGGTCACTGATGGACTGCTCCAACTCCTGGTAACGGTCTTCGATTGCCTGTAACTTTTCAAACATAACATCACACCTCAGCTTCTTGCCGCAAAACTGTCTGGAGCGCGCGCACCGCTACCTCCAACTGACGATCATCAGGCTCGCTGGTAGTAAGTCGCTGCAGCCACAAACCAGGGGCTGTCAGGTAACAAAAAAAGCGATACCGTCCGGCTAACTGAATAATTTCATAAGAAATTCCGGCAACCAAGGGCAGTAGCGACAAGCGCAAAATCAAACGCTGCACCATTCCCGGCCAACCAAAAAATGAGAAGAGCAGAATACTTACCGCCATCACCAAGAGCATAAAGCTGGTACCGCAACGGCTGTGCAAAGAAGAATATTTGCGCGCATTCTCCACCGTCAGCTCTTCTCCCGCCTCATAACAGGAAATAACTTTATGCTCGGCACCGTGATACTGAAAAACACGCCGGATATCTCCAAATCGCGAAATAATAATAATATAGCTCAGGAAAATGCTAATCCGCACGCCACCTTCCAGCAGGTTCAACAAGAGCGGCTGGGTAGTAATATTGCCGGCCAACAGCCGCACAAGCACAGTGGGTAAAAAAAAGAACAGGGAAATGCCCAGAGCAAGAGACGCCAAAATAGTAAGCGTCATCTGCCAGCCGGTCAGCTCTTCTTCTTCCTCGGGCAGCGCTTGATTAGCGGAAATCGTTAAAGAACGCGCACCTATAATCAGAGCTTCCACAAAAGCTACTACCCCGCGCAAAACCGGTAGTTTTAGCAGTGGATATTTCTGCCCTGCGGGAAAAAGCGTTTCCTGATGAATGAAAATTTCCCGATCCGGCTTGCGCACCGCAATAGCCATGCGGTTCATATGGCGCATCATCACACCTTCAATGACCGCTTGCCCTCCCACTTTAGACGATGCAAACATATTCTACCTCCATGCTGGCAAGCAGCCGCGCAACTTAGCTTGCGCAACTGCTTCTTAGGTATGCTAAAAAAAGAGCAGCGTCAAACGCTGCCTTTACTTATTGCGCAGGAAACTATACGCATTTATTACATGCCATACTTGCGCTTAAAGCGTTCCACCCGTCCGCCGGTGTCAATAAACTTCTGTTTGCCTGTAAAAAATGGATGACACTTGGAGCAAATATCCACCTTCAGTTCTTTTCTTGTGGAGCCGGTCTCAAAAGAAGTTCCACAAGCGCAAGAAACAGTAGCTTTTTCATATTTTGGATGAATCTTTTCTTTCATTAAGTGTTCACCTCTTTCTGCCATCAAAATCCACACGTATTATGATAGCATAACGTTGTCGGCAGTGCAATAGCACTGCCGAGTTTTTATGAACGGACGCAGAATTTATTAACACTATTCGTTGACTAGAATGGTTAGAATGTGTTAGTATAGTGTTAGAATCAACAAGGGGGTCTTTTCCATGAGGCTTAAAGAGGGTTTAACAGTTGAGCTTAAACGTCAGATTGTAGATGATATTCGCAAAACAGTCATTGCATTTGCAAACTCTGAAGGTGGTACGATCTATATCGGAGTGGATGATGACGGCTCAGTTGCAGGCATAGAAGAAATTAGCAGCGAGATGTTGAGATTATCTAATATGATCAGAGATGCAATCAAGCCGGACGTTACTATGTTTGTTTCTTATGCGCAAGAAAAAGAACAGGGAAAGGACATCATAAAAGTGACCGTTCAGAAAGGCACCGAATGTCCTTATTATCTGCAAAGCAAAGGATTGCGTCCGGAGGGCGTTTTTGTCCGGCAGGGAGCGTCGTCAGTCCCTGCGACGGAACGCGCTATACGTCATATGATTATGGAGACAGATGGAGACAGTTATGAGGAAATGCGCTCGCTGAATCAGGAGTTAACCTTTGAGGCGGCGGCACAGGAGTTTAAGACTCGAGGCGTGCCCTTTGGCGAAGGTTATCTAAAAACCTTACACCTCGTCAATGAAGATGGTATTTATACGAATCTTGCCCTGTTGCTGTCGGATCAGTGTGTTCATACAATAAAAGCTGCCGTATTTGAGGGAACCGATAAATCGGTTTTCAGTGACCGGCGGGAATTCAGCGGATCGCTTTTAAAACAGCTAAATGATGTTTTTACTTATATTTCACAATACAACCGGGTACGGGCGGAATTTTCAGGTTTATACCGTTCCGACAAGAAGGACTATCCCGAGGAAGCGTTGCGCGAAGCGTTGCTCAATGCTTTGGTGCACAGAGATTACGCTTACAGTGCAAGCACGCTTATTAGCATCTTTGACAACCGCATTGAATTTATATCCGTGGGAGGCCTGGTTAAGGGCATTACTTTTTCGGATATCATGCTTGGCGTATCGGTAACACGCAACGAAAGATTGGCTAATATTTTTTACCGTCTGACGCTTATTGAGGCTTACGGCACGGGAGTGCCGAAAATCCTGGACAGCTATAAGAACTATGCAATACAGCCTGAGATTAATGTTACTGATAACGCATTCAAGATTTCATTGCCGAATCAGAACAAACAAACGAAGAATGAGGCTCCGACGTCAGATGAGAAACGCATAATAGAACTTGCGAGACACACAGGAAAGATTAAACGAAAGGACGTCGAAATGAAACTTAATATATCGCAGACCATGTCGGGAAGACTTCTCAGGGCCATGGTGCAGAAAGGCATCTTACAAACTGTCGGCAGAGGTAAGAATACAAAGTATATACTGAAAGATAGAATATAGGCTTCTCATTTTCAAATTTCACCTTGCGGGGAGATGTTTTAGCGGATTTTGATGCACCCCATTATAAATCATCTCCAGATGCAGGTGAGGACCTGTGGCATTACCGGTACGTCCTACCGTTGCAATTTTCTCTCCCGTCTCAACCTCTTGTCCGGCAGCCACAAAAATGCGCGAGGAATGTCCATAGATAGACACCCAGCCATCTTCGTGTTCAATTCGCACCATCTTGCCAAAGCCCGGCCACCAGCCGGCATCGGTTACCATACCGTCGGCAATAGCCAAAATGGGGGTGCCGACTACGGCGGCGATGTCAATGCCGTAATGAAAACTGCCCCACCGCGGACCAAATCCGGAGGAAATCTGTCCTCGGGTGGGCCAGAGAAAAGCTGTCCTGGAATCTGTTCGAGAGGCCAGCAATGTGCCGCTGCGTTGCGACAAAGCCTGCGTAGCTGCGGCAGCTCCCGGAATGATCAGTCTTTGCCCGGGCATCATCCGGCGCGGGTCAGTTATATTGTTGGCTTTCAGAATGCTCTCCATCCCGACTCGAAAGCGGCGGGAAAGATCCCAAACCGTCTCTCCCCGCCGCAGTGTATGAGTAACTTTTGTTAAGACAGCTTGCTCAGGCGTATTATCCGTTAGCAGCTTTAGAATTTGTCGTTCCCGGATAAAGTGAGGGTTAGTCAGATTGTTAATCAGCATCAGATATTCGACGCTTGTACCATACTTTCGCGCAATGGAACCAAGCGTCTCACCGCGGCGCACCTGGTGCCGCAACAAGACAGCTTCTGTCCTTTGTTGCCTCTGCATCTGCCGTCTGTTTAACTGTTGGATGTATACCGGACGAAAACTTGACCCGGACGGCGTTTCCGTCAATACGTCCGCAAAGATATGGTCCAGATTGGCGCACGCTGCCTGCGGCAACAAGAACAAGAGGAAAGCGGTTAAGAAAGGGATGATGCTTTTTTTCATAGTATCACCTCTGTACGCAAAAACGTTGTGTTTCCACAACGTTTAAAAGCAGATACCCTAAGTTATACCCTTCCCGCTCAAATTTATACCTCTATCGCTTTTCGCTTGGTTTCCTATTAATTTTCACTCTTACCTATCTCTGGAACTCTGTTTGCACCCTGCCTTCCGTGCCACAAAACGGGGCTTTCTGTCTAAAATATGAGTGGCATAAATATTGCGAATTGTTCCGGTTCGACCACGCATCACAAGAGAATGGGTTTCCGCCGTCCGTCCGCGATAACGCACGCCTTGCAGCATATCGCCGTCGGTAATTCCTGTGGCGGCAAAAAATATATCATCTCCTAATACCAGATCATCAAGCAGAAGCAGTTTGGCCGGATCCAAAATCATTTTGCTCACCCGTGCCATTTCTTCTTCTCCTTCCGGTTTAAGGCGTGCCTGCATCTCGCCTCCCAGACACTTTAACGCAGCAGCGGCAATTACACCTTCGGGCGCTCCGCCGGTTCCAAATAGAATATCAACGCCGGTATTATCAATGGCGGTTGCAATAGCGGCTGACACGTCACCATCGCTGATCAGTTTAACACGAGCGCCGGCAGCGCGAATATCTTTAATAATTTTTGCATGGCGTGGCCGATCGAGAATTATCGCAGTTAAATCCTGTACTTCTCTTTCTAAGGCATAAGCCACGGCCTGCAAGTTTTCCGAAACGGAAGCATCCAAGTTAATACACCCTTTGGCTCGCGGCCCCACCGCAATTTTCTCCATATAAACATCGGGAGCATGCAGCAGGCAGCCTCTAGGCGCCACAGCCACAACAGAGAGTGCATTAGGCAAGCCTTTGGCTACCAAATTTGTTCCCTCTAGCGGATCTACTGCAACATCAACGTTAGGCTCAGTACCTGTGCCAACTTTTTCTCCGATAAAAAGCATGGGCGCCTCATCCATTTCCCCCTCGCCAATTACCACGATACCATCAATATCAACAGTATCAAAAACATTTCGCATAGCGTCCACCGCAGCTTGATCCGCCGCCTCCTTATCACCGCGGCCCATCAGACGCCCGGCAGCCAACGCGGCAGCTTCCGTTATGCGCACAAATTCCAGCGCCAATTCTCTCTCCAAGTGTCTCCCCCCACAAGAAATGACATGTTTAGGCTATACGTACTACTTATTATTTTGTTTTGCGCCGGACCAATCAGCCAAGAAGCGCTCGATGCCCAATTCTGTCAGCGGATGCTTGAACATCTGACTAAGCACACTAAAAGGAAGCGTGGCAATCTGAGCCCCCGCACGCGCAACTTCCACAACATGCAACGGATGGCGGATGCTCGCAGCAATTACTTCACTTTTTAAAGCATGCTGCCGGAAGATCCCGCATATTTCCGCTACCAACCCAACGCCGCTATGACCTAAATCATCTAGTCTGCCCAAAAATGGACTAAGATACGCGGCTCCTGCCTTAGCAGCAAGCAACGCTTGGTTAAAAGAAAAAATCAACGTCACATTGCAGCGAATCTCCTTTTCCCTCAGTGCCACCACAGCCTGCAGTCCGTTTGGCGTCATTGGCACTTTGATTACCACCTGAGGAGCAATCGCCGACAGTTCTACAGCTTCACGCACCATTTCAGCAGCACCGGTAGAAATCACTTCCGCAGAAACAGGCCCTGACACAAGCCGGCAAATTTCTGCTAGCAACTTTTTAAAATCTTTACCTTCTTTTGCGACCAGCGTTGGATTTGTGGTTACACCGTCAATAACTCCCCATGCCACTGCCTGTTCAATTTCCCGCAAATTTGCCGTATCCAGAAATAATTTCATCAGAAGCTCACTCCCCCGCCTTGCCGGAGCAACCAAATAAGCGCATTTTTTCCTTGACAATCTTCTTCATTTCTTCCTTTGCCGGAGCCAAAATTTTACGCGGGTCATATTCTTCCGGCTTGTTCTGCGCCACATGCCTTACACCGCGGGCAAAAGCCTGACGCAACTCCGTATCGATATTTATTTTACAGACACCAAGAGCAATCGCTTTGCGAATGCTCTCCGCCGGCACACCGGAAGCCCCGTGCAAAACAAGCGGCACCTTTACGCGCTTGTTTATGCTCTCCAGCCTGGCAAAGTCCAATTGCGGCTCTCCCCTATAGGGGCCGTGGGCTGTGCCGATAGCCACAGCCAAAGCATCTACTCCTGATTCGCTGACAAAACGTTCTGCTTCGGCCGGGTCGGTAAACAACGCATCACGCTCATCGACCGAAATGTCATCCTCAGTGCCGCCAATTTTACCAAGCTCGCCTTCTACCGAGGCTCCCATCGCATGAGCTACATCAGCTACCTTGCGTGTGGCAGCTATATTTTCTGCTAAAGAATATTTTGAGCCGTCAAACATCACCGAGGTAAAACCATGCTTTAGGCAAAGCATAGTTTGTGCAAAGCTGGTACCGTGATCCAAATGAAGCACAACAGGAACTGTTGCAGTCTCAACCGCCGCCCGAACCATTGCGGTTATATATAAAATCCCGGCATATTTTATGGCCCCCTGGCTGGCCTGCAAAATGACCGGCGACTTCTCTTCCTCCGCCGCTTCCACAATAGCCTGAATAATTTCCATATTATTAGTATTAAAGGCGCCTACCGCATAGGCACCCCGTTCTGCCGCCGCCAATACTTCCTGCAGTGTAGCAAAAGGCATTTTCGCTCATCCTCCCCTGATCATTTGCCTGTTAAGCACTCTCTGCCTGGAGCTTGGCAGCAATCAAACTTTTAATTTCGTCGATATCAAAAGGTTTGGAAATATAGCCTGCTGCCCCACGGCGATTGGCTTCCTTTAAGCCTTCCACTTCTTCGTAAGCCGTCATAATCAATACAATAGCTTGCGGACGAACTTTTTTTAAAAGCGTTAGCGTTTCCAACCCATCCATTCCGGACATTTTCATGTCCAAGAGAATCAAATCGACAGCATGCTCCTTCACAAGTTCCAACGCTTCTCTGCCACAGGAAGCAGTCACCACCTGATATCCGACTCCCTGCAGCACTTCACAGAGCAACTTGCGGATTCCCCACCGGTCATCCACCACCATAATTTTTCTATGCAAACAAAATCTCCTCCCCGTATAATCTGTATAAATATTTCGGAGACACTTATTCTCTATGGGGAGGCATTTTCCTCTTTTGACAGCCTTTTTTTTCCAACAACTTTCCTCTCCGCTTAACGCACTCTCCTCATCCAGTGGCGAAACTTGCCGTACATTGAGGAAAACCAGCCGACCAGACGCCTTGTACGCGATTTGCGCATTCGAAACAACACGGGAACACCCTCCTTTCGAATGAAGATGCAACTTCAGCTACAAAAAACACTAAGCATCTTTTTATAATTTTTCCTTGCCACAGAAGCATTATGCACAACTTCAGCCTGACAGAAAAAGACTGAACTAATCTTATGAAACAATACAGTAAAAAAAATGCTTCGCGTTTTCTATCAACTGACGCGTCTTGTCCATTAGCAGAGCGGGTTTCAAACCCGCCCGAAAAGGAGTCGTCCTGCGACACCCCCATTACATCGGAAACAATATTATTTCCTGATACAAAAATTCCCCTCCCCTGGAGGGGTGCCCGCAAGGGCGGGGTGGTCGCGTGGACGAGTGAGACAAATCACCTGTCCCCCTAGGGGTGCGCCACCCCTCCACAGGAGGGGAATTATCTCACATAACGAAACTTTAATCTCAATGCGTCCTTTCTTTCAGTGAATTGCAGACTTTCACAGAATGCTGAAGCGAGCGTTAAGTGAAAGCAGCGATCAGCGAACCGCGATTCGCAGCGTTAAAACATGCCAACGGTTCACTTGCACTCTGCCCGGAGGTTTTGGCATGTTAGCAAGAATTGCGGTTCGCAGCTGCGAAAACGTGCGAGCGAAGCAGTTGGGTGAGTATGCAATACCTAAGAAAGAGGCTCCGTGTTTTGAGATAATTTCCCAAAAAAAGCACGCCTGCTAGCGTGCTAAGTTTGTGTCAACTATTCAGTTAGGGCAGGGTGCGGCAACTGGCTTAAGTCCTTTAAACCGAAATATTTTAGAAATTCCTTAGTAGTGCCGTAGAGAATGGGTCGGCCTGGTGCGTCCTTACGACCGACAGTCCGAATAAAGCGACGTTTATGCAGTGTCTCCAGCACGCCGTCAACTTTCACGCCGCGCACGCATTCAATATCAACCCTTGTTACAGGCTGGCGATAAGCGATAATAGCCAAAGTTTCTAGGGCTGCCTGAGAAAGAATATAACTTTTCTCTCCCTTAAACATGGTTTCCAGCACCGGTGCCAATTCCGGTTTCGTCCCCAACTGGAATCCTTTGGCAATTTCCATTACTTGAATACCTCGTTCTGCCTGAGAGTATTCAATTTTCAACTGTTGCAAAGCCTCACGCACATCATTTGTTGCTACGCCGATAATTTCTGCCAATTTATCAGCGGATAGCGGTTCTTCGGTTGTAAAAAGTAATGCTTCCACCAGCGGTTTAATTGACACCTTCGCCACCTCCGGGATTTTACCTTAGCGCTAGCAGCAAGCTGCCGAAGGGATCAGACTGCCACACTCTGATTTTGCGGACTCGCACAAGTTCCAACAAGGCAAAAAATGTCACGATAATCTCAGTCAACCCGGCACCACGGGTAAAGAGCGCCAAAAAATCCACACCCTCTTTTTTGCCCCGTAACATATACATAATATATTTGACTTTATCATGAACAGAAAAATCGTCGGGAACTATCTCTTGAGGTTGCTGTTCCCTTTTTGCCAACAGTCTTTGAAACGCTTCCATCAAGCCCGGCAAAGTAACTGCACCGGCATCTGCTTCCGCTGCCGGATTTACAAGCACAATTTTACCTCCGCAAAGAGAGCGGACAAAAACACGCTTTTGCGCTTGTTCATAGCTCCTCAACTCGCCGGCAACCGCCTTAAAATGTCTGTACTCCAACAGACGTTGTACTAATTCCTCCCGGGAATCTATAGTCATGTTGAGCTCTTCGGAATCGGTGCAGCTTTCTACTGTCACGGGGAGAAGTTTTTTCGACTTCAATTTCAATAGTGTGGCAGCCATGACCAAGAATTCCGAAGCCAAATCCAGATTAATTTTCTCCATAGCCTGCAGATAAGCAAGATACTGAGCTGTAATCTCCGAGATAGAAATTTCGTAAATATCTACCTCCGCCTTTTCTATCAGATGAAAAAGCAGAGCAAATGGCCCCTCAAACACAGGCAGACTAACTCGATATTCCACCGGCATCTTCACCTCTTAGAGAGTGAGCTTCATTGCGTCACGCACTACTTCCATCGTTGCCCCAGCCGCTTCCCGCGCTTTTTTGGCACCTGTCTGCAAAATGTCGCGAATATATTCCCGCTTTCCCTCCAACTGCTGACGACGCTCATAAATTGGTTCAAGATAGGCGGCTACCTGCTCAGCCAAGATTTTTTTGCATTGCACACAACCAATCTCACCCTTGCGGCAGACTTCCGCCACATTAAGCACCTCTGCGGAATTAAACACTCCATGAAAAGCGTAGGCAATACAAATATCGGGATTGCCGGGATCTGTCTTGCGCTGACGACCGGGGTCTGTAAGCATTTGACTAACCTTTTTGCGCACTTCATTTGGATCTTCCGACATTTCGATCGTGTTGCCGTATGATTTGCTCATTTTCCGTCCGTCAATTCCAGGCAAAAGCTTGACCTGGCTTAGCAATGTTGCCGGTTCAGGAAAGACAGCTTGTTTGTAAAGAAAGTTGAAGCGACGGGCAATTTCTCTGGTCATTTCAATATGCGGCGCCTGGTCCTCTCCAACCGGCACCGCGTCAGCCCGATAGACTAAAATGTCGGCAGCCTGAAGAAGAGGATAACCCAAAAATCCGTAGGTGGCCAGATTCCTCTCTCGCAATTGCTCAATTTGGTCTTTATAAGTAGGCACACGCTCCAACCACGAAAGCGGCGTGACCATAGAAAGCAAAAGATGCAATTCCGCGTGTTCCTTCACATCAGACTGACGAAAAATCACATTTTTCTCCGGATCCAAACCGGCGGCAAGCCAGTCCATCAGCATCTGGTAAATATTTTCTCTAATCTCTGATGTATCTTCGTAGCCGGTGGTCAGAGCATGCCAATCCACCACAGAAAAAAAACAATGATATTGCTCCTGCAATTTTACCCAGTTATCGAGCGCCCCCAGCAGATTGCCAAGCTGCAACCGCCCTGTGGGTCGCATGCCGCTAAGAATTATTTTCTTTTGCTCCATGAAGAACTACCCCTCTCTAAAAGCCGGTCAAAAGTGAAACCAGCGTTGAAATTACATAATGCGCCACATTAAAAAGCGGCCCCAGAATAGTAGATAAAACCCCGGTAAAAATCAATAGTATCAGAATCAGGGGGCCGTATTGATCTAACTGACCTAACTTATAAGCCGTCTGACGCGGCAGAAAATAGGAGAATACTTTCGACCCGTCTAGCGGCGGCAAAGGAAGAAGATTAAAAATGCCAAGCAGCACATTGTACCAATAAACCTGAACGATGATATTGCCAAGATGACCTTCAAGCGTAAGAGGGCTTGTTAATAAGACAAACATAGATAAAAACGCTAACATGAAATTAGTTGCAGGCCCCGCTAAGCCTACCAGGAACATTCCGCGGCGGCGGTCACCTCTAAAATACATTGGATTCACCGGTACCGGCTTAGCCCATCCGAATCGGAAAATAAGTAACGCCAGTGTGCCCAGTGGATCCAAATGCTTAAGCGGATTTAAGGTGAGCCGCCCTTGGTCTTTTGCCGTAGGATCCCCTAAACGATAAGCCATAAATGCATGAGCTGCCTCATGAAAAGTAATAGCTAACAGCAAGGCAGGAATTCGGTATAACATTTCTACCCCGCCGCCAAAGAAATTAGGCATTTTTTATCTCCTTCATGGCAAATAGTTTTCGGGCAAGAGACAGTTCCTCTTCCCGATTCGAAACCAATCCATCCAGCCGGGCATCTTTTATGGCAAGTAAAACTTCCTGGAAAAGCGGACCGGGCAGATAGCCCTCTGCCAGCAAATCACGTCCGCCCACATCAGGCTTAATATGACGCAATCTTTCCCAATACAAAGATGTGCTCTCCCAAATGCGGCTTAAACCATTCTCCACCTGCAATAAGAGCAATACCTCTGCTGGCAGTCCGCTGAAAAGCTGATAAAGTTCGCTGTTTTTTAACAATTCCGAGGATGACAGCGCTGACTTTAGTTTTGGGACTGATTCGACTGCTGCCAACACTCGCTCCACTTCATTTCTTGGCAGACGCAGCCGTCTGCAAAGGTGACGTGCTTCCTGGAAGGGCAAATCAAGCATCAGCGCAGCCAGATAAAGCGCAGACGGCGATACTGCCGCATCCGGCCAGTTTCGTCCGGCCCAAGCAATCATTTCACGGGCAGAGGTCAGGCGATTTTTCAATTTTTCACTGTAACAAACTCCGGGAAAAAGCAGTGGTGCAAGCTGCAGCTCAAAGTAGCGTATCAGAATTTCAGGAGCCTTCTCTTCCAACAATGCCAACTGAATTTCGTCATATAGACGCTCTTTGCTTACCTTCTCCAGAACGCGAGTCTGGGCGGCGTTTTCCAAAAGCGACAATGTTGTTTCTTCCAAACGAAAAGCGAAGCGCTGTTCAAAACGAACGGCACGCAAAACACGCAACGGGTCTTCTACAAAGCTAAGATTATAAAGGACACGGATTAAGCCTTTTTCCAGATCTTCTATCCCATGGAAAAAATCTATCAGCGTGCCAAACTCAGAGACTTTTAAACTGCACGCCAAAGTATTGATCGTAAAGTCCCTGCGAAAGAGGTCATTTTTCAGACTACTCTGTTCCACTTCCGGCAATGCTGCAGGACGTGCATAAAATTCCTGGCGGGAAGTTACAAGATCAATTTGAATCCCACCCGAGATAATAATGGAAGCCGTGCCAAACTGTTCATGAATAGTCAACTGACCGCGCAGCAATTCGTTTAACTTTTCAGCAAAAGGAATCGCCGCCGTTTCCACCACCAGATCTAAATCGTGATTTGGAATTTGTAAGAGCAGATCACGAATAAAACCGCCCACCGCAAAAACACGCACATTTTCCTTCTCTGCCTTTTGTCCGACAAGCAACAACAAACTCTGTATTTTTTTTGGCAAACGGGCATTTATCAGCGGCGTCAGGTCGTCCCCGGGGGCAGGCAGGCACCGCCCGCCTCCGCAACGCACTTTTTCTCCGCCTTCCATATTCCTTAACACATCGGTGCGCGTCACAATCCCGATAATCCCCTCGTTGTCAGTGACCGGCAGGCGGCCCACATTGTGCTCGATCATCATTTCTTGAATCTTACGCACAGGCAAATCATGAGCGACCGTCAAAGGTCTTTTATTCATGTACCCTTTTACCGGCGCGTGACCCAAACCGTGATGAGCTGCTTTTTCCAGATCACGCCGGGAAATAATCCCTACCAATCCGTGCTGGTCTACCACCGGGAACCCGCTGTGACCGTAGCGCAACATAAGCTCTTTCGCCCGCTCCACTGAAGTATCAGGAGTAATAGTCCGCACCGGCACCGACATAATCTCACTGGCCACTTTTACAGGCGAAACTTGCTTGTATAGAGAACCAACCAGAATATCCCGCACTTCCGTGAGGGATCTGTCGCGCACGGAAGCCGACGCGGCATGTTTGTGGCCTTTGCCGCCTAGCGGCGCTAACACCAGCCCCAAATCAAGATAATCAAGGCGACTGCGGCCTACGACATAGATGCGATCCTCCATTGCCACCACAGAAAAAATTACATCCACGGCTTCCATCTCAAGCAACTTATGAGTCAACAGCGACAGCCCGCCCACATAACCGTCACTTTCCGCTGTTGCCACTGCCGCCCGCACGCCGCGCAGTTCATGATATTCTGTAGAAGTTAACAAAGCATCAAGCATGACACGCTGCTCGTCGCTCAGCGGTCGATTCAGAAAGTGATTGACAACTTTCAAATTAACGCCTGACTGCCATAATCGCCAGAGAGCCTCAACATCTCTGGCCGTTGTAGTCTCAAAAGTCAGGCAGCCTGTATCTTCATAAATACCTAAGGCAAACAGCGTGGCTTCAAAAGATGAGAGCGGAATATCTTGCTTGTAAATCCGCTCCAGTATTAGTGTCGTAGTGGAGCCAACTTCTGCAAAGACAGTCAGTTGACCTGTCAGATCCTCGTCAGTATCCGGATGATGGTCATAAAGATGGATTTCAGTAATCTGCTCCAGTATCTTCTTAAAAGGACCTATTCTATTCTTTTGCCTGGTATCAGTTACTACTAGTTTATTCACCTTTGCCAAATCAATCTCTTTTTGACTTTTCAAATGAAACGTATCTTTATAAAGGGAAACAAATTCACGGACATTGAGATTGAGTGAGCCCGGCACTACCAGACAAGCTTCCGGATAAAGTTTGCCGGCGGCTACCATGGAAGCTAAGGCGTCAAAATCCGCATTCTGATGAGTGGTTATTGCCTGCATCCTGCTCCTCCCCTCAAATCCTTACCCATTATACCACAAATAAACAATTAAATAATATATACGCTAAAAGCATTTTCTCACGGAAACTATAGTGATTTCTAAGTGTCGGATTTATAGCGGCGCAAGAAAACTTTTTCTCTTTTTGCGCTGTTCCAACAAATCCAAAAACGCTTCCAGACGTGTTTGAAAGCCAGCTTCTCCCGACTGCTCGTCCAAAGAAAAAGAAATCACCGGGATTCCCTGCTCCCGACTGACTGTAGGCAAAATACTTTGCGCCACAATTTCCGGCGTGCAGGTAAACGGCAAAACATGAATTACGCCGTCAAAGCCGCGTTTGGCAAAGCGGACTGTATCACCCACCGACTCCCACCCGTGACCGCCCACAAAATGTTTCAAATAGGGAGCTGCCGCCTTTTTTGTCGGCTTATTTCCGGCCAGGCCGAGAGATTTATATAACAAATGGTCTTTGATCCAGTGAGACATATAAACAGAACGCTCTACTTCTACCCCCATCTCGCCCAGCAATCTTTCCACTTCTAAGTTGGCGTAAGGTTCCAAAAGCATATATATCTCCCCTACAAAACCAATACGCAGCACTTTCTTCCCAGCATCAATCGGCACGCCGCCAAGGATTTCACGCGCCATCCGTAATCCTTGACTCACTTCCCGCGGCGTTCGTGCTTCAGCTATAGGTATCAATGCCTTTTCATATGCTTTGCTTGTGCTTCCTTTTACAATCTCCCGCGGACGAATCCGCAAACTTTGGGCATGAATTTCGTCTAGAGCCTTGATTCTTCGCCAGGTAGTCTGCAGCGTCTGCAGAATACCCGGCCAACTGCGTTTGGCACCCAATTCTTTTATTTTCTCAAGCAAAATGCCTCTCTCTTGCGGAGGTTCTAAAACAATCATCTTAAACTTATATCCCAAATCAGTTAGAATTTCCCGCTGAACCTCAGCATAATAGCCGAAACGGCAAGGCCCACTTCCTCCCGCCATCACAATAGTATCGGCTCCCAATTCTAACGATTCAATAAAGTTACCCATATTTACTTTTAGAGGAAAGCAGGCAAACTCAGGAGAATGAAGCACTCCTAAGTTGATAGTTTTTTTTGTAATCGGGGGCGGCGGCAAGACATCAAGACCCAAGTCTCTGAGCAAACCATGGAAAGCAATAGAAATTAAACCCATATGCGGATAAGTCACTTTCATATCGCTTCCCTCCAGCGCAACATATCCATAAACGCTTCGAGACGGGTAACTACTCCCGCCTGTCCGGTATGTTCGTCAAGCGTAAGCATTAGCAGCGGCACAGTTTTCTCTCTGCGATAGATACGTTCCACTAATTCACAGATTAGCGAATCAGGTCCGCAGCCGAAAGAAACTACCAACACTATCCCCTGGATATTCCCCTCATCTAACAAATGAAACGCCGCACCCAACAGTTCTTTGCCAAATGTCCAAAATATCTCTTTATTTAAAAAATCGTTGCCCCGCTTAATCTCCTCGGGAAGCAGCATCTCTGTAGTGATTATCTCAGCACCCATTTCACGCAACTTCTCAAGCAAGCCCATACTGGTATAGGGGTCATTGAGATTATACGCGTGGCCAAGTACAGCCACCTTAATACGCCCGTTTTCTTTTCTCTCTTTTCCGCTGAAAACGTCTTGTGGTGTATAACCTTGCCTAAGTTTGTCCTCATAGGCTTTCTGCGCAACTTTTGCTTCCTGCAAAGCCAATTTGCCCGCCTGTTTTGAAGAACCAAAACGACTTGCTAATTCTTCCAGACTCCGTTTGGATTTATGATAGCGCTCATAGACATTAATCTCGACATCAAGCAGTTCAGGCAATCCGGGCACACAAAAACGCGCAATTTCCGGCAAACCCAGAAACTTTGGACACAGATACCTTTTTCGTTCCACGGAAACAATACGGGGAACAAAAATATAATCGACTCCTTTATCTCGCAGGTTTGCCAGGTGACCAAGATAGAGCTTCACCGGGAGGCAAGCCTCATCAACAGCGTCACGAACACCGCGATCCAAAATTGCTTTTGTGGTTTCATCCGACAAGACCACTTCCGCACCCAGCGCACGGAAAAATGCCTCCCATCCGGGATAATAGTGATAATATAACAATGCGCGCGGAATCCCTACTCGAACACCCATGCTCTACCTCCCCTGTCAAATCCTCTTAATTACTTTTAAAAACCCTCCGATTCGGAGGGTTAGTTTAGCCGTTTAACGATTCAGCACACCGAAAGCAACCTTCACATTCACCTTGTATTCCGAGATTCTGCCGTCATCAATATTTGCGGTCATATTGCATACTTCCACACCCGTAATATTTTCCACAGTTTTTGACGCATCGGCAACAGCCCTCTGCACCGCATCTTCCCAACCCTTGTTTGATTCACCGACAAGTTCAATAATTTTTGCAACAGCCATTTACTCACCTCCTTATCTTGTCGGTAGTTTCCCCGTAGCCGAAAAAAAATATAAGGCTCAAAATTAAGAGCTTTTTATGCCAGTTGTTTCTTTAATTCATTAATTATCCTTTTTTCCAAACGCGAAACATGCATTTGCGAAATACCCAGGATATCAGCAGTTTCCTGCTGTGACTTATGTCGAAAAAAACGGTAAAGCACAATCCTGCGCTCGCGTTCAGGTAAAGAAGTGAGCGCTTCGCTCAAAGCCAGTCTGTCCACCACTTGATCAAACTCTGCTGCAGTCACCGCCAATTCCGCCTGTACTCCCGGCTCAATGGCATCCAGAGAGAGCGGCACACAACCCACGTCCAGAACCAGCAAAAGTTCTTCCTGCGCAAGACCACAAGCGGCGGACAGCTCACTTAAAACAGGCTGCCGTCCGAGACGCTGCTCCAATTCACCTTGCAGTCTTTTCACCCGACCGGCCTGACTGGCAAGCGCACGGCTGAATTTCAGCGCACCCTGTCCTCGCAAGTACATCTTAATTTCTCCTGCAATAACAGGCACAGCATAGGTGGTAAATGCGGTGCCGCGCTCCGGGTCATATTTCCGCAAAGCTTTTAACAACCCGATACAGCCTACCTGAAAAAGATCATCCTCCTCGGCAAACTCACCGCAGTACCGCTTCACCAAGCTGCGAACAAGCGGAATATGTTTTTTTACCGCATCATCCATAAAATTCACTTATGCATCTCGTCCGGTCTTAATTTGGCTAAATATCTTCACCATTGTAACAGTAGTTCCTTTGCCTGGAGCTGAAGTCAAGGTGAATTCGTCCATAAAATTTTCCATAATGGTAAATCCCATGCCGGAGCGGTCCAGTTCCGGTTTTGAAGTATAAAGAGGTTCGCGAGCCTGTTCAACATCAGCAATCCCGACACCGTAATCTGTTACCGAGACTTCCAAACGTCTGTCTTTTAATGCGGCAGTGACGATAATAGTACCGAAGCCGTTTTCGTAGCCGTGAATTACCGCATTTGTTACCGCCTCGCTCACTGCCGTTTTGATATCGGAAATCTCATCAATGGTAGGGTCAGCCTGCGCTGCAAAAGCTGCAACTACAACGCGGGCGAAAGCTTCGTTCTGCGATTTGCTCGGAATTTCTAATTTCATATGATTATCCATCTGCTTTCCCCCCTACACATTCTTTAGGGCTTCCTGCTCTGACAAGAAAACAGGAATTTTTGCCTGCAGACCCGATAGATCAAACACGCGTTGCACTCGCGGCCTCAAGGAACAGGCTAGCACCTTGCCTCCCTGTGCCGAGACTAATTTATACCGACCAAGAACCATCCCCAAGCCTGAACTATCCATAAAATCAACGCCGCTAAAGTTGAAAATAATATTTTTTAAATTATCAAGCGTAAGTTTATTGTCAATTTTATCCCGAAGCCCGGTTACTGCGTGATGATCCAACTCGCCCGCCATGCGCACTAAAAGTGTGCTTCCTGCCCGTTTCATAACTATTTCCACAGGCATTCTCCCCCTTGTCCCCAATCTTTCGGTTGATATTGGCCTCTGTAATCTTAATTCTACAACTCTCTAGAAACTCCTGCCATTTAGTTAAATTCACGTAAAGACAACCGCAGGGACGGTTCTTGTGGTTGAGTTTTGGAGGGGAGAGAAGGCTAAGCGAGGTGAGAACCACCCCGGTGCTGCGCACCTCCCCTCCAAAGGAGGGGAATTTTGTGAACGCAGTGACCGCAGGAATAACCGCAAGAAGTGCACGAGAGGTTGCGTCATCCAAAAGGAAAACTCCCTCCCCCCTCACCCTTGCCCTCTCCCCCCAAAGGGTGGAGAGGGTTCTGTACGACAACCGCAGGGACGGTTCTTGTGGTTGAGTTTTGGAGGGGAGAGAAGACTGAGCGAGGTGAGAACCACCCCGGTGCTGCGCACCTCCCCTCCAAAGGAGGAGAATTTTGTGAACGCAGTGACCGCAGGAATAACCGCAAGAAGTGCACGAGAGGTTGCGTCATCCAAAAGGAAAACTCCC
>Ga0208370_100043_pt1 | contig 48869 bp, 51 predicted proteins | sample Subbio12Jun_QV11_FD_184822 | JGI IMG/M metagenome (GOLD analysis project Ga0208370, IMG submission 184822) | Serpentinite rock and fluid subsurface biosphere microbial communities from McLaughlin Reserve, California, USA -CR12Jun_QV11 (SPAdes) | ecosystem: Environmental > Terrestrial > Deep...
TTTACTGTAGCTAAACGTCCTTGCCCCAAAAACCCTCGCTAACGCTAGGTTGTGCTGGGGTAAAATAAATCTACCACAGCCTCAAAACGCCCTATCTACCGTCCTTTCTGGACATCGCAATTAGGTCTGTTAGCATCACCTCCCCAGAAGGGGTTGCTCTACGCTCTGTCACGCTTGTTTTAGCCCACCATTTTGCCGTAGAACCAGCGTTAGATCGGGAAGGAGAGCCCATTCAAACTGCAACGGGAACCAGCGTCACGAGTTCAAATCTCTTAGCTTCCCGCCCCCCGATAATTGCACGCTCTTCGTGGTGGGGTAGCCTGCCTGTAGGTGAGCTTAACTCCCCTCGATGGCCTCCTGCTTACCATAATATTACACATGCCATCATCCATCACACTGGAGCGGTGCCTCACAATGATCAGCCGACGCCTGAAGCGGCCGCCGACTGGGTGCGTAGCATTTGGCGCTGGCATGCAACATCAACTAGCGGAGGGCACAATTGGGGGGACATTGGATACAACTTCATAGTCGATCGGTTCGGGAACATTTATCATGGACGACACAACCCTTTACTGGACGGCACCCCTCCACAGGATGTTGTGGGAGCACACGCTGGCGGATTTAACACAGGCAGCATGGGAATCGCTTTCCTTGGGATGTTCGGTACGACGTTGCCGACCTCGGTAGCTTTGTCAAGTGCGGAACATTTGTTGGCTTGGAGGTTCAGACTCAGGAGCCTTGATCCGCTAGGTCAGGCTTTGCTTAGTGGGCGCATGCTTTCTAGAATCACTGGTCACGATCATACGGGGGGAGGAACAGGAGCAGGTTGCCCTGGCATGCCAATCACTAATTATCTGCCAACCATGAGGACTAACGTTTCACTGCGAATGAGGCAAGTAGTAGCCCCAAATGGCGGAGAAGTGTGGCCCCTGAACACTCAGCAAACGATTCGTTGGGACTTTGCGGCAATAAGCGGTGATGTAAGGGTAGACCTATCAACTAATGGAGGCAGTGGTTGGAGCACCATTATTCCTCGTACGCCTAACAATGGGGCTGTTCAATGGATGGTGACGGGCCTTGCCTCTACTCAAGCGCGTGTGCGCGTTCTGTCTCTTGACTCGCCGAGCGTTTCTGATGATAGCAATGGGAACTTCACGATTGCGGGGTTGCACGTAACATCGCCCCAGGGGGGAGAGTCTTGGCGGAACTCAACTCTGCAGACATTGAGGTGGAACTCGGTCGGTGTAGTTGGTAACGTCAACATTGATCTCTCGATTGACGGTGGAGTCTCTTGGGTTGCGCTCTTTATGAATACCCCTAACGATGGAGAGCAGTCATGGAATGTAAACGCAACGCCGACTACAAATGCTAGGATTCGCATCGCTAGTGTATCCGATGCGCGGATAGTGGCGCTCAGCCCTAATCCGTTTACTATCTTGCCCGTGGAGCACCAGTGAAAAGGAGGGTTAGTGTGTCGCTCAACAACCGACTTCTCGTCGCGCTAGGTTTGCTGGTTCTGCTACTAAGTATGGTGGGCTGTGCCCAAAAGAGTGCCGAGGAAGGTTCTAGACCGCCAGATGTTGTTGCCCCTTCCAAGCCTACTACAGTAGACAAAGTAGTTGATGTAGTAATAGGTGAACGCAGAGAGATTACGCGGGCACAGGTGGCGGCTCTGAGATTGCGCGGAGCGCCAATAGCGCTACACCGAAATATCCTCGACATCAACTGGACAGAGGCCACTATCGACTATCCACGTATCTACCTATACAACTGGAGTGAAGGCCAGTCTCTGCTGCTAGATATTCATACCGGCGAGACTTTGGCCTCCGGCACACGCTTCACCAATGCGCTTCGCGACAGGTGGGCCGAGGTTACAGCTAACAATTTTGGCGCCTTCACCGACCACAGGTTTGGCCTCACTCTGTGGGGTGAACATCAGTATGCGGTCGCAAGTGTCACAGTTTATAACCACGGCCTGCCGCAAGATGACCCATCTACGCAGTTTGGAGCTCGTTGGCAAGGGTTTGTGCTAACGACCGCACCGAATGCGCAAGCGGTTACTATCGCGGGCACTTACACAGACACAGGCGAAGTTTCTTTCTTTAGAGCATATCAGGGGCGTTACACGAGCCTAGCTTGGTCCCGCCGAGGAAACTATGTGGCTGTCACTGCCACGGGTGATGACGCTGCGACTGCCATCTACGTTTATCGGCGCGGCATCATGGAACCGCTGTTTGCCGTGAATCGGCGCGATGTGCAACAAGCCCTGCCCGAGTTAAATGACCCGGTCATTGTTCCGAACTCGGCGTTCTGGACATCAGATGAACGCATACTCCACTTTGCCGCAGCCCCCGCCCTGCAACCACACAACTCACGCACCCTGAGCATTTGGCGTGACGGTTCAGGACTGGCAGCCATGCCTGCTCGACCATTTGACGATAGAGTACTGCGTGAAGCGGACGCTGCTATGGAGGCGTACCGCTCTGCCGTCCTGCAAAGGTCGCTAAGTCGCGCGGCGGAGCTGCCGCTAAGCACTGTGTTTGATATCACTGGCTCGCGGCACTCTCTTAGACAGCACGCAGTGGAACTACTGCAGGAGAGCCACCTGCTAGACCTAGGGGGGCTGTTCTTGGCGCTTGACCCAACGGAGCCAGTGGTCTTACCGAGGACGCTCAGGGTGTGGCACGATACCAACCACTACCAAGGGCGCATCTTGGTTATCTTGGATGCACAAGGACGACGCCTAGCCGAATATCGGTTGTGGGAGCATGGCCACTACAACGTGATCTTGCAGCCCACCCTGCTCGATCTATCGGCCACGCTTCCGACGAGCGGCCGCGGCTACATTGTCGCGCTCCGCTGGAATGCTAAAGATGGGGCAATGCCCCTCGAGGACGGGGTGCGAATTCCGGTGCGCTTCCGATAGCCGCATGCTGCCGCGTAGTGGCGCGCCAGTTGGAGATTGGCTCTTTCGTTCCGGTATGGCTCGTGGCGTCTATTGTCGCTGCGAGCTCAATACTGGCCGTCGCAGTTCTGTGCCAAAGAGCTCTCCACTCGCGCCTGCTTCCCGCTGATATCGCAAGGCTCGCCCTTGATGCCATGCGTGCAAGATGAGGTAATTAAGCAAAACTCAGCATTGTTTGGTTAGGGAAGCAAAAAACAGGTGCTACGATCGTGCGCAACACCCGCCTACAATCTGTCAATCCAGTAGCGAGGTTCTCTATGTAGATGGGCCACAGCAACAATAATGATCGCTTCAGACTCAAGCACATAGATCACCCCATATGGAAACTTTGACAAAAGACAGCGCCTAAGCCCATCTTCTATTTCTGCGTTCGCGAATGGAAAGGCCGCAATCCTTCTTACTGCTCGGTCAAGATCATCCAGAAATTGTGTTCCTAGGCCATGCGCTTGAGAATCATACCACGAAAATGCATCGTCGACCTCTGACTGTGCGAGCTTTAAGAAGTGAATTCTCATCTGGCCCGATACTTTTCCATGACTATCTCATAGGGAACCGTCTCTGCCTCACCCGTCTTATACGCCAACCAGCGTTTACGAGCTTCATCTACCCAAATGCGGTCGATTTCGGGATCAGGTCTATCGAGCTGCATCAGGATGAAATCCACCAGTTTAATCTTTTCTATGTCGGTCAGAGACCTAATCTTTTCAAACAGCGCTTGAGGTATAGTTGCCATCTTCCCCCGAACCTCCTTGTCACCTATCAAATTACCTATTGGTCATGCCGAGCGGATGCCAAGATCGGCTAAGAACATTATAGATGGCAGATTACCATCAAGCAATGTGAGCAGCAGGCGTCACAGCTACCAATCAGTTACGCAGTCTTCCGAAATGGCACTGTGCCCGTCTTTACGGCATGAGCTCTATTTCTTCAAGCGTAAGGCTGCCTTAAGTAGCTCGTAGGCCGTGGCGATGTCGCCGTGCTCTTCCAACAACTTCGCCCCGCACTCAAGCACGCGCGCGGCGTGCAGGGGGTGCGAAAATCGCTGAAATCCTTGGGCAATATCCTCTATTACAGGTCTTATGCTGGCGGGGGCTGCTTGGCGCAAGGCACATTTAATACTCATCGCCAAAGCTAGCCTCGCAGATGAGCGCTTTTAAGTCTGCAGCTAGTTCGGCGCAGTCTCTTGCTGGGAAAGTTTGCTGGTCAGAGAAGGCGAGCAGAAAGTCGGCGTAAAAACGCACCCGTAATGCTGACGCGAGTAGCGGATTCTTGAGTTGTTCCCACCCCTGTAGGGGTAATATGCGGAAGCGCACGAAGATTGATTGTCCTGCAGGAGGTGAACGCAATGCTCGACACACAGTCTCCGGGGAGAGGCCTGGCGTCTTTGATTGCCGCATTCGCACGATCGCTTCTTGTTTTACTTCGTAAGGGAAGGAAGGTAAGAAAGGAGTCGTAAAAATGGCTAAATATTACAGGGTCTCTGCATTAGCCTTCCTAATAATTCTTATGCTCGTTCCACTGGCTGTTTATGTACAAACGGCTAGGCAGCCAAAAGATACCGCAAAAGATGTTGGTATCGGTGGCGATTTCAGAATATGCCTCATTCATGCAGGCGATTACCACATGCTTGACCCTTTTATCGGAACTCTTGTAAGTCTTGAGGAGTTTTCGAAATGGTTCCTACCATTACAGGCGAAGATGGCTGCCGGCCACGGCGAATGCCTGATCAACCTTTCGACCTTCATAGAGCACTTTGGCATAACAAGGAAGGGAGCAGATGCAGCGGCTGATTGATGACACTCGCATTGACTTCTTCCGCGAATACAACCTTGACGTTCTCTTCAGCGGCGACAGAGCTTTAATCGAAGCATACTATGACATTGAAAACGAAGAGCTGCACCGTAGGAAGGCGTCTGAACGAGAGGACAAACATTTCACCGAAAAGCTTATGAGCCTTCCGCTGACGCAAGATCGACTAAGACTGCGTCTGTGGCTTCCGTGTCTAGGACTAGCATTGAGTCCTCAAAGACCAGTGAAAGGCCCTCTCCTTTACGCTCAAAAGGAAAATCAAAGGCGTGTTCTATCGCCATGGTGGTGGGGTTAATTAGCCACAGAGTTTTTCTGTCTGAGGCTACAAGCTTGCCTCTCCATTCTGCCAAGGAAACCCATCCCCATTGATCGGGCAGAGCAACGGTCTGAGGTGCCAGTTTGCCCGTTAAGTCAAAAGAATAGGTTCCCCGTAATTCTTGTAGTCCTGCTAGTGCTAATAGGAATAACGCTAGTCACCCGCATTCCCTCGCGACCCCCAGATAGCGAGCTAGTAAGCACAGCCGACTGGTGCCCCTATTTCGTGAGAGACCTCCAGGCCCAATCGAAGGCTGGCACATTGGGGAAGTTCGGCGTTAGGTCTGAGTCGATTTTTTGGGACGACTACGTCATTATTGAGCGGGCAGCGCAGGTTCTGAATATTGAGCTGCGGTCAAGGGAGATTCAGAGCCTCAAAGGAATAGAGTATTTTCCTCGCTTAGAGGGCCTCACCCTTGACTCTAAGCGATTAACGCACCTCGACCTATCCCACAATGTAGCCTTAGAAAGCGTTCAAGTATTCGCACCCCTGCTGACTGCCATAAACATATCTAATAGCGTCCTGTTGCTAAGGCTTGATTTGATGAATACTGCCCTTAAGGAGCTAGATGTGTCGAATAACGAGCGGCTCGGTATGCTGTTTGTAGGCACGAGTCAGCTAACCGCGTTGAATGTGTCACACAACACAAATCTTAGGTGGCTTGAAGTTAGCCGAAGCCAGCTCACGGGGTTGGATGTTTCACGCAACAAAATGTTACGTTGGCTGGATGTCAGCTATAACAATATGCGTTCGCCTAGCGATGTGGTAGGCTGGGAGGACATCGGCCTGAGGCTAAGGAGAGAACCCGGAGACGCTGAGATGAACTTTGTATTCCACCCCCAAAATCCGTCGGCGCGGTAATGGCTGTACCGGAGTAACGCCGGGGAGCGGTGCCCGGCAATAAAGGCTGCCAATGAGTGGATGACTATAAGCTAAGCGGGGAGGGAGGTGAGTACAATGCTCGACATACAGGTTCCGGTTGCCCTTGTGACAGCACTGATTATGGCGCTTGGTGCGTATTTTAGCTACAAGAACATTAGTAAGAGCGCTAGCAGCATCTCGAAGTACATATTCTTGTTTTTCCTTATCACGCTGCTCACGCAGCTAGTGGGGCTGCTGCAACTCCTAGCCGTAGACCCGTCTACCATCGCAGACGTTCGCGTCCTGCTCATAGTGAGTCAGGCCAACTTTGTCCTAACTCGGGTTGCATATGCGGTCTTAGCCTTCGGGTGTTATGTAGTCGCGACAGAAGGGAAATAAACTCAGCTAGCCTCGCCCGATTAGTGGAGCGGCGCGATTAGCGTGCAAGGCTGCCTGGTGCGTCACAGCCTCTGCTCTCGCGTCAGTCGCGGGGAGAAAGAAGATTTCCACGGAGGCGTTGCATTTTGTTGCCTCAAGTGTCTCATTAAGCGAAGGTAACTGCGAACATGTCTAAGTGAAGACACCCCGCTCCAAAAATCATCAGGAATCACATAAAAGGAGTGGGGTATCGACAGGCCGTCGTTGATTGCCCCATTCGCACGGTCGTCTCGCAGAAGGGAGGTGCCCAAGATGTAAAGAAAACAGTGACGCATCCCCCGCCTACTAGAAAGTGGTAGTTGCGAACGACAGCAAATAGTTGCGTCTGCTGGGAGTTATGGCAATTGAGCCCTCCATCTGTTGGGGTTCATATGGCCGTTTTGCTCGAAAATAAAGGAGGATTGAAATGTTGAAAAAGTTAGTATCTGCGATCGTGGTAGCAACACTATTGCTAAGTTGTGCCGGGAACTACGCAACGTCCTTCGCGCAGCGCGCGACGATGCCCCCACTACTACAAGTGAATGAGTATGACGTGCTACAACACATCAAGTCGCTGTCTGACGAGGAGCTCATGGCTAAAGGCTACACCAAAGCGGAAATCATTGCGGCTCGCGCTATAGACTATGGCCAACATCTCCGGGCCCTTTCCAAATTGGACACTCGTACTTTGCGCAGGCTAAGATACACCGAAGAACAGATCAGTTTGTTTCGTCGTTTTGATGGTAGCGATGAACAGATGCGGGCGTTAGCCGCTACGTTGTTCATTTGGGCAGGATTCCAGGAATGGCACTATGAACCAAATCCCGCTAACAATAGCTGGGTACGCATGTGGGTGTCATGGGCTTGGTCCGGTGTCCCTGGGGGCAGCTTACACGACAGATTAGTATTGGGGTGGTCGCATGGTTTTCGGTTAGACAGAAATCCATCAGTGACCTACGCAAGCGTCAACTACTACTACGAGTCGGTGTTTGGGTATTGGGCAACCGAGACGGTTTTGCCGTCCCCCGATGCAAACCATCCTGGGACAGACATTAACTCGGCAGAGTTTGTCATCGACATGCGAAAGGGAATCAGAGGACTATGGTGCAGGGCCCTTGACGGAAGTGCTCGAATTAGGGTGTTTGACCCAGGACCGGAAGACTCTATTAACCTTTTTGTATCCTATGGCCATCGGGCCTCAATACTCGCGCTGACCCCGGGCTGGAGCATACTCGGCGGTTTTGATGTGTCTATAAATTGGGCTGGATTTTGGGTCAATTACGATTACGATGCTGGCAACCTTAACATCTTTACTGGAGCCGTGACTCGCCCATAGACCATTACACAAAAGGGGGCCAACTAAACTGCCTATGATTGATGGGTTACTGACGCTAGTGGCTTGGACAACGCCAATTATGGCGGTGTTAGCATTCCCTCTGTCCCACGACATTGTTGATGCATTCGCAGCACTTGCTAGTCAGCATGGAGGAATGGCAGAGCCTAACAAGTGGCTGCGCGTGATATTTTCACGCTTTGCCATTCTCTTCATGCCATTTGTGTTCGGCACACTGGGAGCTACCGTACTCACTGTAAACAGCATTCGAAACAACTGGGTCGCAAACCATGTGTTGTTATATGCGTACATGATTGCCGGAGGCCTGCTGTTCGCAGTATTTTTCGCAATATTTGATGGTGCAACATCGCTCATGTCGGGAGACAAAGGGCGTGTCGGGCTGGTTTCTTTGTGGCTTGGGTGGGCTTGGGCTGTCCTCTACGTCTCACTTGGGTTACAGCTCTACGCGTTCCTTGTGCCTGCCCTTCGCTAATTCGCCTTGGGCGTGAATGCGCCTTTGGAGCTCGGGCAATCCAAACTTCGCGAGGATGGCGGGTAGACATGCGGCGAAAGCATGTTGTCGCGTTGTGTTGTGCAGAGACGGGCATTACGTCTACTTCAAGGAAAGGGAGCTGTATCGCAAATAGTGTCCCGAAAATATGCCAAAGCAATGTTACTGGCTGTGCTAGCTGCATTTTCCGTAGGTATTTTCTACTATTACCGTCTTAATTCGGTTCGGGCAGAGGTTAGCGCGCTCGTTCAACAGGCGGAAGAGGCGGCAGAGCTGTCACCCAGAGACCCACGTATAGCTCGTCTCTGGGCGGATCAAGCGCAAGAAGTTGCCGAGGTGGGAAGGGAATTTAGGGCGCAGGCTGTCACTAGCATGTATGATTCTAAGCTAGAGGAAGCTGCTCTGGCCTTAGAATGGGCGGAGCTATTACTCACCCCTGAGGAGCTAAGCTTTTTTAGGGAGCGCCTTGCAGCTTGGCAGGCGGTTGCCGACATCGTTGGCCCCTTTCCCGATTATGTGCTGTACCCATTAGTGCGTCAAATCTTAGAGAGGTATGTGGAGCGCACGCTCGGTGCACGTGATGTCAAACCTATCGATTGGCGGGTGTCATCTCGTCCGTACGAGTACCAAAACGAATGGTATTGGGTGTTGCGAGTTGAGTACGAAACCACCGGGGGACACGGGGAAGCGGTGCGAAAAAACGAAGTTGCCTATATCAGGCATGGTGAAATTGTGCTTATGCGCGATTGGGAGACAGGGGAGATTGTGTATCGCCGGAGCGCTGCAGACGTGACTCCACCGATGCCACCGCTAACCCACGCCCTTGTGTATCTAGTCGCCCGTTCTACTGCCATAGATAGCTGGCACTGGACGGGGACATTAATGGAGAGCGGTGAGACAGCAGAGTACAACGGGTACACGTACCACCGAGTAGCTGATGTGAGGTTTCCGACTTACGCCGATTTCGAGGAATACATCCGCAGCACCTTCGTCCCTGAACGAGCCGAAGAATACTTAAAGCTTGACCGATATGTAAGCATAAATGGGAGGCTGTTTGTTTCTCCGGGAGAAATGGGATCGGCGTACCGCATGGACCTTTATAGGCTGGTTGTCTTAGAATCACGCAAGGATTTTGTGAGAGTCAAACTGCGCATACCATCCGTATGGGATTCCCCCGACAAAACATCTATCATCGAGTTCGTTCGGCACGGGGACACTTGGTTAATCAAATAGAAAAGGGTGTTGCGATACTTCGCAACACCCCTGTTTTTAACGCTATAGTCCTAACTCGGTCGCCGAATCCTGCATAGCCGCAAGGGCGAGGGTGACAAACTCTCGCAGGGTTAACCCGAGTTCCTCGCAGGAGGCGATGGCCTCTCGGTCAGCCCCGCGGGCAAAGCTCTTCTCGCCGTAGCGGTTTAGGATAAAGTCCGGGTCGATGTTAGCTATTTTTTTGCTGGGATGTATCAGCGCACCGGCCACAATAAGCCCAGTCACGGGGTCGCTGCAGTAGAGCGCTTTGTCGAGCCTAGTGCTGCGCGGGATTCCGTGCGCCTCGTTATGCACCAGCACTGCCTGAACCAGTTCAGCCGGGAGCTGTAGCTCCGCTAACATCTGCGCCCCGAGCTTGCTGTGCTCTGCGGGCTTCTCGGCCGTTTGGTCGTAGTCGATATCGTGCAGCAAGCCGGTCAGCCGCCAAAGGGCGTCGTTCTCGACTAAGCGTCGCGCCAAAGCACCCATGACGACTTCCACTGCCACCATGTGCTTAATAAGGTTCTTGTTCTTCACGTGCTGCCTGACAAGCTCTAGGGCATCGGTACGTTGCATGGGATCTCCTTTCGCTTGCGGCTGATTCCTAGTAGAGCGCACTTCGCACTTTGCACTTAGCACTTCGTGGAGGACGAGGGGACTACCGGCTCCTAGCTGCTGGCTCCTGGTAGAAATACCGCAATCTCGCAGTTCATGATTCACGATTCATGATTCACGATTCCTCAAGCGACAATCCCTTGCGCCTGTCAACTACACAAAAATCGGCGCAAATACCAAAGCCACGATGGCCATAAGCTTAATCAGGATGTTAATTGAGGGGCCGGAGGTATCTTTGAAGGGGTCGCCTACGGTGTCGCCGACGACGGCAGCTTGATGCGTCGTGGTCCCCTTGCCGCCGTACTCGCCGCCCTCGATGTACTTCTTGGCGTTGTCCCAGGCGCCGCCGGCGTTAGACATCATTACGGCCATTAGGAAACCGGTCACTACCGAACCGGCCAAGAGGCCGCCTAAAGCTTCCTTGCCGAGAATCAGGCCGACGACTATCGGCACGACTACGGCTAAGAGGCCGGGCACAATCATTTCGCGTAGCGCTGCGCCGGTGCTGATGTCTACGCAGCGAGCGTAGTCAGGGCGGGCCTTGCCTTCCATAAGACCTTTAATTTCTTTGAACTGGCGGCGCACTTCGCCAATCATTTGGAAAGCCGCCTTGCCAACGGCCTGCATCGTCAAGGCCGAGAAGAGGAACGGCAACATGCCGCCGATAAACAGCCCGATGATAACCCTAGGGTTAAGTAGATCAATTACTGTAAGGCCAACAGCCGTAGCATAGGCCGAGAACAAGGCCAATGCGGTCAGCGCGGCAGAACCAATAGCAAATCCCTTGCCGATAGCAGCTGTCGTATTGCCTACGGCGTCTAGCTTGTCCGTAATCTTGCGCACGGCTTTATCTAGGTGGGCCATTTCGGCAATGCCGCCGGCGTTGTCGGCGATTGGGCCGTAAGCGTCAACAGCGACAATAATGCCGGTGGTAGCCAGCATGCCCACGGCGGCAATAGCTATGCCGTAGAGCCCGGCAAAGTACACGGAAACAAAAATGGCACCTACAATAGCGATAATCGGGAGGGCGGTACTCATCATGCCAACGGCGAGGCCGGTAATGATGTTCGTCGCCGGGCCGGTCTGTGACGCGGCGGCAATGCTTTGGACGGGTGGCTTATCGCCGGAAGTGTAGTACTCGGTGATTTGGCCGATGCCCACGCCTGCCACTAGGCCCGCAACGATAGAGTAGAACACCCCGAGGTCTAAGCCGAGTGCCTGTACAAGCGCGAAGGCACCGGCTATGGTAAGCGCGCCCGCGGCATAGGTGCCGTTTGAAAGTGCCTTTTGCACGTTAGCGCCCTCTTTGGCGGAGACAAAGCGCGTACCAATTATAGAAGCTACGATGCCGATGGCAGCCACACCAAGCGGCAAGATTACGGCCGCCCATGCATTCTCGGCGGCGACAGCGCCAATGGCCATCGCGGCTACAATGGAACCTACGTAGGATTCAAACAGGTCTGCGCCCATACCGGCCACGTCGCCGACGTTGTCGCCGACGTTATCGGCAATAACGGCGGGGTTGCGCGGGTCGTCCTCTGGAATGCCGGCCTCTACTTTGCCTACCAAGTCGGCACCGACGTCTGCGGCCTTAGTGTAGATACCGCCGCCGACGCGCGCGAACAAGGCAATGGAGCTCGCACCTAGCGCGAAGCCGTTAATCATGCCGACTAAGATAGTAAGGTCGGTCACGCCGCTGATAGCGCGAAACGCAATGTACGAAGTGCTGACGCCAAACAGCCCGAGCCCTACGACCGACATGCCCATAACGGCGCCGCCTGAGAAGGCAATGGCTAAGGCTTTGTTGGTGCCAAAACGTGCGGCCGCTGCCGTGCGCACGTTAGCGCGGGTAGCAACCGTCATGCCGATAAAGCCGGCCAGGACAGAACTTAGTGCGCCAAACACAAAAGAGATGGCCGTCCACACGTCGATAGCCAGTATAATGATGACAAACAACGCAGCTACAAAAATGGCGAGCGCCTTATATTCACGGCGTAAAAATGCCATCGCGCCTTCGTAGATGGCGGCGGCGATTTCTTTCATGCGCGGAGTGCCGGCGTCCTGTTGTGTGACGTAGTTAGTCAGGTATAAAGCAAACAGAAGTGCTAAGAGCCCCGCCGCGGGCGACAGCCATAATAGTGTGTCCGCCAAAATTACGTCCCCCTTAATCTACTACTTTGAGAAGGGGCGGATACACCTTGCCGGTGAATCTGCCCCTAACTTTCGAACTATTAGGAGTAGGGCTGATATCGTTTTGACGCTACTGCAAAACGGCAACAGCGAGAGACAAAGCCATAAAGGCGATGCCTAGGCCAATCGTCAGCTTGCTGAAAAAGGCGTCCATGTTCTTTTTGCGCCCAAACAATGCCTCCGCGCCTCCGGCAATAGCTCCAAGCCCTGCGGCACGACCGCTCTGCATAACGATTGAAAGGATTACCCCTATAGCCACTAAGGCTTGGACAATCTTTAAAGCCGTGAGCATTATGCCCTACCTCCCCTCGCGTGAACTCCACTGATTTTAGCATAGCGGGCTAGCGTTGACAACTGGGCGCAGCCCCTCTTCCCCAAGCGACAAGGGACAAGCGACAAGCGACACGCCCAACGGCTGGCGGCTGGAAGCTACGCCAAATTATAAAACGCGTCCTTCCCTGGGTACATCGCGATAGAGCCGAGTTCTTCCTCGATGCGCAATAGCTGATTGTACTTAGCTACGCGGTCTGAGCGCGAGGGAGCGCCGGTCTTAATTTGCCCGGCATTAGTAGCCACGGCTAAATCGGCAATCGTGGTGTCTTCGGTTTCGCCGCTCCGGTGCGAGATTATCGCCGTCCAGCCGGCGCGCTTGGCCATTTCAATGGCGTCTAGCGTCTCCGACAGGGTACCGATTTGGTTGAGTTTAATCAGGACGGAGTTTACGGCGCGTTCCTTAATGGCGCGGGCGATCCGCTCGGTATTCGTCACCAAAAGGTCGTCGCCCACGATTTGCACTTTGTCGCCGAGCCGCTGCCTAAGCAGCTTCCAGCCGTCCCAGTCCTCTTCGGCCATGCCGTCCTCAATCGAGATAATTGGGTACTTGTCAACTAGGGATGCGTACCATTCCACCATCTCAGCTGCCGATTTGACGTACTTTCCGCCTTCCATGACATAGCGGTCGCCTTTGTGGAACTCGGTGGCAGCCGCGTCAAGCGCAATGGCTAGGTCCTGTCCCGGCACGTACCCCGCCGCCTTAATCGCCTCAACCAGCAACGCCAGAGCGTCTTCGTTAGACCCTAAGTGCGGTGCGAAACCGCCCTCGTCGCCTACCGCCGTGCTATAGCCCCGTTGCTTGAGCACTTTCTTAAGATGATGGAACACCTCGGCTCCCATGCGCAGTGCTTCGCTAAAGCTCGCGGCGCCGATGGGCATGACCATAAACTCCTGAATGTCGACGTTGTTGTCGGCGTGCTTACCGCCGTTGATCACGTTTAGCATAGGCACCGGCAGAACGCGGGCGTTGACTCCACCCAAATATTGGAATAACGACAAACCGGCGTCCGCCGCCGCGGCCTTAGCCACAGCCAAGGAAACCGCCAACATGGCATTAGCCCCTAGCCTGCCTTTGTTAGGTGTGCCGTCAAGCTCGATGAGTGTTTCGTCAATACCGGGTTGGTTGAGCGCACTCATGCCAATTAGAGCTTGCGCAATTTCACCGTTTACATGGTCGACCGCGCGGGTGACTCCCTGTCCTAAGAAACGAGTCTTGTCGCCGTCTCTTAGTTCTACGGCTTCAAACTGCCCGGTTGATGCGCCCGACGGCGCGATAGCCCGCCCTACAATGCCGTTTTCTAAAACCACTTCGGCTTCTACCGTCGGGTTGCCGCGCGAATCTAGCACCTCTCGCGCTAGGATTTCTGCGATAATGCTCATTTAACCAGACCTCCTTCAATTAAGGACTTACCTTTCATGGCTTCCGGTTGCGCTACGCCAAGTAACTCCAGCACCGTCGGCGCAATGTCTGCCAAGCTGCCTCTTTCGCGCAGTCTAACATCGTGCTGCGGCGCCACGATTACACATCCTACATCGTTAAGCGTATGCGCGGTAAGCGGTTGTCCGCCCTCGTCGAGCATGCATTCGGCATTGCCGTGGTCGGCCGTGACAACCAGCGCGCCGCCCTCCGCCAAAACTGCCGCGACGACTCGCGCGAGCGCTGCGTCGACGGTTCGCGCCGCGGCGCTGGCAGCCTCGAACACACCGGTGTGTCCGACCATATCGAGGTTGGCAAAGTTAAGAACCAGTAGGTGGTATCCCTCTTTAATTTTCTCCACAAAAGCATCGGCTAACAGCGGTGCGCTCATGGCCGGAGCCAGGTCGTAAGTCGCGACTTTGGGCGACGGTATTAAGACGCGGTCCTCGCCCGGGTAGGGCGCCTCGGTACCGCCATTAAGGAAGAACGTTACATGGGCGTATTTTTCGGTCTCGGCCATCCTGAGCTGCTTTAGCCCCGCGCTGCTCACTACCTCACCTAGAGTCGAAGTCAAGTCCTGCGGCGCAAACAGGTATGGGTAGGCGAAGTCCTCTTGGTAGCGTGTAAACGTCAAAACGTCAACCTTAGGCTGTACAGCCCGGTCAAAGCCCACTTCACCGCCACCAACGCTTTGCACGATTTGCCGCATGCGGTCAGAGCGAAAGTTAAAGAACAGCACGCCGTCTCCGTCACGGAGATTGCCTTGTGGCACATGTTCGGCTAATACAAGCGGTGGAACAAATTCGTCAGTTACGCCGGCTTCATACTTTGCTTCCACGGCGCTGCTGGCCAAAGCCACCTGCTCGCCTGCCCCTTCGGTCAGGGCTCTGTAGGCAAGTGCGGTGCGCTCCCAGCGTTTGTCACGATCCATGCCGTAGTAGCGCCCCATCACTGTGGCTATTCTCCCGCACCCTAACTCGGCGATAAAGCGCTCTAGATCAGAGAGAAACGATGCGCCGGAAGTTGGCGACACATCGCGCCCGTCTAGTTGCAGGTGCAGATAAACTTCCAGTGAGGCGAGCTTGCACTCCTTAAGCACGGCCTTTAGGTGGTCGACATGGCTGTGCACTCCGCCGTCGGACAACAGGCCAAACAAGTGTAGCCTGCCGCCCCGACTCTCTAGGTCGCCTATGAGCTTAACCCACTCGGGGTGACCTCGCAGCTCTCCCTGACTAAGCGCAGTTTGAATGCGCACCAAGTCTTGATACACCACGCGACCGGCGCCGATATTTAGGTGCCCGACATTGCTGTCCCCCATTTGCCCGTCGAGCAGGCCTACCGCCTTACCGGAGCAGGCGAGGCGTGCCGTAGGATAACAGAGCAGCAACTCTGTAAGCGCAGGCATATTGCCGTATACAGCATTGCCGTGTGGATCGGAGCTTAATCCCCAGCCGTCTAGAATCACGAGGGCTACTTGCTTGTACATAAATACCCCCGCGCGGCGCCGACTACCACGGCCGCAAAAGTTTCTGCGCTTAGGCTCGCACCGCCGACTAAGGCCCCGTCTATTTCGCTTTGGGCGGTGAACTCCGCGATGTTTTCCGGCGTGACACTGCCGCCGTAAAGTAGCCTAAAAGCCTGCTCGCGGATGCCGCGCTCTTTGCATAACCACGCCTTCACTGCCGCAAGCACAGCGCTCGCGTCCTGTGCGCTGGCCGCAAGAGAGGTACCGATAGCCCAAACCGGCTCGTAGGCCACGACAAAGCTCGCCTCGCTCGGCAGTAGCTCTAAGCCCAGTTCGATTTGCCTTAGCACATGACGCTCGCTCTCTCCTGCCGCACGCACTGCGCGGCTTTCACCGACACAGAGCACGGGGGTAAGACCGCTCTCTACCGCTGCCCGAACTTTGCGCGCAATAAATCCGTCATCCTCCCCTAGATGTTGCCGGCGTTCGGAGTGGCCTACGAGAACGTAGTCGCAGCCTAGGTCGCGCAGCATCGGCATCGAAACTTCACCGGTAAAGGCGCCTTTTTCGGCGGGATAGCCGTTTTGCGCGCCGAGGCGAATCTTTGCAGCACTGAGAACTCCGGCCACCGACAGCAGGGCCGTAAACGGTGGGCAGACGACGACTTCGCACGTCGCATGTTCGGCAAGCAGCGCTACTAACTCGCGAGTCAGCTTGCCGCTCGCGGCGAGCATGCCGTTCATCTTCCAATTGCCAATAACTAAGGGCGTGGCTACCCTACTCACTTTTTCCATATTTATCGGTCAGCGCGGCTACACCCGGCAATACCTTCCCTTCCAGAAACTCGAGGGAAGCCCCGCCTCCGGTCGACATATGTGTCATGCGCGCGGCTAAGCCGGACTGCTCGACGGCCGCGACACTGTCCCCGCCGCCTACAATGGTGACTGCCTGTGAAGCCGCTAAGGCCTCGGCAATACCAAACGTGCCCACGGCAAAGACCGGGTTCTCAAACACGCCCATGGGACCGTTCCACAGCACGAGTCTTGCCGCGGCGATAACGGCAGCAAAGCTCTCGCCTGTAGCGGGGCCTATGTCGACGATGGCCGCATCTTTTGGAATGTCCGCGAGGCCCACTATCTCGCCCTCTTCGGCGTTAATGTCTGACGCGACCACGACGTCGCTTGGCAGGTGCACGGCTACCTTGCTGCGCTCGGCTAGGTCAAGCAGTTCGGCGGCTAGCTCTACTTGCGTCGGCTCATAGAGCGACTTGCCTACATCGACGCCCCGCGCCTTAAGGAAGGTGTTGGCCATGCCGCCGCCGATAATTAGGCTATCGGCGCGCCTAAGCAACGCTTCGATGACCTTAATTTTGTCCGAGACTTTAGCGCCGCCTAGAATCGCCACAAAAGGCCGCCGCGGGCTCTCGAGCGCACCGCCGAGAAAGTCTAGTTCTTTGCTCATCAGAAAGCCTGCTGCAGCGGGCGTAAGGAGCGCAGGCACGCCGGAGACGGAGGCGTGGGCGCGGTGAGCAGCGCCAAAGGCGTCATTGACATACACTTCGCCTAAGCGCGCTAAGGCCTGCGCAAACTCCGCGCCGTTCTTTTCTTCTGCCACATGAAAGCGCAGGTTTTCCAGCATCACTACATCGCCGGGGTTCATGGCGGCGACGCGCGCTTCTACTTCCGGCCCGATGCAGTCGGGCAAAACCGGGACATCAACCCCGAGCAACTCCGCGAGCCTACGCGCCGCCGGCGCTGTGCTGTAGCGAGCCTCGAACCCGCCCTTCGGGCGCCCGAGGTGGCTTGCCAAAATCACTTTCGCCGACTGCTCGCGCAAGTAACGAATGGTGGGTAAAGCAGCCCGAATGCGAGTGTCGTCGGTAACCGCGCCGCTGTCATCAAGCGGCACGTTAAAGTCGACCCGCACAAATACACACTTGTTGCTAACCTCGATATCTTTTAACGTAAGTTTTTCCATCGCAAGTCTTCCTACTGCATGTGCTTAGCGATAAGCGACAGCACATCAACCATGCGGCAGGAGTATCCCCACTCGTTGTCGTACCAGCTGCAGACCTTGACGAGAGTATCGCCAATTACCTGTGTAAGTTCGAGGTCGACAATCGACGAACGAGTATCTCCCAAATAGTCAACCGAAACTAACGGCTCGTCGCTGACGCCGAGGATTCCGGCCAAGGGGCCTGCTGCCGCCCGGCAAAACGCGGCGTTCACGGCCTCTTTGGTCGTCGGCTTGGAGACTTCTACGGTTAGGTCGACGATAGACACGGTAGTTGTGGGCACGCGCAAGGCGAAACCGTTAAGCTTGCCCTTAAGCTCCGGCAGCACTAAGCCGATGGCTTTGGCGGCACCCGTGCTCGAAGGAATAATCGACTGCCCGGCAGTGCGGGCGCGGCGCAAATCCGAGTGGACTTGGTCGAGAATGCTCTGGTCGTTGGTAAAGGCATGCACCGTGTTCATTAAGCCCTTGACGATGCCAAACTCCTGATGCAGCACTTTAGCCATCGGTCCTAAGCCGTTGGTGGTGCAGGAAGCGTTCGAGATTATGTGGTGGTCGGCATGGCTGTACTTGTCATCATTGCAGCCAAGCACTATGGTGATGTCCTCGCCTGTAGCCGGAGAGCTGATAAGTACCTTCTTGGCCCCTGCCTGCAGGTGCTTGCCCGCGGTATCGCGTTCCTTAAACTTCCCTGTGCATTCAACGACGACGTCAACTTCTAGCTCGCGCCAAGGCAAGCGGGTTGGGTCCTTCTCTGCCGTGACGCGAATAACTTTGCCGTCTACGCTAAAGCCCTCGGCCGTAACTTCGACCTTAGCGTCAAAACGCCCGTAGTTGGAGTCATACTGCAGAAGATGCGCCAGCGCTTTAGGAGGGGCAAGGTCGTTAATAGCTACAATCGTCAGATCCTCACGTTTATGGGCAATACGAAATACTTGTCGTCCGATGCGTCCAAAACCATTGATTGCGATTCTCATGTAACATCCTCCTCTGATAAATTCTCTTTATACTAAGCGCTCAGTTTCTCCCGCGCAGAGCTTTCCCCACAACAGAAAATGCCGAAGCCACCATGCTTAAGTAGTCACAGCCGGCGTCGAGAAAACGCGCCGCATACCCCGCGTCAGCCGCAAGCTCACCGCAGACGCCGACTTCACGCCCTCGCTGTTTGGCAAAGGGCAGCGCGTAGTCGATGAGGCGAAACATGGCGTCTCCGGCATCCGGCAACTGCCAGTCCCCCGCGCGATCGTACGCGTAAACATAGGCCGCCAAATCATTGGTGCCGAGGCTAAAAAAGTCGGTTACCTCGGCTAGCTCTCTGGCCATCAGCATAGCGGCAGGCGTCTCCAGCATGGCCCCCAGTTTAATATGCGCGGCACCTTGCTCGCTAAGCACGGCTCTGACGGCAGACATCTCTTGCGCACTGGTAACCATAGGTACCATGATGCTGAGCGACCCGTAGGCCGAAGCCTTAACCAAGGCCTTTATTTGCCGCTCCAGAATGTCGCGCCGCCTGAGCAGAACTCGTACGCCCCGCTCGCCTAACATTGGGTTAGGTTCCCGCTCCCGCGTCACCCCCGGTATGGGCTTGTCGGAACCTAGGTCAAGTAGGCGGAAGATGACCGGTCTACCGAGCGCGGCCTTTACCGCAGCGATATAGTGCTCTTCTTCCTGTTCTATGCCGGGCATGCCCCCACATTGCAGATAGAGAAACTCGGTGCGGAAGAGCCCCACGCCTTTATAGCCTTGCGCGGCCGCGATATCCCGTGCCGAAGCTGCATTTAGCCACAGCGGAAAGGGCGTATAGTCTACCTGGGTCGAGACAAAGCTGCGCTCGCCGGCCCAAATCTGGCCGGTTGCACCGTCTATGCTTAAGAGCTGTCCCTGCCAAGCTTTGATGTCGAACGAGACATCGGCCACCAGTGGCACACTTAACGTGCGGGCCAAAATAGCTAAGTGCGAAGTGGCAGCTAAGGGTTCGCGCAGCACGATGCCGCGCACACCGCTACCGTAGGCTTCGTATAGGCCCAACGGAGTAAGCGAGTCAGATAACAATATGCCGCCTTGACTTTCTGCGTCTTCCATGGCCAAAAGCTCCTGCCCGAGCGCGCGTAGGTCTTCCGCACGCTGCCGCAGGTACGGATGGCGCGCTCCGTCAAGCAACTTGGCTTGTTGTTCACAGGCCTCTGTGATAGCCTCGGCTACGGAACGCCCCCGAGACACGGCTTTCTCTACGGTAGTCCGCAGCTCTGGGTCTTCAAGTAGCGCTAGATAGACCAGCGCGAGTTCACGCGCCGCGCCGGGAAGAGATGCATCCTCCGCCCATCGCTCGTACCGCCTCTCTGCGGAGCTATATACCTGCTCGACGCTTAGGACCGCCTGCCGCCGCGCTGACGCCCGGTAGGCTATGCCGGAAGCGGCTCCCCCTGCTACACCGGTTCCTTCTGCTATTATCACTGCCTCTCGCCAAACCCCTCTTCAATAAACTGTATAATCGCGTCTAATGCAGCCTGCACGTCGCCGCTGCCGCGCACAGTAACTAATACGCGGTCGCCGGCGGTAAGTTCCCAGCCGGTCAGCGCAAGAATGTTCGCGGCAGAGAGCGTGTCGTCGCCGTGGCTAAGCCGCACGTCTACATTAAGTTTCCCGCAGAGCTCGCGCAGGCGGGCAAAGGGGCGAAAGTGTAGCACTTCGTTAGAGATTACCGCAGAGCGCTCTGCTTCTTTCACCGTTCCCCCTCCCCTCCTCTAAACCCTAACTCCCGCGCAATGTTTTCTAGTTTGCGCAGGCGATGATTTACCGCGCTCTTGCTGAGCGGCGGTTTAAAGTAAAGGCCAAGTTCTTCGAGACTAGCCTCCGGGTACCGCGCGCGTATGTCCGCAGCCTCCCGTAGCTGTGCCGGCAAGTTCACACTGCCCATTGTCTGATCGATGTGCCGAATGGCGTCTGTTTGCCGCCACGATGTTTGCATGGTTTTGTTTAGGTTAGCCGTTTCGGCGTTAACTAGCCGGTTAACTTGGTTGCGCATGGACTTGCGCACCCTAGCCTCTTCTACTCGCAAGAGCGCGGCGTGCGCTCCGACGAGGTTTAGAAAATCCACTACTTGCTCGCCTTCCTTCAGGTATACGACAAAGAGCTCCTTACGCCTGACTATGCGCGGCGTCAAGCTGCACTTTTCCATTACTCTGCACAGGTACTCGGCTTGTCCCTCGGACTCGGTCACCATTTCAAGGTGATAAGACACGCGATTAGGGTCTGTGATTGTGCCGGAGATAATGAATGCACCCCGCAGATAAGCCCGCAGGCAACAATCCTGTGATAGCTCCGGCTGCACTAACTCGATTCGCCGGTGACTCGCGTCCCAAAGTCCTACCGCAGATAGCACTTCCTCGGCCTGCGGGCAGAAAATAAGGTACATGCGGTTCTTGCGAAATGCCGACCTGCGCCTGATAAACACCCGCGCCTCAGGTTGATGTTCCTTGACAAGGCGCAAAATAAGCCGCGCCACACCGGGGCTTTGCGTGGCAATGTTTAACCCGAGGCCGCCGCCGCGGGATAGCTGCAGGGTGGCATGCTGCCTTATGATAGCAACCAACTCTGCGCGGCGACAACAGAGGTCTTCGTCAATAACTCGTACGAGTTCACTTTTGACATCCTCGGTAAAGGTCACTTCGCACTCCCTCGCTCCTACGGCCTTTGCACCTTCACTTAGTATTCCACTTGTGCGCGGTTTTCCCTGCTCCAAATCCTCTGCCTCCGCACACTAATATAGCACAACAGGCCCATCCAAAGATGAGCCTGTCGCTTGTGGCTGCTTAAGTCCGTGGTGAGAATGTCCTGCAGTCGGTGTCTTTGCTGCTGCGAGCATTAGGCGACTGCACTTCAATCTCCTTGGCGCTACAGTGATTGGTGTTCACGTGATAGCGACAGGTGTTCACCACACACTTTACCCCGGGAAGATGACGACTGGTTCCTTCAACGTTCATCGCATTCACCCCCTTTGCGTATACTGCGTTTAGTATGCGTTAAGGGGCGAGATTCATGTAAGGGCGACGACCTCATTGGCAATGTCGGTCAAGCTCCGCGACTGCCTAGTAATTCGCCTCTAGAAATAGTACAATCACAAAAAGATGCAACTAGGGGGATGCGCATGGAGCTATGGCGGCGCAACTTGTTGGTACTTTGGGTGGGAACCGTCTTTGCGGGCATATCCTTTTCGTTGGTCGCGCCGTTTCTGCCACTCTTACTTAAGCAGGTCGGTGTGGTCGAAAATCTCGAGGTGTGGTCCGGCTGGGCCTTTGCCTCTACCTTTTTCACCAGCGCCCTCATGGCGCCGGTGTGGGGGTCTTTGGCCGACAAGTACGGGCGCAGACTCCAGTTAGTGCGGGCTGGTATAGGTATTGGCGTGACGTATATTTTTCTTTCACTTGCGACTAATGCCTGGCAGGTTATTTTCCTCCGCCTGCTGCTTGGGCTGTTTAACGGCTTTATCCCGACGGCCATCGCTATGGTCGCCGTCAACACGCCGGAAGAACATATGGGCCCGGCACTTGGCGTAATTCAAAGTGGCGGCGCCTTTGGCTCGGTAGTCGGACCGCTGATTGGCGGTTACATGAGCCACTTTCTTGGCATACAGCAGACACTGCTTATCGCCGGGGGTAGCTTGTTCGTGGCGACGGTTTTTACCGTGCTCTGCACCAATGAGGAACACAAAGGTGACCGCTCCATCGTGCGCGATGTCCTCGGCGACATCCGCCAGTCGCTCAGCAAGCCGTTTTTAGTGCAAATGTTTGTGCTGGTGCTGATGTTTAATATTGCCCTAATGGTGATTCAGCCTGTACTGCCTATTTTTATCCTGCGGTTAGCAGGCGACCGCGACGCGGCAGTGCCAACCGGCATAATCTTCGCGCTCGCGGGCATCGCTACGGTGCTGGCCGCCCCGCGCTGGGGACGCGTGGGCGCGGCTTGGGGCGAGAGAAAGGTTCTGCGCGTAGCGCTTATCGGGGCTGCCGCAGTAAGCGTACTTACAGCCTGGGCCAACAACTTGTATATGCTTGGCGGGCTCCGCTTTGTGCTCGGACTGTTTATCGCCGCGCTAATGCCGGTCAGCACTACGCTTATTGCTAAGTCCGTGCCGACAAACTTCCGCAGCCGCGTGCTAGCTCTTAACAACAGCTTCGGACAACTAGGCGGCGCCATCGGACCGACTCTAGGCGGCTATATGGGACTAGCCTTCGGTCTCCCCTCCGTGTTTATTGGCATGGGGGTATTGCTTGCCGTTGTAGCACTAGCCCTAGAGAAAGCGCGCTGGCAGGATGCGCCTACTACTCAGTAGCGCGCGGCGTATATAGCGCGGATGCAGGCGCGATCTAGCTCTACGTAGTTATTTGAGAGCAGGCGCTGCTGTTTTTCTAGGACGCTGTCTGTAAAGGAATCTATTTCGTCGATTGTCATGCTGTATTCTCTTAATTGCTTCTGTGGGAGCAAGCGACTAAGCAGCAGGTCAAGGGCCGACCATACGCCGTGGTCGCTGTCTACTGTAAGGGCGGTGGCGATAGCGCTGCGCAACACGCGAATGTGTCCGCCCGGCTTCAGCCGGTCGTAGGCGCGAAACACCGGCACAAAGAACTGGTAGTTCGCCTGCCCATGCGGCACGTGGTACTTGCCGCCAAGCGGATAGGAAAGTGCGTGAACTGCTGCCACGCCGGTATTGCCAAAGGCGATGCCGGCGTAGTTGCTGGCAAGGAGGAGCTGTTTGAGTTGGCCAAAGCGCGCGTCGCGCCCATGCTCGGCAATGTGCCTAAAGCTTGCAAGAATCAGCGAGATGGCCTGCAGGCTAAATAGCTCGGTGTAGCTATTGGAGCGCGGCGAGACCAGGGATTCTGCAGCGTGAATCAGCGCGTCGACTGCGCTGTAGAAAAAGTAGTCGTAGGGCAGGCTCGCCAGCAACTCCGGGATAAGGACGGCATACTCAGCATAAAAGGCATCACCGCCGAGACCAAACTTGGTCTCTTTTTCTTCTACTGCCAAGACCGCCAGATTTGTCACTTCGCTACCGGTGCCGCAGGTAGTAGGCACGATAACCAAGGCCTTCCCCTTGACGAGGGGCGCACGTTTCTCTAAGAAGTCGAGGGTGGGATGTGACCCGTCTAGCGCTAAGAACTTTGCCGTGTCGGCGACTGCCCCTCCTCCTACGGCCACGATGCGCCGGTAAGCGCGTGGGCTAATGGCCCGACGGACGGCGTCAACTAGGGTGTGGGTGGGCTCCCCTGTCCCGAACTGCTCGTAGAACAGGAAGTCACACGCGGAGGGCAAAGCAGCTAAATACGCGTCGTAGATAAAGCGGTGAGTAAACACTAAATCGCCCGCGCCGACATTAAACTCGCGCCAAAACTCACCGGCGGTATCAAAGCAGTGTATTTGTGTGGGCAGACTAAACAGCCTCATGCTTCGCAGCCCTCCGTAATCCCTGCTATGGCCTTGGCTAGCTTCTGTTTGGCGGCAAAATCTGCCTGCCGCCCAATCACGATACGTTGCGCCTGTGGCGAGCCCGCGCCGTGCATGGATTCCGTGCGGTAACCTACTGCTCCTGCGCCTAACGTAAGATTTTCAATCAGGCGAAGTACGCGCAGGCGATGCTCTGTGGGGACTCCCGCTACCCCCTGCAGGTATTTCTCTAGCCAAGGTTTAGTGGCGGGGTTACTTAAGTCGCGCTCGCTCGGCATCGTTACCATTAAGCCGCCGGCGATGTCCTCGGCGAGGCGGGATATCTCATAGGGGAAGCGCGTGACGTTTTGCTTGCAGACGTTAGCTAACAACAGGTCGACGAGATACGTGCCGGTGGCAGTGGCGCGCCCCTCGGACGAGCAGGCAAGGCCACAGGCGTAGAGCGTCTCGTTAAGATGCGTCATCTCGATGAGTTTGTCCTTGACGTGGCTTGCGCGACTTGCGCCGTTGTACTCCGCGGCTAGCGCGGCCGCCCCAATTAAGACGTCGCCTACCCCAACCTTGCAGCCGCCGTAGCTCTGGCGGTGATAAGCGGCAAACCGCTCAACCAATAGTCCCGCGTAGTCGTGTTCCCCGCACATAAACACGCGCTCCCACGGCACAAACACGTCGTCAAAGACGACTAGGCATTCATGACCGCCAAAGCGCGCGTTGCCGACGTCGAGGCTGCCGTTTTCAAGCTTGCGCGTGTCGGATGACTGGCGACCGTAAATGTAGATGAGCCCAGCGCTGTCGGCCGGGACGGCAAAAGCGACGGCATAGGCTCGGTCACTCGCCGCAAGCGCTATGGTCGGCATGGCCAATATTTCGTGTGAGTTAAGCGCACCGGTCTGGTGCACCTTTGCCCCGCGCACCACTATCCCGTCTGGGCGCTCTGCGACGACACGCAGGTACATGTCTGGGTCTGGTTGCTGGGAGGGTGACTTGCTGCGGTCGCCCTTAGGGTCGGTCATGGCGCCGTCTATCGTCGCGTCTTTTGCCTGCATATCGCAGAGCCAGCGGCGGAAGCGCTCGTGGTACTTGGTGCCGTAGGCGCGGTCGATTTCAAACGTAGCGCTGTCGACGGCGTTAATGGCGTCCATACCGACACACCGCTGAAAGCAGGCAGCAGTTTTTTGCCCTAAGAGGCGCAGCATCTTAACTTTCGCCACCAAGTCGTCGGCGCTTTGGTGCAGATGGCAAAAGCGGCTGATTCTCTCGCCGGTTAAGCTCGAACTCGTCGTCAGCAAGGCGGCGTATTCTGGGTTGAGTGCCAGCTCATAAGTAAGGGCCACCGCATTAAGCGAAGGCCTAACCAGGGGATGGTCGACGATGTTTTCTATGCGCTCTCCAAGCAGGTAGGCCTCAAACTTCATGCGTCGCAGGGAGTCGATGTACTCGGCGGCAGTCTTTAACGCCATATTACTTCCCTCCTAAGCAAAAATCTGACCTCCGGCCATTAGCCAGAGGTCAGTTCGTTATTGCACTCTGACTTTCTGCATTTTATCTCCCTGCTCGATGTGGTCCACTAAGTCGACATTGTCGATAACCTTTCCAAACACGGTATGCACGCCGTCTAAGTGAGGCTGCGGCTGACGCACCACAAAGAACTGGCTGCCGCCTGTATCTTTGCCCGCGTGAGCCATACTAAGGGCCCCGCGCACATGTTTATGGGGATTGCCGGCGGTTTCACACTTAATCTTGTAGCCCGGGCCGCCGCGCCCCGTGCCTTCGGGGCATCCGCCCTGAATCACGAAATTCTTGATGCAGCGGTGAAAGGTAAGGCCGTCGTAGAAACCGGCATTAGCGAGTTTTGTAAAATTCTCTACCGTGCCGGGCGCGTCTTCTGCGTAAAGTTCAATCGTAAAGGTGCCTTTCTCGGTCTCCATGGTACAGATTTTGTTTTCGCTCAAGCAAACATCCCTCCCAACTATAGTTAGTTCGCCACGCTAGCGCAAAATCCTACCGCTAAAAGATAGACAGGTAGCGCTCGAGCTCCCACGGGTGCACGGTCTTCTCGTAGATGTGCTGCTCCTCTCGCTTAGCGGCCAGGTAACGCTCCACAATGTGGTCTCCAAGCGTCTCGCGCATCAACTTACTTTGGGCAAAATAGTGCAGTGCTTCCGTCAGGGTGCCGGGCAATGCCTCGACTCCCGCGTGGGCGCGCTCATGTTCGCACATGTCATAGATGTTGCGCTCTACGGGCGGCGGCGGCACCAGACCATCTTTAATTCCTTGTAGCCCGGCGCGCAGGGCAACCGCAAACGCTAGGTAGGGGTTACAGCTTGGGTCGGGGCTCCGCAGTTCAAGCCGGGTAGCGTTGCCGCGCCTGGCGGGCACGCGGATAAGCGGGCTGCGGTTGCGCTCCGACCAAGCAATGTAGACCGGGGCCTCGTACCCCGGGACTAGGCGCTTATAGGAGTTGACCAAGGGGTTGGTGATGGCCGTGTATTCGCGCACGTATTTAATCAAACCGGCCAGATACTGCATGGCCACTGCGCTTAGCTGATGCGGGGCGGAGGGGTCGTAGAAGGCGTTAGTCCCATTCGTGAACAAGGACTGGTTAATGTGCATACCGGAACCGGCCTCGCCGAAGAGGGGCTTCGGCATAAAGGTAGCGTGCAAGCCGTGCTGCATGGCGATAGTGCGCACCACGAGCTTAAATGTGGTAACATTATCTGCAGTGGTTACCGCCGGCGCGTAGCGGAAATCTATTTCGTGCTGGCCGGGTGCACACTCGTGGTGTGAGGCCTCGACGTGAAAGCCCATTTCCTCAAGCGTCAGAACAATGTCTCGGCGCGCGTCTTCGCCGCGGTCAATGGGAGAAAGGTCGAAGTAGCCACCGCGGTCGTTGGTAATCGTGGTGGGGCGGCCTTCCGCGTCGCGCTTAAAGAGGAAGAACTCGGCCTCAGGCCCTACCTGCATGGTGTAGCCGAGAGACTGCGCCTCGGCCACCGCACGCTTTAGCGTACCGCGCGGGCAACCGCTAAAGGGCGTGCCGTCGGGGTTCAGAATGTCGCAGATGAGGCGTGCCGTGGGTGCCTTATCTTTCGTCCACGGAAACACGGCATAGGTGTCGGGGTCGGCCTTAAGCAGCATGTCGGATTCCTCAATGCGAGCAAATCCTTCAATAGAAGAGCCGTCAAACATCATCTGTCCTTCGAGCGCTTGTTCTATCTCGTCCACTGAAATGGCGACGTTCTTGTTGACGCCTAGGATGTCCGTGAACTGCAACCTCACAAACCTGATATTGTCCTCTTTCACTCGCTGCAGCACGTCGTAACTACTGGCCATACCCTTCACCCTTTCCAAACTATAATGCGACTATGATACAGAACCACCGGGCAGTTGTCTATAGAAATGCAACAATTTCGAGGAGCGTGTGTGCGTGAGCCAAGTAGCTGTTACGAAGGCGTCAAGTTATGCGCCCGCAGAAATAGAGCAAGCACTAGAGAGAGGCTTGCGCTTAGTTTATCCCGAAGGACTCGCACACTTGATTAAGCCGGGCGCTAAGGTAGCGCTCAAAGTAAACATGCTCATGGGCAAAGGGCCGGAGCGAGCCATCACCACGCATCCGGCGGTAGTGCGCGCTGTCTGTAAGGCAGTGTTGTCGTGTGGGGGCATCCCGCTGATTATTGACAGCCCGGGCGGGCCGTATACCCCTGCCATGCTTAAGTCGGCATACGAAAGGTGCGGCTTTGCGGAAGTGGCCCGCGAGACCGGTGCACTACTTAACTTTGACACAGCGGTGGAAAAGGTAGGCCGCGCGACAGGGACTTTAGTGAATGCGGCTGAGCTTTTGGCTCCGGCTGTGCAGGCCGATGTCTTAATTAACTTGCCCAAACTAAAAACACACGGCCTCACAGTAATGACCTGCGCCGTAAAAAACATGTTCGGCTTGATACCGGGCTTGACTAAGATTGACTACCACATGCGCATGCCTGAGGTGCCAGACTTTTGCGCGGCACTCGTAGGGATTGCGGAGCTCGCGCAGCCGGAACTTACGATTGTAGATGCGGTCGTGGCCATGGAGGGCGAAGGCCCGTCCGGCGGCAAGCCCAAGGAACTCGGCTATCTCTTGGTGGGATGCAATATGCACGCAGTGGATATGGTTGCGGCCGAGCTTTTAGGGATAAAACCGGAGCAGGTGCCGACCATAGTCGCAGCCCGGCAAGCCTCGCCAAGACTTGCTCCCCTGAACCTTCTGGATGTTGTGGTGCTAGGAGAAGCGCTTACGCCCCACAAGGTGCGGCTACCGGTGGCCGCCAAGAACACCAACCTCTTTGAGAAGACGCTCCCTAAACCAGCCGCGGATGTCCTGGCACTCTACTTGCGGCCGCGACCGCGTTTCGTTAGGCAAAAATGCACGGCCTGCGGCATCTGCGTGCGTAGTTGCCCGCCCCGCGCACTTACGGCGCGCAAAAAAGACGTGCCCGAGTTAAACCTAGCCTTGTGCATTCGCTGCTTCTGCTGCCAAGAGCTCTGCCCCGAACACGCCGTCGAGGTAGAGCGCTCTTTGCTCGGACGCATCCTAACCCGCTTCTAAAAAACAAAAGGGACGGTTCTTCTTGTTTCGCGGACTCATCTGCATTTGACTTCTCAAACGAAAGAGCGAGGATACATCATGACTCTAAATGAGGCCATTCAAATCATGACAGACAAAATAGCATCTATCCTTGCAGATAACACGCCAACAGTGTATCTCCATGGATCGGTTGTGCTTGATGACTTTCGACTCGGCTGGAGTGATATTGACATACTCGTGCTGACCGAGCGAGAAATAAGCGAACAGCAGGCAGAGGCTCTAGTTAGGCTTCGCGAGGCTTTATTAGAATGCTATCCCAGCAACCCTTATTTTAGGTTGTTTGAAGGCGGTATGCTTTCTGCCGATGCGTTCCTGAACGGCAAAAAAGAGCGGGCGGTGTATTGGGGAACGAGCGGCGAGCGCATCACCGATAACTATAGAATGAGCAGTTTGGGTATGGCAGTGCTGCTTGATAACGGCATTCTTCTTCACGGCAATGATCTTCGTGAGAGGATGATCTATCCGTCATACACACAAATGTGCAAAGACATTTCCCAGCACGCACAGGTGGCTCGGAGACATGGCGCCGTGATTGGTTGGCTATTGGACATAGCGCGAGGGATTTATACCCTCCGCACAGGAAAGATTGTCGCCAAGACCGCTGCCGGCGAATGGGCATTGGAAAACGGAATATGCCCTGACGCTGACGCCATGCGAAAGGCTGTCAAATGCCGCAAGGAAGCCTGCCCCACGGACGAAAATAGTATAGATAATGCAATCATTCAGCGGTTTGCTGATGTGTTAGAGAGCGAGTTAGACAAACAAGGTCATAGGTATAGTTGAGAACCGAAAGAGAACAAAAGAGAAACAAAAGGGACGGTTCTTCCTGTTTCGCGGACTACTCATCCTTATCCAACTTCCCAAAAAGAACCGTCCCCGTTGTTTTCCGTTGTTCAAGTTCTAAATACAAGGAGGTCATCAAATGAACATCGACGTCAACTACATTGTCCAGCAACTAGTGCACATCGCCATGACTCCGAGCCCGGTGGGGTATACGGGAGAAGTCATCGAGTACTTACGGGCGGAGTTCGACAAGCTCGGCCTCTCCACCCGGCTACTTAACAAGGGAGGGCTCCTAGCCACTCTGCCAGGCAAAAACGATGATGAGCATCGCACGCTAAGCGGCCATGTCGACACGCTCGGCGGCATGGTTAAGGAAATTAAGAGCAGCGGCCGACTCAAGCTCGCCAAGATTGGCGGCTACACCATGAACTCCGTCGAGGGCGAGCACTGCACGGTCATTACCGCAACAGGCGCAAAGTTTACAGGCACTATCCTGACGACAAAGCAGTCCGTGCATGTCTATGGACCGGATGCGAGTAAGCAAGAGCGCAGTGATGACAATATGGAAATTCGGCTTGACGCAGTGGTTAAGAACAAAGAAGACGTCACGAAGCTAGGCATTAGCGTCGGCGACTACATCGCCTTTGACCCGCGCACGACCGTAACCGAGTCGGGCTTTGTAAAGTCGCGACACCTCGACGACAAGGCCTCGGTAGCTGTGCTACTTGGCGTAGCCAAATACTTTGCCGACAACAAGCTGTCTCCCGCGCGCACTACGCATTTCTTTATCACTAATTATGAGGAAACCGGCCACGGGGCGAGTGTGGGCACGCCGCCTAAGACTACGGAGTTTATGGCCGTCGACATGGGCTGCATCGGCGAAGGGCTAAGCTGCACCGAACACGACGTGTCGATTTGCGCCAAAGACTCCGGCGGCCCCTACGACTATGCGCTCCGCCAGCAGCTCGTAGCACTCGCCGAGGAGCTAAAACTTCCGTACGCTGTGGACATCTATCCTTATTATGGCTCCGACGCCGGAGCAGCCTTGCGTGCCGGCGCAGACGTGCGCACAGCCCTGATTGGGCCGGGCGTAGACGCATCCCACGCGCACGAGCGCACCCATCAAAGCGCACTCGAAGCAACAGCTAAGCTTTGCGTGGCGTATTTGCTGAGCTAGAAAACGAAAGAACAAAAGGGACGGTTCTTCTTTCCAAAAAGAACCGTCCCCGTTGTTTCATTCGTGGTTGTATTGACAGCGTCCACTCCACGCAGTACAATGGACATATAATACCGAAGGGGGTGCGCTACCATGAGCGACACGACGAATGTAAGCATCCGGATTGATGTTCAACTTAAGAAGCAGGCCGAAGAGCTCTTCTCGGACTTGGGACTTAATATGACGACGGCGATGACGATTTTCCTTCGTCAAGCCGTTCGCAGCCAAGGGATCCCGTTTGAGATTTCGCGTGTTCCGAACGCTGACACCATTGCCGCAATGAAAGAAGCCGAAATCATTGTTCGCGACCCGAATGCAAAGGGGTATACTGATCTTGCCTCGTTGTTTAGGGACTTGAAAGCGTGAAGTACACTGTCAAGCTAACAAGCAGATTCCGCAAGGACTACAAGCTGATGTCAAAGCGCAACCTCGACATGTCCTTGCTCGATGAAATCATCGCTAAGCTAGCGCAGGGCATGCCGCTTCCTTCGAACAACCGCGACCATGAATTAGCTGGTTACTATGTCGGACATCGAGAGTGTCACATCCAGCCCGATTGGTTGCTGATCTATCGCATCGAGAACGAAGTTCTTGTTCTGACGCTAACCCGCACGGGGACTCACAGCGACTTGTTCTAAAGCGCTCAGACATACATTCCGAGGCACTTCGTCTGCTAAAAGGCAATAATGAGGCTTGGCAAGGGGGATTTGTATGGGGGAAGGAACTAACGTGACAATTAGCCGTGCGGGTGAAGCTGACATCGCCGCCCTGTGTAACTTTGAAAGCCAGGCCAGGGTTACGGAGCCAGGAGTCCTCTCCGCTGAGTTTGACGAGGAGCTTTACGCTCATTTCTTGGATTCATTACGGCTCAGCAGTTCACGTGACAGTGCCATCCTTATAGCGGCCGAAGGTAATCGCCTGGTCGGAAGATGCGACGTGGCGATAATTAGAAGCACCATGGATGGAATGGTGACCGGGTACATTGATTGGATTTATGTGCTAAAGCCTAGTCGGTGCCAAGGAATTGCCGCAAGGCTGCTGTTAGCTGCGGAGGGGTTTTTCAGGGACGCAGGGTGTAAGCGCTACTATTTGTTTACAGCCGATAATGAGGAAGCGCAGGCTTTCTATCATAGGAATCCCAGCTTGAGCTTTGCCAGGCGTGAAGTTGCAGAAAAGGTCTTATAACGTACAAAGGGACGGCTCTTCTTTCCAAAAAGAACCGTCCCTTTTGTTTCTTTTCTATTCTTAGCTCTTGGTTGAGATGTTGACGTTCGCGAGTTGGAGGTAGGGGTAGCAGGTGTTGCCGCGCCAGTGTTGCTCGCGGCTGAGGGCCGCTAGGTTGTCGCGCAGGTCGGTAAAGACGTTGACTGAGAACATGCAGTCCTTAATGCGCCCGACAACTCTGCCCTTCTCTATTTTGTACCCGAGCGCAATGTTGCCGCTGACCTGACCGCCATAGGGGTTGCCCGCCCAAGCGCCCATGGTGTTTTCGATAAGCACGCCCTCGTCAATGCCGGCGAGCATTTCGCCATAGGATTTGTCGCCCCCTAGCACTATGGTGTTATTGGATACCGGACTTGCGCCGCCGCCGTTGCCGGTCGGGGACATATTTAAGAGATGGGCCGTCTGTAAATCCAGCAAATAGCCGCTTATCTTGCCGCTGTCGATTAGAGCCCGCCGCGCCGTCGGTACGCCCTCGCGGTCAAAGCCCTTGCTGCCCAAGGCCCCGTCGACCAAGGCATCGTCAATCAAGCTAAAGCGCGGGTCAAAGGCCAGTTCTCCGATGCGCCCCTTAAAAGGCGAGAAGCCGCGCGAAATACCTACGCCGTTAAGGCAAGCTAAGAGCGGGTCGACCACGCAGCTTACTTCACCCGGTGCAAAGATGACCGGATATTGCCCGGGCTTTATGCTGACGTTCTCTTTGGCCAAGCGGAAGGACTCGATAACGCTCGCCTTCATGCTCTCTGTGTGCGGCAAATAGTCGGACTGCGCCATCCAGTCGTAAACTTGCAGGAAGCCGTCCTCGCTAACTAGCTCGCCGCCAAAATACATCTGCCATCCGGTGACTTCACCCATCCCCTGAAACCCGGCCGAGTTTACAAGCTCAACCGTGCCAAAGGCCTTGCTGACACCAGCCATGGCCTTAATTCTTGGGTCATAGCTGTTAAGGGCGCCGACTAAGTCCCCGGCGATATCTAGCATTTCCTGCTGGGTCACTTCTTTGACGCGCGGGTCGAACGTGCGCGGTGCCTGCAGCGCACTTGCCCCAGGCAGACTATACCCTACCGGACTGCCATACTTCACGGTATTCGCTGCGTAACTCAGCAGGACATCGAAGCTGCCGGGCTTGCTGGTGGTGGCCGAACCGAGGCGCCCGTCTTTAATTAGGCGTAGCGTCCACCCTTCTTCTTCGTTGTAGGTGATGTCTTTGAGCTTACTCGCTTGGAACGACACAGCGTGCTGTACCGACTTTCTGGCGTAAACGTCCGCCTGGTCGGCTAGCTTAAGAGCCTTGCCCAGTAATCCTTCCATTAGCTCGCACCCCCGATAACGACTTTCTGTACGCGAATATGAGGCGAACCCTCACTGGTGGGTAGCGGCGACTGCATCCACTTACCGCAACCCCCGGCCCCGTTATCGTAGGCGAAGTCGTTACCTACCATATCGATGTTCGCCAACGTAGTAAAGACATTGCCGCTTAGGGTAACGTCCTTAACTAGCTCGGCAATCTTCCCGTTGCGAATCATGTAACCGTGCCCCGCGGTAAAGGTAAACATCTCGCCGTTGGTTTGCCCGCCGTACCCGCCTAGAGCATACACCCCAAGCTCTATGTCCTTAATCATGTCTGCAAATGAACTCGTGCCAGCCTCAATACAGGTGGTGCGCATGCGCACAATGGGCGGGAAGGTATAGGACATAGCCCGCGCGGAGCCTGTCGGCGCCTCGCCCATTTTGGCGGCGCTTTCGCGGGAGTGGAGCCTGCCGACAAGCACGCCGTCCTTAATTAAGTACGTCTTTTCGGCGGCGACGCCTTCATCATCGTACACCAACGCACCGCGATTGCCGTGTTCTACGCCGGTGTCGTAGATATGTAGAATCTCTCGCCCAAATTTCTTGCCAAGCGTCATTAGTTCACGCAAGGCTTCGTTCTCGCTGATGTCGTCGGCTTCGCTTAAGTGGCCAAACGCCTCATGCACGAAAAGCCCGGCCATCCTAGGGTCAAGAATAACGGTGTACTCGCCTCCCTTAACGGTGGGGGCATCGAGCAAGTCTACCGTTAGCTGGCAGGCCTTCTTAAGCTCATCCTCTAAGTTGAGCACACAGCCGAAGTCGTTGTTGCTGCCGCTGCTCACGCCTTCCATGACCGTGACGCTACCGCGCGTGGCTACCGCCCGCATACCGCAGCCGATATCGAATTTTTCCTGCGCGACGTAGGAGCCGTCAGTATTGGCGAAATAAAGGTTTATGTAGCGGTCAAAGTAGCGGATGACCGAGCCGGTAATCGCGGGATGGAAGTTTAGAATCAGGTCGTTATAACGAGAAAACAGGTTAATCTTTTCCTCGAGCGTGACTGCGCGGGGGTCCTGCTGCACGGCGGTCTTTACTTCGGTGTCGACCACCGGTACTTGGGCCATCTGGCTCTTCCCCTGTTTTATGGCTCCGAGCACACGCGCCTGCGCACAGGCCTGCCTAACCTGTTCTTCTAGGTTGTCGAGGCGGTTAAACGAGACGAACCCCCACCCGCCGTCGACTAAGGCCCTGACGTTGCCCCCGTATTGCAGGCGCTGGGAGAGCTGGTCAAGGTTCTTGCCGCGATACTCAATCGAAGTGACATGCGTTTCCTCTAGGCGAATCTCACAGTAGTCAGCCGTTGACGCGTTGAGTGCCTGTCGCAGAAGTTCTTTCAAACACTTGCCTCCAATCTTTAACACACTATCTAATAGTATTTGCCGCGTATGGGAAAAATCCTCCCTCTAAGTTGTTTCTAAGAGGCGCAGGACGAGATGGCTCATGTTTTCGACTGCTTGGCTAAGAAAGGCTTTGAAGTTCGCGGGGGCTTCGCCGTCGGCCTGGTCAGAAATACTGCGAATGCCTACCCACGGCACGCCAAAGAGGTGGGCGACGTGCGCCCACGCGGCCGTCTCCATATCTACACAATCGCCGCGATACAACTGCCGCAGTTTCGCCCCTTCGTCGCGGGCGATAAACTTGTCGCCGCTTAGGGCAAGTCCCGGCCGAATCTGCACGCTGAGGTTCACTTCTTGCGCGGCGGCGACAGCCTTAGCCACCAGCGCGCGGTCGGCCTTAAACTCCTTGATGCGTACGCCGGGCACCATCCCTAGCTCGTAGCCAAACGCCGTCAAATCCATGTCGTGCTGCACCGCGCCACGACAAATGACAATGTCTCCGATGCGCAAGTCTTCGGCGATACCCCCGGCCACTCCGATGCCTATCAGCCGCGTAACCTTGTAGTGTGACAGCAGGTAGCTAAGCCCTGCCGCCGCGCTGACTTTGCCGACACCCGAGACTAAAGCAAGCGTGTCTTCCCGGCGCGTGGCGTAAAGGTCCCACGGGCTACCGCTCCCTAACTCACGCAGCTCGAGGGAATCCCTGAGAACATCGATTTCGGCTTGCATGGCGCACACAATGCCTAGAGTCAAATCCGACACCTCATCTCTCTATGTGGAAACGTGCCCGGCACGCCTGACGCGGGTTATGGGAGCCTCTTAAACCTCGCCGTAAAGTGTCTGAGAATCGGGGCCTCGTAGGTATACTCCAACCCACGAATCTCCTCCCGGCGCTCGTAGACGTTAGCACAGGCCACGGCAATTACATCCATGTGGCGGTTGGTGTAAACGCGGCGGGGGATGGTCAGGCGGAGCATTTCGAGCTTAGGGTAGTCGTGGTCGCCGGTCGTAGGATTCCGCCCAGCCAAATTAGTGCCTATCTCTACGCCGCGCACGCCCCCCTCGATGTACAGCTCGACACCTAAGGCTTGCGCCGGGAACTGCTGCTGCGGGATATGCGGCAAGAAGCGCTTAGCGTCAAGATAGACTGCATGCCCGCCGATAGGTTCAATAATCGGGACGCCGTACTCAAGCAGTTTATCCCCTAGGTACTTGACTTGGCCCACGCGGTAAGCGAGATAGTCTTCCTCGATGACCTCACGTAAACCCCTCGCCATCGCTTCCATATCGCGCCCGGCCAACCCACCATAAGTCGGGAAGCCTTCAAACAAAACGGCCAGCCCACTCGCCGCCTGATACAAGGCGTGGTCGTTCGCAGCCAGGAAACCGCCAATATTTACTAAGGCATCCTTCTTAGAGCTCATCGTGCAACCATCCGCATACGAGAACATTTCGGCTACGATTTCGGCAATTGTTTTGCTCTGATACCCTGCCTCGCGCTGCTTAATAAAGTAGGCGTTTTCCGCGAAACGACAGGCGTCAATAAAGAAAGGCTTGCCGTGTTTCCTCGCTACCTCACTGACGGCGCGAATGTTTTTTAGCGATACGGGCTGTCCGCCGCCGCTGTTGCAGGTGACAGTCAGCATAACTAAGGGGACTTTAGCGGCATGTTCCGCCAGAAAAGCGTCTAGCTTCGCGACATCCATATCTCCCTTAAAGGGATACTGCGAGGTCGGGTCGTAGGCCTCCGGCGTAACCAAATCCACTGGGACTCCGCCCTTATGCAAAACATGCGCTTTCGTGGTGTCAAAGTGCATGTTGTTGGGTACAAACTGCCCTTCCTTAAGCAGCACGTAAAGCAGCAGGTTCTCGGCGGCGCGTCCTTGGTGCGTGGGCAGCACATGTTTTAAACCGGTAATCTCCTGTACCGCCCGCTCGAGATTAAAGTAGTTCTTGCTGCCGGCATAGGCCTCGTCGCCGAGCATCATGCCCGCCCATTGATTGTCGCTCATGGCCGACGTGCCGCTGTCTGTAAGCAGGTCTATATACACCTCGGTCGACCTAAGGCCAAAGAGATTATACCCGGCGGCGGCAATCTTCTCGGCGCGTTCCTCGCGCGTAGTCATTTTTACGGGTTCGACAACTTTGATGCGAAACGGTTCGGCGGTGGGAATTGTTCTTGGCATGTGGGCCCTCCTCGCTTATTTCACTTCTTGGCAGAGGCAATTAACTCCATGAGGCGACGCGCTAGCTTCTCGGGGTCGTGTCGCACTACATCTCCCTGCTGTAGTAGGTCGCCTGTGGCTATGCGCAGGCCGAGTTGACTTAGGCGCGGGAGATCTAATACCACCGGCGCGGAGTTAGCCGCGGCATATTTGGACACTAAATGCGGGCGCACTCTCGCGCTGTTAACTACAATCCAGTCAATTAGACGGGGCGACGAAAAACGTTCTATGGCCGTGACGTGCTGTGAGGCGGTAAAGCCATCTGTCTCCCCCGGTTGCGTCATAACATTACAGATGTAGATTTTCGGAGCTTTAGCCGCCGTCAGCGCTTCGCCCATGCCGCGCACCAACAAATTTGGGATGACTGAGGTGTACAAGCTCCCGGGGCCAAGCACTATGGCATCTGCTTCGTCAATGGCCTTAAGCACCTCCGGCAGTGCCTCGGCGTCGCTCGGGATAAGGCTGAGTGCGCGTACCTGAGCGCCGCACAAGCTGACGTTGGTCTCACCCTCTACGACCGTGCCATCTTCAAGTTCGGCCCGCAGGCGCACATCGGCATTTGTCACCGGCAAGACCCGCCCCCGCACAGCCAAAACCTTGCTAAACTCCTTGACGGCTAGCTGAAAATCCCCCGTAATCGAGGTCATGGCGGCAATCAACAGATTGCCAAAGCTATGTCCGTCCAGCTCGCCGTTCTTAAAGCGATACTGGAAGAGGCTTTCTAACAGCGACTCGGTGTCGGCTAAGGCCAACACGCAATTGCGGATATCGCCGGGCGGCAGTATACCCATCTCACCGCGCAAGCGTCCCGAGCTGCCGCCGTCGTCCGAAACAGTGACAATCGCGGTGATATTACTGGTGTAGCTCTTTATCCCGCGCAAGAGTACCGAGAGGCCCGAGCCGCCGCCAATCGCCACTATGCGCGGACCGCTCTTAAGCAACCGCCGCCTAAACAGCACATCGACAAGCCTGTCTTCTTGCTCGGGCGTGATGATTTCGAGGATTGAGCGCACGACGCTTCTTACCGCTACGCCCACCAGTACTAATCCACTGATGACTAGTAGCATACCTGTCACGTAGAGAGCGGTCGTGCCGGCTGAGGCCTGCAGATATACTACCAGCTGTTCCTCAATAAAGCCCAGCAGCCGACGTCCCCATAGGAGCCCTAAGCCCACCATACTTAGGCAGACGCCGCACGTCGCCAAAAAGATGTAGCGCTTAACTCGCAGACCCGGGTAAAGCCACTTGAGCCAGCGCAAGGCTACACCTCCTCGCTTATATGCCGGTGCTCTATCGCCACCCGGTGGCGCGCAAGCACGAGTCTCTCCTTTAGCGCTTCGGCCATAGCTACCGAACGGTGCCTGCCGCCGGTGCAGCCGATAGCGACCACCAACTGGGTCTTCCCTTCCTTGATGCAGCGCGGGATTACGAACTCCACCATCTCCTGCATCATGGCGAGATAATCCTGGCTGGCCTCGTCCTCAAACACAAATTGCTTGACCCGCGCGTCTATCCCCGTGAGTGGTTTTAGCTCCTGCACGTAGTGGGGGTTAGCCAAGAAACGGCAGTCAAAGACAAAGTCGGCGTCGAGCGGAATCCCTTTCTTGAAGCCAAACGAGAGCAACCTAATCTGCAGTTTCCCGCCTGATTCGCCTTGTTGAAAGAGAGCCTGCACCTCTTCCCTTAGTTGCGCCGGGGTGAGGCTGGAAGTATTAATAATCTTATCGGCACGTCGCTTTATCTCCGCGAGCATCTCCACTTCGCGCCTAATGCCATCCTGGATACTGCCTTCGCCGGCAAGCGGATGTCGGCGCCGTGTTTCCTTAAACCTGCGCACCAAGACCTCTTCAGACGCCTCCAAAAACAACACCTCATGCGGCCACTCGTGGAAGCTAAGGTAAGCAAGCGCATCAAAGAGCGATTTAAAGAACTCCCCGCCGCGAATGTCCATGACGAGCGCGGCTCGCTTGATCGTGCCGCCTGAGGCGCAGAGTTCCGCGAACTTCGGCAAAAGCGCCGGAGGAAGGTTGTCGACACAAAAGTAGTCGGCATCCTCAAAGACTTTAATCGCTTGCGACTTCCCCGCACCCGACAACCCGGTAATAATTACGAACTTGACCGCGCCTTTCATAAGCATCACCTGCCTCAAACCACGGGGGCATCAGCGATGTAGCGCGGCTTGCCCCGTTTTTTAAGATACTCGCGCACGCCGCTGGCGGTAAGGTTGAGTATTTGCGCAGCCGGCACGCCACAGCTTGCGGCTAAGGCGTAGGCTTGCGAGACTTCGCCAATCTGCCAGGGCGAATGTGCGTCACTGCCCAAGACAATGTTTGCCCCGTACAGAATGGCTAGCTTAATAAGCTCCACGCAGTTCTTGTCGCTCCCGCGACGATGCGGATAGATAAGTGAGGCGTTGTTTACTTCCATGGCGATGCCCGCCTCGGCAATCGCCCGCACGACCACCTCGTGGTGAATAGGAAATTGCGGGTTGCCCGGGTGAACAATGACGTCGACGAGGCCGGTGCTAATCGCGCCTAGAATGGCCTGGGTGTTAAGGTCGCGCGACATGGGCGTGACGCAGTCGTCGTGAAAACCGGCCGCGACCCAGTCTAGGCGCTCAAGAAAACGCCGCTCCAGGTCGAGTTCGCCGCGCTCATTAAGCATATTTGCCTCGATGCCGCGCAAGACCTCTACCCCCGCGATAAAGTGCGGCAGTACGAGCAAGTTGCTGAAGTAGTAGCGGTGCGGAGCACCAGGCAGGCTCGGCCCGTGGTCACAAAGCGCAATTAGCTCCAATCCTTTCTCGCGCGCGGCGACGGCCATCTCTTGTACTGTTCCGTAAGCGTGACCGCTGGCGATAGTATGCACGTGTGTGTCGGCTTTGACCAAAAAGCGCACCCCCATAAAGGCTTGTCCCGTTCATTATACCTGATTTAGCCACGCTCTGCAGTCGTCCAATTCTAAGCAATCTTCTGAACTGTGCAAGTATTTTTCTGTAGTTTTCTGTAGGATTCTGTAGGGTGCGGCTTAAGCTTAGGTACAAACTAACAGGAGGGGAAAAAATGAAACGTGTACTTATCGTCACCCTAGTTCTCATCGTTGCTCTAGCCGCCGTCATCACCGGTTGCACACCGCAGAAGCAGTTCCTTAGTATCGCTACCGGGGGTACGGGTGGGGTCTACTTCCCGCTCGGCGGGGCACTCGCTCAGATCCTTAACAAGGATATCCGCAATATGGAAGCTTCGGCCCGAGTTACCGGCGCTTCGGTAGCAAACGCCAATCTCCTTGCTACAGCAGGGGCCGATGGTGTGGAGATTGCCTTCCTGCAAAATGACATTGCTTATTATTCATTCCATGGGCTAGAGATGTTTAGAGATCGCAAGAACGACCAAATCCGCGGCATCGCCACCCTCTATCCAGAGGTAATCCAACTGATTGTTACACAGGCATCGGGCATTCGATCGGTGCGTGACCTAGTCGGACGCCGCGTAGCGGTAGGCGCTGCAGGATCCGGAACAGAAGCCAATGCTCGCCAAATTCTCTCAGCTTTCGGCGTACAGTACACGGCACTAGCCAAAGTAGAGTACCTGCCCTTTGGTGACGCCACGGCGCAAATCAGGGACGGACACCTAGATGCCGCATTTGTTACTGCGGGAACTCCTACAGCTGCGGTAACGGAGTTAGCCAACAGCATCGCCATCGCGCTGGTCCCGATTACCGGACCGGAAGTAGACGCGCTACGCACCACTCACCCATTCTACACCCGCCACACTATCGCGGCCGCAACGTATCGCGGCATAACGGAGCCGGTGGAAACCGTAGCTGTGCGGGCCATGATTGCTGTCAAGGGCAGCCTCTCTGATCGACTGGTCTATGACATCACTAGAGCCTTGTTCAAGCACCTAGATGACTTCGGCGCCGCCCACGTGCGCGGCAGAGATCTCTCCCTCGCTACGGCGCAGGAAGCAATGCCAATTCCGCTTCACCCTGGCGCAGCGAGATTCTTTAGGGAACGGCGCTAGTGGCCCCTTATCGTGGGGCACCGCAGCGCGGTGCCCCTTCGTTTATAGCCCTGCTCGGTAGTTTGTTCGCCTTGGCTATACTTGTATCCTCTTTCTTCCCCACTTCCCGCGTATTAGTCATACAGGCAGCTGGACATTCCGCACATACGTTTGAGGTGGCGGTAGGAGACACAGTAACCAGTTATTTCATGCACTCAGTAGAACGCACACCAATTTTCGAGTATCTGTCAGTTGAAGAGGAAGGTCTACGGCTAGTCGGCACCAGAATGAAGTCCTACAATGCCGGTATGCCCACAGACAACGCACCCGGATTTCGCGTGGAAGACGGCTGGTTTTTTGTCCCCCATGATGTTGCCTTACCCGCGCTAAGCCTAGTCGTCTCACCGGAGGCTTCTCAAGCTATCCTACTGGGCAACGACCGTGTCGAATTAGGGCAATACCCATCCGGAACTACCGTAGACATATACCTTGCCACGCGGCCCGTCGTCTGGCTGCGATTAAGGAGAGTGTTATCGTGAGCAGCGAAGAGCGTAAGCCAAGCGTAGCGGCGCACCTCGAACCGATCGACGTGCAGGCCACGCTTGAAAAATACGACCCAGACTCACAATTCCGTAAGATTGCTGGTTGGGTAGGCATAGCGATTTCAGCCATAGCTATCACCATGTCTTTGTTTCACTACTACACTGCCGCCATGGGTGTATTGGTGGCGATGCAGCAGCGCGCAGTTCACCTAATGTTTGCTATGGTTCTAGCGTTTTTGCTATGGCCTGCCACAAAAAAGCTAAGCAAGCACAAACTCCCGTGGTACGACGTGGTCTTAGCTCTTCTCGGAGTCGGTGTCTGTATGTATTTGCTAGTAAACTACGAGGCTCTGATTTTTCGCGCCGGATTACCGACTGCGCTCGATGTCTATGTCGGCATCGTGGGCATTTTGTTAGTCCTGGAAATTGCTCGTCGCGCGGTTGGACCGGAGTTGCCGTTAGTAGCATTGGTGTTTATCCTTTACGCCTACTTTGGTAGATACTTTCCGGGCCCCTTGGTGCATCGCGGCTACACAATTCGGAGCATAGTTGACCACCTCTTCTTTACCACAGAGGGCGTTTTTGGCATCCCGCTGGGGGTAAGCTCAACTTTTGTTTTTCTTTTTATTCTCTATGGGGCATTTTTAGAGAAGACTGGCGTAGGCCGTTTCTTTATTGACTTAGCGTTCGCTGCCACCGGACATATGCGCGGCGGCCCCGCAAAGTCCGCAGTTCTAGCATCAGGCTTAATGGGCTCAATCTCGGGTTCCTCGGTGGCCAACACGGTAACTACCGGCGCCTTTACCATCCCCGCCATGAAAAAAGTAGGCTATAGGCCCGAATTCGCCGGGGCTGTGGAGGCAGCAGCTTCGACCGGCGGGCAGATTATGCCCCCAGTGATGGGAGCCGCGGCCTTTATTATGGCAGAGATGACAGGCCTTGCCTATATTGACATCGTAAAGGCCGCGGCTATCCCAGCTATCCTCTACTTCCTTGGGGTAGGGACAATGGTACATTTGGAGGCCGTCAAGACTGGACTTAAAGGCTTACCAAAGTCCATGCTACCAAGCGCTCGCCAAACCTTAAGGGAAGGATGGCACCTACTGATACCTCTCTTCACGATCGTGTACTTCCTAATGGCGGGTCGTTCGCCTTTTTGGGCGGCATTCCAGAGCATTAACATCGCCGTGGTGGTAGCGCTCTTAGGCTTTGTGTTAAAGCGCGATTCTAAGGCGGCCAAAGAACTTCTGCTTGGGATTCCTAAGGCCTTTGAAAACGGCGCGCGCAGTGCTATTGGGGTAGCCGCCGCCTGCGCTTGTGCCGGCATTGTGGTCGGGGTAGTGACGCTTACCGGGCTTGGACTAAAGTTTGCTCACCTCGTGCTGCAGGTAGCCGGTGGGAACCTCTTGCTGACGTTGTTCCTGACTATGGTCGCATCGATTATCCTGGGCATGGGCCTCCCGACAACGGCGAAGTATATTGTGCTGGCCACAATGGCAGCGCCTGCCCTAGTACGACTAGGAATACCGCTTATCGCCGCCCATCTCTTTATCTTCTACTTTGGCATTATCGCCGACATTACCCCGCCGGTAGCCCTAGCTGCGTATGCAGGCGCGGGCATTGCCGGGGGCAATGCCATGAAAACTGGACTTACAGCCGCAAAACTTGCCTTGGCTGCGTTTCTTATCCCTTATATCTTTGCCATCTCGCCTGGGCTGCTGCTTGTCGATGTGACTTGGCTCCAAGCGCTGCACCACATCGCGACAGCACTTATGGGCATTATCGCTCTTGCCGCAGCCGTGCAAGCCTACTTTGTCGGCCCGGCTCGCTTGTGGGAGCGCGCACTCCTCTTTAGCGCAGCGCTGGGCCTAATCGTACCAGGCCTTTTGACGGATACCTTTGGCCTAGTAGCGCTTGGCGCGGTGTACTTTGCGCAGAAGAGGAGAGCGAAGAACGAGGGAGCCTATTCGGCCTCGCGCTCCCACAAAGCGTAGAGCTCTTTGAGCCGCGAGCAGACCCACATGTAGCGAGCAATGGTTTCGCGGCCGCCGTCCTTTTGTCGCAGAAAATCGCTTCTGGCCATACGGTCCTCCTGCGCGACCTTTTCCTGCTCTAGCCGCCCTATTTCGTTTTCTAAGGCCGCGATGTTGGTTTGCTTGTGCTTATCCAGAGCGGCCTTTTCGTTGCGCGCAGGAACATTAACCCGTGCCTTCTGCGCGAGCAAGCTCTGCCGCCAATCGCTGTAGTTTTGCCGATGGTCGGCGATTCTCCGGTCGACAAACTGCCATACCCGTGTCGCCACTTTGCCAAGAAAGTACCTGTCATGGGAGACAAAGAAAACGACTCCTGTGTAGCCTAACAAGGCGAGCTCAAGCATTTCCCTGCTCTCGATATCGAGATGGTTAGTGGGTTCGTCAAGCACCAACACGTTGTGCGGCGTAAGCATGAGTTTAGCTAGACTCAAGCGGTTACGCTCGCCCCCCGAAAGTGTAGCGACCCCTTGAAACACCATATCACCTCGGAAGAGAAAACCCGCCAGATAGTCGCGTGCTGCCCACTCTGATAGGTGGGGGAAACTTAGGATTATTTCCTCGAGCACGGTATGGTGGGGATTCGTGAGCTTAAGCTCCTGGTCAAAGTAGCCTACACTTACGCCTGCCCCAAAACGAAGCCTGCCGCGATAGGGTATGTCTCCTATTAGCGCCTTAAGCAGCGATGTCTTACCGCTGCCGTTAGGTCCCAAGAGCGCGATGCGTTCACCGCGGCGCACCTCTGCCGAGAACGGCGCGAACAACATCTCGCCGCTGTAGCCGACCTGAAAATCAGCGAGCTCTAAGACATCACGCCCGCTCCGAGCGTGCTCCTTTATGTTGAGCTTAAGAGTCGCCTTACCTAGTGGTTTTGCTACGGCACGATGGCTCATGCGCTCCAGCTTCTTTTCCCAGCTCTTAGCAATGGTGGCGCGTGTGCCGGCGCGAAAACGGTTAACCAGTGCCTTGAGGCGGCGCATTTCTGCCTGCTCACGCTCGTAAATGCCGACCTGCAGCGAAGCACTCACTGCCTTCAGGGCGCGGTATTTGCTGAAGTTGCCGGGATAATCCTGCAGCCTATGGTTTTCAAGCTCAAGGCAGCGCGTCACCACTCGGTCTAAGAAGTGGCGGTCGTGGCTAACTATCAGCACGGCACCGCTGTAGGAAGGCAGAAAGCCCTCTAACCATTCTACCGCCGCTAAGTCCAAATGATTGGTCGGTTCATCTAGCAACAAGACTTCTGGCTCTTCCAGCAGCGCCTTGGCCAGCGCAGCCCGTACTTTTTGTCCTCCGCTCAAGAGCTCGACGCTTAACGCAAGGTCGCGCTCGCTAAAGCCAAGCCCAAACAACACGGAGCGAACCCTAAAATCGAGCTCATAGCCTCCGTGGGCCTCAAAACGCGCTGTCAACTCCCCGTAGCGGCGCATGAGCTTATCAAGATTGCTCGCGGCGCTCATCTCTACTTCTAGCGCCCTTATTTCCTGCTCTAGCCGCTTCTGGTCGGCAAACACCTCGGTAACGGCGTCCTCTAGGCTCTTGCCCGAGGGCAGATTGGGGTCTTGCGCGAGGTAGTGTGTCCTAGCCCCGCCCTGCAACACAACAGCACCCTCATCAGGCTGCAGCTTTTTGCTGATGACTTTTAGGAGCGTAGTCTTGCCGCACCCATTGCTGCCCAAAAGCGCTACTTTTTCTTTTGCGCCAATGGCAAAGCTAACCGTGTCGAGCACAAGTTTGTCCAAGTAGTATTTAGTGACGTCCTTGACCACGAGAACAGACATAAAATCACCCTACCGTTCACTGCTCACAACTCACAACTCACAGATCACAACTCACAGATCACAACTCACTGCTGATTGCGCGCTTCGAGCGGATGACACAAATGATAAAAGACTATGGCACTGATGACGTACAGCGCGGCAGTAAAGAAGTAAGGGAAGTTGTAGCTGTAGACTTCCATCCAGCGTCCGCCAATGCGCGCACCTAAGGCCCAGCCAATTGTCCAGGTCATGCCGACGAGGCTGCTGAGGGTGGCCCGCTCGGAAGGTGATGAGACTTCCATGTTAAACTTACTGACTAGCGGCATACTCGCGTTCATAAGCGCCGAACGAAACCAAGCCGCCACAGCTCCCACCCACAGGCTGTTCGTAAGGGCGATAGTAAGCAGCAAAGGCACGGAAAGGATGCGTGTGTAGACAGCGGTCCTTACCGTGCCATACTTGTGGTCTAGCAGGGGCGCCCCAAGGATGGCAACGGTTGTAGCCAAGGACATAACCGAAAAAATGGTTCCCACTTGGGCGGCCGAAGCCCCAAGATGGCGGACAAAATAGACATTTAGAAAAGGGATAATGAGGCCCGCGCCTAGCCCGAGAATCACCTCAGGAACAAGAATCCTATACATCAAGTCCTTTGACGGCAGGACGAGTCGCATCGGCTTAGCTTGACGCTCGGCTCGCGGCAGGCGCCTCTCCTGCAGTATGCAGTACGGCACGATAGAAAGCGCAAGCAAAAGCAGAGCGCTAAGCAAAGTAAGGCGATAGGAGAGCAGCGAGTCAGGTGCGCTACTCACTAGGCGCCCGAAGATAAGGGGCATGGCGCCGCCAAGAAAGCTCCCTAACACTCCGCTAATCGTCCAAGTGGCGGCATTGACACTAAAGAGATGGGCGCGCTCTTCGCCTGTGCTGTTCTCCGCCAGAAAGGGCGACGTTGAGACCATGAGCACTGCGCCACCCGCTCCTCCTACTAAGGCCGAGAGGATAACAAAACTAGGACTTGGCCTGGCTATGAGCATTAGCTGGCCAACAAACCCGAGCAGGGCTCCCGCTACTACCAGGCGCTTGCGGCCGAAGCGGTCGCTTAACATGCCTGCCGGTAATGCAAACACGGCATTACTTAACGATGACACAGCTAGCATTACCCCAAGGAAATCTGCGCTTAGCCCCGCCTCAAGCAAAAACAAGTTCCCCAATACGCCGTACACCTGTTGGTAAAGAGACCCTAGCAGTCCCGCCAAGAGAAAGAGCCTAGCGTTGCGACTGAACGCTTTTATCCGCGCGATGTATTCAAGTAACGCACCCATGTCTCTTCTCCCTCCTTGCTAGCCTGTCTCAACCTCCTTAGTGTAGCGAAATTACCTCCCCCTGCCAAGCAAATATAGGCGCAGTGATGCCAATCTGTAATGAAAGATTAGCATCGGTGGCTTTTAGCGGTACAGTGCTTCAATGAAACATGGAACTACATCGACAAAACCGTCCGCACCCCTCTCGATACACTTAAGATGATTCACATGGCACATGCTTCTCGCTTTCACTGGGGTGAAGTGGGGACGCCGCTACACTTCCTTAGGGGTGAATGGCAGATAGCACGAGCGTACGCGCTTGCAGGCATGGGTGAAAGCGCACTGTATCATGCCAGACACTGCCTTAGCATGTGTGAGTCCGAAAACATCGGCGATTTCGATCTTGCTTTTGCGCATGAAGCCATGGCCAGGGCTTATCAAGTGTTAGGTGATGAGACGCAAAAGCAAGTGCATCTTAAAGAGGCACTTGCGGCTGCGGAGACGATTGCGAAGCAAGAGAATAAAGACTATTTGCTGTCGGAACTGCAGTCGATTTTTGATCGCCAGTGAGCAATAAACTCGGCCGCGTTGAGAACTAAGAGCCCGCTTCCGGAAGGGAGCGGGAAGTCTTTTTTATTGCCTGTTATAAGGACCGCATCATTGACGGCAAGGGCTGCCTCCAAGAATGGCTCGTCATGCCTGTCAGGCAGTTTTGAATGCAGGGGCTGAGGCATAACTAGGATGCCTTCGGCTTCAATCTGAGCTAAGATCGCCTCAATCTCAAACTGCTCAAACCTGAACTTCGGTCGATTCAGCACGTCGCGATACTCCGCTAAGATACGGGAGTCATAAACAACGGCCAGGGAACCGGATACTGCCAGTCCTACAATCGAGCCCGCGTCGCTGTATGCTTTGAGCAGCCCAGACACCAATACGTTGGTATCAAGCACAATGTTCATCGCGGGCGATTCCGCCTAGTCTCTTCTACTTCGGCGTCGATCTCTTCATCAGGCATGCGGTCTAAGCCTAGTTTGTGCGAGCGTGTTTGCATGGAGTTGACCGCCAGTGTTGCACGAATCCGGCGGATATGACGCAAGTACTCCTCTAGATTGCCTCCACTGATATCCGAGAGTAAGGCAATAGGGGTGCCATTGGAAGTGACGACTAGATCCCCTTCTTCCCGCAGGAGACCCCAGATTTCGGATAGGTGTTGCCTTAGTTCACGGACAGAGACAAGCTTCACTTTGACCACCTCACAATTGTGCTACCTATAGTGTACGCATATGTGTCGGGATAGTCAATTGCAGTCAATCGCTCAAAGTAGAGCTTGACGAAGCCCGCACTTTCCTTAGCTTGTTTATAAAATAGATCAGCATTGCTCCGGAAATAATCAATAAGCCGAGCCATGGCCAGACAACAACATTTTTCCTATGAGGGAAGTTTTGTCCTGCAGTCCATTCTTCCGTCAAAATGTCAACATTTCCGACGGTTTTTCTATCCGGCGCTGCGGAAACAAAACTAATCCAGCTGTTATTGTAGATGTTTTCCCGCGCCTCATAAGTGAGAAGATCGCCCTCCAATTCTCTTGTCCATTCGCCTGTATCCAAATCCAGCGCATAGACAACGGGCATCCATTCCATTGTGCCAAAAGGCAAAACATATACCTTATTTCTCACAGCATCTACGGCAAAATTCACTTGTATACCATCGCGCATTCGCATTGCATCAAATACTCCCTGAATTTCGGGGTTATTAAAAGTAAAATCAAGGTTTAGGTGATAGCGATTGCCTCCAGCAATGTCATGGATAATTACTTGCTCATCAGTCGCATATGCTAAAACTCGGTCGTGGAGTTCGGGACGTTCAACGGGCACCCATGCCGGCCTACCCATGTAGATATTTGCGGGAAAAAGGTCAAGAATTTTGTTGCCCTCCTCATCTGTCAGCGAATAAAACGTTGTTTCTGCTTTCCACAACGCGGCTATTCTCAACCCGCCTGCAACAGCACCAAATTCTTCGGGAACATTAATTAAACTTGTTAACCTTTCAAAGTCAGGCTGTCTTTTCCACACAGCCAGTTCCTCTTCACTATTAATCGTTATTTTTGGATTCCTGTCATTCAACCCGCCTAAAAGAGGCAGCATTGCAGCTAAATCCCGGTAATTTAAAAGTCCTGTGCTTATCCTGATCACATAAGCCGGACCCAATTCCTTTGGTGCAAAATGAGGCGAGTCCGGGAGATTGGAAACAAAAGTTGCGGAATTAGTGAAAGAAAGCTCTGCCGGGGCTGTTCCAAACCTGTTATCCAATCTATAGTATTTTGAGGCAATGATGACAAGCCGTGGGAAATCTGGGTCAAGTTTTCCTTCTTTTTGCAGCGTCTTAAAAGCATGCTCAAGCGCAAGTAAATCCTGTTCAAAGCGTTTTGCGTTGCTAGCTTTTTTCTCAACCAACCGCTGTGTTCAACAAAGGGAACAGGGGCAACGCCGTGGTTTTTCGGGCATGCTAGCCACTAGACATCCATAATATGACATCTGGGCCTGTA
>Ga0208370_100045_pt1 | contig 45100 bp, 37 predicted proteins | sample Subbio12Jun_QV11_FD_184822 | JGI IMG/M metagenome (GOLD analysis project Ga0208370, IMG submission 184822) | Serpentinite rock and fluid subsurface biosphere microbial communities from McLaughlin Reserve, California, USA -CR12Jun_QV11 (SPAdes) | ecosystem: Environmental > Terrestrial > Deep...
ATTACCGGCTCTAGGAGTGGCCTCTCTTGAACCAGGGCGATTGGGTACAGCTAAACGACACGGGCGCAATCGGCAAGGTGCTGGAGGTTGAAAAGCTCTGGGGCGAAACTTTGTGCCGCGTCTGGCTTCTTGAGAGTGATACGGTGGTGAGCATTCCCGCGGCGCGCCTTAAGCCGCTAGACGGAGCCAGCGGTATATTGCCGGAGAAGATTGCTTACGTGGCGGCCGCGGCTGCCGGTTCTAGGCGCATTATGCCTTTGTTTCTGGCTGACAACGGCCTAGTCTTTTTGCCGACCGCTAAGTATGTGTGGGATCAGCTCCTAGCCACAACCCTTGAGGTAACCTCACTGCAGAGCCCCCGAGCCACGCAGGCGGCTTTAGCTAGGCTCAACAGCAAGGCTCTAGAACTCGGGCGGCCCATCTATGAAGCGCTCAAGGAGGCGCACTTCGCCCGCCTTGCGCGCGAGCGCCAAAAGGCCGCGTATGCTTTTGCCGCGCGCCAAAAAAGCATTCTGCGCGTCGGCTTGCCCCAGGTTAGAGCTTATCGCCTCAACCTCTTGGCACAAGAAGAGCACGAGTATGCCGCAGAGCTTGCGCAGATGGCGCACATCTATCCCGAACTGGTGCCGCTGCTTATTTTGCGCGTAGGGGGGAGCTAATGCCAAGTGAACTAAGCTGGCGCGAGAAGATACTCAGGGAGTTTACGCCGCACGTCGCGCGGCTGACCCTGGTGGAAGACCCGGACGGGCTACTGTCGGAAGAAGGCGTCCTGGCAGGCATTCGCGAGCGGGGCTTTACACTCCTCCCGTTTGAGGACCACGTTGCCTTCCGCTATGCCTATGAAGCAAAGTTTCGCGTGCGTTGGGATGAGGGCGAGCAGGCAGAGCTCGTCGTTGTGCTACGCTCTTTGGATGGCCAGATGGACGAAACGCTGCCTTTTGACCTGTTGCAGGCAGGCAGGCGGCTGGCCTTTAACCTAGGCGACATCTTTCCGGGCCTGAGTTACCCCGTAGTGGCAGCGCTAGATAGGAGCGACCTCGATGCTTTGTCTCTGGCCTACGCGACAAACGCGCCTAGTGGGCTTAGCGAGAACGCCACCAAGGATTTTGTGCTCCGACACGTGTATCAAGTCGCGCCGGAGCTAATTAGGGAACCGGCAGACCTCCTGCGTATGTTGCTGCGCCGCCACTACTACGGCCGGTGTCTGCCCGCACTCTTAGACGAGCGTTTGGTCACGCTCTTGCGGCAAAACGCGTGCTTTGGTGAATGGCCGCTAGAGCGCTTGGTGACAAGGCGCGAGGACTTCTTTCGCTTTTTGCAGGAGCGGTGGCCGACGTTTGTCGACAGCGAGCTTGGCGGGCAAGCATCACATGTGCGCGAAGCGGCACAGCATCGCTATACTGTGCCCGGTCCCGCCGACCTTCCTTTTGCACACCACGATGTGCGCGTCTACATCGACAACCTGTTTGCCGAGGGGCTGTTAAGCGCGGTGCAGCGCGACGATGCGGCGCGTTTGCCTAAGACTTGGCTGCACATCGGCATCAAAACAGTGCCGGGCGAGGACCGCTCCCGCCGGCTAGAGAAACTGGTGGCCACACTGCGCTCATCTGTCCCGTCTGGCGCCGCGAAATACACGGAATGGCTACACTTCGCGCGAGGTTGGGCCGAACTCCTGGTACTTGTGCACCAACCGGGTACCGTCGGGGAGGGAGTAGAGCTAGCTGCGGCGCGTGAACTAAAATCGAGCGTGGAGGAGGCCTTTACCGCATGGCTTCTCTGCCGCTACGCCGGGCTTGCTAACCTGCCGCCGGTTCCACCGGTAATGCTGCACCACGTGCCGCGCATGTTGGCCCGCCTAGCCGATGACGAAGGCGTCAAGGTTGCTCTGCTCGTAATAGACGGGCTAGCCATGGACCAATGGCTCATCGTGCAGAGAGCCTTAGCAGCCCGCGTGCCCGAGTTTCGCTTTCGCGAACAGGCGGTCTTTGCCTGGCTGCCAACCTTAACTTCTGTATCGCGCCAAGCAGTTTTTGCGGGCAAGATACCCGGGTTTTTCCCGAGCAGCATCCATACCACCGCCAAAGAACCGGCGCTCTGGCGGCAGTTCTGGGCGGAGCAGGGGTGTGCTGCCGAGCAGGTGGAGTACATAAAGGGATTAGGCGAAGGCAGCTTGGCTGAAGTAGCGGAGAGGCTTTCGCACCCAGAAGTGCGGGTTGTCGGGCTTGTAGTCGACAAAGTCGACAAAATTGCGCATGGCATACAACTTGGCACAGCCGGTCTGCACAACCAAATCGAGCAGTGGGCCAAACAGCCCTATCTAGGCGACCTGATTTGCCTGCTGCTAGAGCGTGGCTTTCGGGTTTACCTCACTTCCGACCACGGCAATACCGAGGCGACAGGCTGCGGCTCGCCCGCAGAAGGCAGCCTAGCAGAACTTAAGGGAGAGCGCGTGCGCGTCTATGCGGACGCATCTCTGCGCAACAAAGTAAAAGACCAGTTCGCAGGCACCATGCCATGGCCGGCCACGGGCTTGCCCGAGAACTTCTTGGCGCTTTTCGCACCTCCCGGCAAGGCCTTTATTGGGCACGGGGAACGCGCGGTTTGCCACGGCGGAAACTCTCTCGCGGAGCTAATCGTCCCGCTCGTCCAGATTGACTTGCCTCTGCCCTGTGCGCTGGCAGGGAAGGGGAGTGCATCATGCTAAGGCTTGGGCAAGTCGGGTTTAGTCAAAGAGTGCGCTTGGAATGGCTCGACAAGACAGCCTACCTAGTGATGGCTGGCAACGATAGAGCTGCGGTTAACGCGGCTCTGCAGGCAATGTTAAGCGACAAGTTGTCCGTAGGCGGGCACGGCAAAGGCGGCAGCCGCGACAAGACGATGGTGATTCTCCGCAAGACGTGGCTAACGGTGCCTAAAGAGCTTGTTTGCCTGCGCGACGAAGGCTTGCAGTTGTTAGCGCGCCTGCCGCGCGAGCGGCACCTTGTCGTCCACTGGGGCATGGTCATGGCGGTTTACCCCTTTTGGGCCGGGATTGCGGCCATAGTAGGTCGCCTGCTGAGGCTACAAGGCAGTGTGGCCGCCGCACACGTGCAACGGCGCGCGCGCGAGCAGTACGGAGAGCGCGAGACAGTGTCTCGCGCGGTGCGTCGCATTTTGCGTTCTTTTCACGATTGGGGCGTGTTGCAGGAAACAGGCGAGAAGGGCGTGTATGCTGCGGGCGCCGTCATCGCGGTAGAAGAGCCCGGGCTTATCGCTTGGCTGACCGAGGCGGCACTACATAGCCGCGCCACTGACTCAGCCCTCCTTAAGGAGGTACTCGGTAGCCCGACACTTTTCCCGCTCCGCCTGGCGACCATCCCGGCCCAAAGCCTAGGTGCTCCCTCGCCCCGGCTCGACATCCTGCGGCAAGGGCTAGACGAGGATGTCGTCGTCCTGCAGCGCTAGGCGAAGCCTCATCTTTTTCCTTTCCTGCGTCGGTTGAACTCCTCATTTGTGATCCCGGCCAGCTCGTGTTTGCGAATTCTGTTCCACAGTCCGCCGTAAATCTCACCATTGCCTTTAGAGCAGCGCACCCTGTCAATAGTGCCGTCGATGCTCACTCTTTCCCAGATTTCGTCTTTAGAGCTCCGCTTGAGAACGAAACCTTCTTGTCGCAGGAAGTCGCGCAGTTCTCTCCAACTAGGCATGTTTAAATAGCGACACCACAGCTGCAAGGTCGCGCTGCGCCACGGCTTTCATCACATAGGGGAAATGTACTCTGCGGTTAGGACTGAAAAAGTACTGGTTGAAGTCTTCTAGGTAATCCTGTGCATAATCAAGCAGGTGCAGGGCCAGCGCAGTGGCCAAATTGGGTAGGCTGTCGGCGTTTGCGCTGAGGCCTACCTCTTCTAAGGTGCCAGAGTAGGAGCCGTCGTGTTCCACGTCATAAGTCAAGGTAAGGGACACGTCCGTGAGTAATGCATTGAGGTGCTCTGCAGACATCGTGATAAACGAATCGCGATGCCGCTTAATAGCTTGTGGGCTTTTTCGGGCAACATCGTCCAGATATGCGCTAAAGTTCTCTCTTACCTCGGTTGCGCTGCGTACGGGCATTACTGACATAGCAATCACTCTCCGCTCTTAGTTTACCATGTTGTACATTACTTACACAACGTACGTAAGCAAAAGGGACGGAGCCTTTTGCTTCACACATTCACCCTCTTGCGCGTTGGCAAGGGGGTCTTAAACGACATGACATATCTTGACAAGCGCTGCAGGAATCGGCCTGTGAGTGGAGAACGTTTCAATAAAGCGAAGTAGCAGTTTAGTAAGACAAGTAGAATCAGTTCACCGGAGGTGTCCCTATGAAAGTCCTAGGTATAAGCGGCTCGTTGCGAAAGAGCGGAAATTCGGAGTGGTTTCTTAAGAAGACCTTACAATTCCTTGAGGAAGAGGGCTTAGAGACAGAACTGGTGAGCCTGCGCGGCAAGACGTTGCTTCCCTGTAGTGGGTGTTACGGCTGCGCCGAGGCCAAGGAGTGCGTGCAGAAGGGCGACGACTTCGCCGAGCTCTTTGACAAAATGCACGCGGCGCAAGGGATTCTTGTCTCTTCGCCTGTTTATTACGCCTCGGCAGTACCGCAGCTGATGTGCCTCTTAGAGCGGGCGGGATTTGCCGGGCGCATGTCGGGCAAGTTCTTTTCCGGCAAGGTAGGTGCGCCCATTACCGTAGCCAGAAGAACAGGGCATACGTTTGCCTTTGCCCAGCTTCTGCTTTGGTACTTCATCAACGACATGATTATCCCCGGCTCTATCTATTGGAATGTGGGCGTGGCCGGAGCAAAAGGGGCTAGGGACGCGGAAAACGACGCCGAGGGGATAAAGATTCTTGAGCATTTCGCCAAGAACATGGCACACGTCATGCGCAAGCTAAAGCAGTAGCGAAGCAACCAAGTTAAGAAGCCTCTCGCATTAATCTATAAGGACGGTGACAGCCTTGTCTAAGATGTTCAAGCACACGCGCTCGCTCTCAGCTCTGCAGTGCGCCTGCCTGCTGGCCTACGTCGCCGTTTTGGTCTTTAACGCGCTGGCTAACACCTTGCCGCTTGGTGGCAGGCAGACGGGGGAGATTTCCGGACTCAACAGGACACTTTTTGAGCCTGCGGGGTTCACGTTTGGCATTTGGGGAGTAATCTACCTGTTTCTTGGCTTCTTTGTTTTGTTTCAGGCAGGGGTTTTAGCCCCCCAAGGGCGGGGGGCAGCGGTAGCGCAAAAAGTGGGTGTGCCCTTTGTGGCGTCTTGCCTAGCTAATATCGTTTGGTTGTTGGCTTGGCACAACAACTTAATCAGCTTGTCGCTTGTCGTTATGCTCGCGCTCCTTGGCACGCTGCTTTGGATATACATGCGACTTAGGGCGATGCCTGCGGTAGATTGGCGCGACACTCTTTTTGTGCGCGCTACCTTTAGCATGTATCTAGGGTGGATTAGCGTCGCGCTCATCGCCAACACCGCCATCACCTTGGTCAGCCGCGGCATGATGGGCTTTGGCATACTGGCTACGTGGCTGACTCTTGCCGTTATCCTTGTGGCGATTGTGCTGGCCATGGCCATGCTCTTGCGCGAGCGCGACCGCGTTTTTGCCGGAGTAGTGGCCTGGGCTTTGCTTGGCATCCTAGCGCGGCACATGAGCGAGTTTAATGGGCAGTACACCGAAATCGTTTGGCTCACCGCCCTTGGCATTGCGCTCCTCGCCGGAACTACCGCTTGGCAGTTAGCGAAGCAGTAGGAAGCAAAAGGGACGGAGCTTTTTGCTTCAAGCAGGGTTTTGCGCACCACCTAGCGAATTGCGGTAAGAGAACACACACGCTAATGCCGAAGGGAGATTGATTACCATGCTTCACAACCAACGTTTGTCACTGCGCGAGATAGACGCGGACTCTGTGCGTGCGATATGCAGGCTCACAGTAGACAAGAGCCAAGAGGATTTTGTCGCGCCTAATGCGGTCTCTATTGCCCAAGCCTACTTCTGCCAGGAGGCCTGGTTTCGGCCATTTATCACGGCGAGACGCCGGTCGGGTTTGTGATGTTGCACCAAGTACCCGAGCGAGGGGAGTACTTCTTGTGGCGCTTTATGATAGACAAAGGGCACCAAAAGAAGGGCTACGGCAAGGAAGCGCTCGGCCTAATCCTTGACCACGTGCGCACGCTGCCGCAGGCGAAGGAGCTAAAGCTAAGCTGTGTGCCGGGTGAAAACGGCCCGGAGGAGTTTTACATTCGGCTAGGCTTTGAGTTTACCGGCGAAATTGACGAGGGAGAGAAAATATACCGCATCGCCTTGTGAGGCTGAAGCAAAAGGGACGTATCTTTTTGCTTCACATGTTCGAATGTCCCCGTGCAGCTACGCACGGGGCTTTCTTATGCTCAGGCCGCACCCGACGTGCAGGATTTTTGCTTGGCATACCGAAATAACACACCAGGGGGTGTACTATGGATTTTCTGCGGCGCCTGCTAAAGGAAGCGCAAGCCTACTGGCCTTATCTATTAATTACTGCTATTGCTGTTGTGGCCCTAACCGGACTTGACCTCATCGCACCGCAACTGGTGCGTCGCATGCTCTACTACGTTGAAACAGAAGGCATGCTTAACATGGAGCGCCTGCGGCCCATTGCCTTGGGGCTTTTGGCCCTCTATGGCCTAAAGATTGTGTTTAGGTTCCTGGCGAGCTACATGTCGCACGTCGGCTCGTGGCGCTTAGTAGCGAACATGCGCACTAAGGTCTATGACCATCTGCAGAAGCTTTCGCTCGGGTTTTTTCAGGACAAGCAAACCGGACAGCTTATGTCTATTACGGTTAACGATGTGGCGACTTTCGAGTCGCTCATAGCGCATGCCATACCCGAGGTCGGCGCTAACATCCTGGTGCTAATTGGGGTCGCGGTCATCCTCTTTAGCATGAACCCTACCCTGGCGGCGCTCACGCTCATTCCCGTGCCGCTCCTTATTCTGGCGACGCGCATCTACGCGCGAAAAGTCCGCCCTAACTTTAGCTTAGCGCAGGCGAAGATTGCAGAGCTAAACGCGGTTATCCAAGACAATCTATCCGGCCTTAAAGAGATACAGATCTTTAACAAGCAGGCGGTTGAACGCAACAATGTAGACGAAAAGTCGCAAGACTATGTGCGGGCTATTCTGGTCGCACTGCGCTTAAACGCAGTTTTTCACCCCACGATTGAGTTCCTCACTTCGCTCGGCACCGTTATCGTCATCTTTTTTGGCGGCGTGCTGGCCATGCAAGGCACCATGCGCGGCAGCGATATAGTTGGGTTTATGCTCTATCTGAATCTCTTCTACCACCCAATTACCGCCATGGCCCGCCTTATGGAAGACATTCAAAGGGCGTTTGCAGGCGGCGAGAGGGTATTTAAGGTGCTAGACACTTTGCCCGACATTAAGGAACACCCCGACGCGACAAAATTAGCTAAGTGCCAAGGGCACATCACCTTTCGGGATGTCTCGTTTGGCTACCAGGACGGTCAAAAGGTGCTAGAGAACATAAGTTTTGAAGCCCAGCCCGGGAAAATGATTGCCCTCGTCGGGCCTACCGGCGTGGGCAAAACATCGATTATTAGCCTGATTGCCCGCTTTTACGACCCGCGGGAAGGGTGCATACTGCTTGACGGGCACGATATTCGCGACCTTACACTTAGCTCCTTGCGCGAGCAAATCTCGGTTGTGCTGCAGGATGTGTTTCTCTTCAATGGCACAATCGCCGCTAACATCGCCTACGGCAAGGAAAACGCCACCCAGGACGACATTTTAAATGCCGCCAAGCTGGCGCAAGCGCACGACTTTATAATGGCCACCAGAGACGGCTATGACACGGCCATCGGTGAGCGTGGCATGCGGCTCTCCGGCGGGCAGAAGCAGCGTCTAGCGATCGCCCGCGCGGTGCTCCGCAATTCGCCTATTCTTATCCTTGACGAGGCCACGGCCGCTGTCGATGTGGAGACGGAAGCACAGATACAGACCGCCATTAACTCGCTCGCCGGCAGCCGCACTATTATCGTCATTGCTCACCGCCTCTCCACCGTAAAGCGGGCCGACACCATCTTGGTATTAGACGAGGGCAAAATCGTGGAGCAGGGGCGTCACGAAGAACTTGCGTCCCGCGGCGGGCTATACAGCCGTCTGTGCAACGTGCAACGGGAGTTTATGAGCCCAGCCAAGCTCTAACCGCGGCAACTGCCGCCATTGTCGCCGCGGGGGCCGGTCCGCCCGCCGCCAGGCGCTTGTCCACACAGGTCTTAAGCTCGATAGCCGCGTAAAGGTCGGCGTCAAACACAGGGCACCACTCACGGTATTGTGCAAGGTCGATGTCGCTAAGGCTTTGGCCCCGCGCAATCGCACCCAGTACTGCTTTACCCACAATCTCGTGCGCTTCCCGGAAGGGAACGCCTTTTTTTGTCAGATAGTCGGCGAGATCGGTAGCATTGGTGTATCCCCCGGCAGCCGCCCCTAGCAGGCGGTCGGACTTGACCGTCATGCCAGCCAGCATGGGAGGGTACACCAGCAGGCAGCCCTTCAGCGTATCCGCGGCGTCAAAAACCGCTTCTTTGTCTTCTTGCATGTCCTTGTTGTACGCGAGCGGCAGCCCTTTCATTTGCGTGAGGACAGCCATAAGGTCGCCGTAAACGCGGCCTGTCTTCCCGCGCACCAGCTCCGCTACGTCCGGGTTCTTTTTCTGCGGCATAATTGAGCTGCCTGTAGTATAGGCATCGTCAAGCTCAATAAAGCCAAACTCCGCGCTTGACCAGAGCACAAGCTCTTCACTCAGACGGCTCAAATGCATCATGATTAGTGCGCCTGCCGCACAAAACTCAATGACGAAGTCGCGGTCGCTAACCGCATCCATGCTGTTAAGCGCCGTCGCCGGAAACTCAAGCAATTCGGCAACCCGCGCGGGCGCTATAGGGTAGGTGCTCGCGGCTAAGGCCCCGGCGCCAAGGGGGCATACGTTAGTGCGCACGAGCGCGTCGCCTAGACGCTCGTAATCGCGCTTAAACATGGCCACATATGCCAGCAGGTGATGCCCTAAGGTTACCGGTTGAGCGCGCTGCAGGTGCGTAAACCCCGGCATAATAATTGCGGCATGCTGCGCGGCTAGGTCGAGCAGGACATTAAGCAGCTCGGTTAACAGCCGGCGAATCTCCCTAGTCTCCTTGCGCAAGTAAAGCCTTAAGTCTAGGGCGACTTGGTCGTTGCGGCTGCGGCCGGTGTGGAGCTTCTTGCCTACCGGCCCGAGCTTAGCGACAAGAAGCTGCTCCACGGCTGTGTGTATGTCCTCGGCCGTTTCGTCTAGTTGCACAGCGCCAGAGTGCAGGTCAGCCAGAATGTCCCGCAGCCCGTTTGCTAGGGCGGAGGCCTCGTCAGGGGAGATAATGCCTTGTTCGCTGAGCATGGTAGCGTGCGCGATACTGCCCGCAATGTCTTCTTGGTACAGCCGCCGGTCGAAGGCTAAGGATGAATGAAAGGCGTCAACCAAGGGGTTGGTGTCCTTGGAAAACCTGCCTCCCCAGAGCTTGCTCATATTAAACCAGCCTTGCGTTTCATTTTGCCGTTAACCACGAGCGGCAGCCCAAAGAGGTTAATAAAGCCTTCGGCGTCCTTTTGGTTGTACACGTTGTCCTCGCCAAAGGTGCACAGCTCTTGGTCATACAGCGAGTAGGGGGAACTTGCGCCGGCCGGCGTGCAGTTGCCCTTGTAGAGCTTAAGGCGTACCGTGCCCGTTACCGTGCGCTGAGTAACATCTACAAAAGCGTCCAGGGCTTCGCGCAAGGGGTGATACCACATGCCGTCATAAACCAGCTCGGCGTAGCGCTGCGCTAAGATGTCTTTGTAGTGCAGGGTAGCGCGATCTAGGCAGAGGTGTTCTAGTTCGCGGTGCGCGGCATACAGCACCGTGCCGCCGGGGGTTTCGTAAACGCCGCGAGATTTCATGCCGACGAGGCGGTTTTCAACTAGGTCAACTATGCCCACAGCGTTAGCGGCGGCAATCGCGTTTAGCTCTGCGAGCAGCTTCACTCCCGGCAGCTCTACGCCGTTAAGGGACACAGGTGTCCCGGCGCGAAAGCCTACTTCCACATAGGTGGGCGCATCCGGAGCAGCTTCGGGGTGGACGGTGTTTAGGAGAACATCTTTATGGGGCTCGCTGCCTGGGTCTTCGAGGCTTCCGCCCTCGTGGCTGAGGTGCCACAGGTTATGATCCAAAGAATAGGGGCGCGCTTTGGTCGCGACAACGGGTATCCCGCGCGCCGCGGCGTAGTCTAAGGCATCCTCGCGCGAGCGGATGCTCCACAAGCGCCAGGGGGCGATTACCTTGAGGTGTGGAGCTAGTGCCTTGATGGTCAGTTCAAATCGCACTTGGTCGTTGCCTTTGCCTGTCGCGCCGTGGGCGACGGCGTCGGCTTCTTCCTCGAGCGCCACTTCCACTAGACTCCTCGCGATAATGGGCCTGGCAAACGAGGTGCCAAGCAGGTACTTGCCCTCGTAAACCGCACCGGCTCGCAGTGTGGGCCAGATGTAACTCTCCACAAGCTCTTCCTGGCACTCTTTTACATACACTTTGGTCGCGCCAGAATTAATGGCTTTTTGCTTGAGCAGCTCCCAGTCCTCTGTTTGACCCACATCAGCCGCCATGGCGATAACTTCGGCGTCATAATTCTCCTTCAGCCAAGGCACAATGACCGAGGTATCGAGCCCTCCTGAATAAGCCAGCACAATTTTCATCCGCAAGCCCTCCTTGGTTGTCATGTGCAATACTATACATAGAACTGCATAGAAATGCAACAGAATTTTTTTGCCTTGTCCTCAGCGTAATGTCTGGCACGATATGTTAGAATGTGCTTAATGGCGACAGCGTTGATTGCGGCGACATGGGAGGGGGGGTAACGGGATGGAGCAAATAGGATTTAGCTCGCGCCGGCTATCCGTCATCGTGTTTGCTTTGTCTTTTGCCTGGCTTCTGGCCTTCCCTTTTGAAGGACAGATACTTTACGCCCTTACGAGCTACCATGGCCTGGCGACAAATCACCTCGTGTTTGGGGCTATGGCCGCCCACTTTGCGGGACTACTAACCGCGGGCTTCATGGTGACGAACATAGGCGCCGCGAAACAGCTCCTGCTCTTTGCTTTTGCCTTTAGTGGCTTGGCTTCGGGTGCGTTCTTCTTCCCGCCCTCGCCTTTTTGGACTATAGCCTTGCTGTCGGCAGCGTTCATGATTGGCGTTAGCGTTGCCGCATGGGGCTTCTACTTTAAGCACGACACGCCTAAGGAAGAGCGCCTAGTAACCATGGCAGATGCACTTATTTCTGCCAACATCCTGATGATTCTGCTCAATTTGAGCGCGGTTCATTTGTCGCCGCACTTTGGGCTTAGCTTGGCAATACTGTCTCTTGTCGCTGCATTTCTTTTTGCACGTTTGCTTCCGATTCCGAGTGGTGATTTGCAGGTAAAGCATAGCTCGGCCGAATCCGACCGCTTACATAACAGCACGCTTGGCCCGCTGACCTTTCTTTGCCTGTTCATACTGGTTATTACGATTAACTCTGGTTTGATGTACCACGTACAAAGGCCTAGCTTTGCCCACCTGGAGTGGCTGACGAGTTGGTACTGGGCCGTGCCTTACATCGTGGCTTTGCTGGTCTTACGGAACTTGCGGCGCAATCAGAACCGCGCTTACAGTCTTTACGTAGCCATTGCTATGATTGGGTTTTCGTTTATCTTCTTTTTGTTGCTTGGCCGCTCGTGGCTAGACTACCTTGTGGTTGACACGTTGATGCTTGGCGCCTGCGGTATGCTCGACTTGTTTTGGGGCACGACCTTAGGGGAGATGCTCGACTTAGGCAAGAACCCCGCTAGAATAATGGGGGCTGGACTTGCGGCGAATGTCCTAGGTGTACTGCTCGGGGGACTACTGGGCGAGCATATTTTTGGCGGTGGTATACAGAGCCAGAACCCAACCCTCTTGGCACTGAGTATTGTCTGTTTGGCATTAGTTCTTTTGCCTCCGCTGCACAATCGCCTTGACGCCCTGCTAAAAAGCCACGCTTTCTTAGCGGCGTTTACCGCACTGCCAGCAGGAGAGCAAGACCGCACGATAGCACAATCGAGGGTGTGGGGTATGTTGACGGAGCGCGAGGGTGAAATAGCCGCGCTGCTAGTTAAAGGCAGCACCTATCGCATGATCGCGGGGGAACTGCATGTAAGCGAAAACACCGTGAAGACTCATGTTAAGAACATCTACTCAAAGATTGGCGTGCAGAGTCGGGCAGAGTTAATGAGCAACTTTATCGAGGCGAAATCGTCGCCTAAATAGCACCCGATTGCGGGCGCACCAATACGCAGGCATGTTTCATGGCCCCTCACCCGAAAAGGTGAGGGGCTTTTGGCGTCGATTCACCTAGCAAGGTGACAGAAAATTCGGCGACTATGGCCTATGCTTTGAGCAAAGGATTAGACACAGAGGTGGTGGTGTCAACTGATTGCGCTTAAGCGAAGGCTCTTAGCCTTCACCGGGTTGTGTGTCGCTTTCGTGCTAGCCTCGTTTGGGTTGTTAGTGCATGGCGGAGGGCACGTATGGTATTTCTTGCTTGTGACTCTCGGTGTGGCCTTCTCTGCAGCTCTCTTGGCAGTGCGGGAATTTGGCCGCGTCAAAGCCGCAGCATTAATAATCGAAAACCAGATCATGCACATACAGCCTGCGGTCATTAAGCGGTCAGAAAGTAGTGAGGCTCACCTAGCTTCCGGCAGCATTGAAGTTTTTGTTTCCGGCTTTGGCATCTTACTTGATTCAACCGTTATCGTGTTTAACCAAGGCGCAGTTCGCCTCCTAGCGGTAGAAATGGGACAGGAGTCTATTCTAATGAAGTACGGCACAGACAACGAGCAGCACTCAATTACGCTGCTTTGTAAGTCGCTTGACGAAGTCGAGTTTGAAGCGGTTTCACGCAAGTTCCGCTACGAAACCGGGATTACACCCAGCAGGGGAGGAATACGCCTTGAGTAAATCGTCGCCTTCTAAGGGCTTACTGATTCCGGCGGTTGCCGGTGTACTGGTAATAGCTGTGGCAGCTTTCATATTTGCAGGCCCCTTCGGTAGCGGACGTGACCCGTATGACCGAGGGGCAAAAGCCCAAGCCGAGGTGCAGACTGGCCAGGACACACAAGTGGGCAGTACCGCTAAGACTGGTTGGCAGCTTAACGTTCCCGACGGCCTTATGGAGCGCGGCACCGGTATAACCCTGCGGGTGCTTTCGGCCGAGGAGACCAAGAGCAAGCAGACATCTGATTTCGTCTTCTATGGGACACCGCTTGAGGTGGCGGGCGAGGGCGTGCACGACATTTGGTTTGCCGAGCCCGTGCAAGTGACAGTGAAAATCCCCGCGCTTAGGCAAAAGGACTTGGCGGCGGAAGAGCTGTTTTTTGCCACGTATGAGGATGGCGCGTGGAGGTTCCTAGTTCCGGACAGTGTCAATGTGGCAGAGGGAACGGCCGTACTTAGGGCAAGTCACTTTAGCTGGCTAGGTTTTGGCAAGCCCTCAGAGGAGGCACAGCTAAGAACTTTTGCTGCTACTTACGCCGCCTCTGAACACAGCCGTCTGCAAAAGAAAGCTAGGCTCAACGGGGCAGTAGGCAGACAGCTCGACGAGCTGCTGCAGTCGCTAGGCGTAACCAGCAGGTCGGCCCGCGACCAGCTCGTTAAAGACGCTGTTGCTTACTTAGAGTCGGCTGCCTACGACGAGCTGCTCGCTCAGGGCAACCCCCTAAAGGACTTTGCACCGGTAGACACACTAGTGCGCATGACCTACTCGGCGCAAGCAGGAGCCGCGGGTGAGCAGGAGTTTAACGACAAGGCTATGGAACTTTACGCGAAGGCGATAGCGTTTAGTGTAGAGAAGAGCGTTAACGCCAATAAGGCCTTCTTTGCGGTAAAGGACGTGCAGACAGGCGCTATCGATAAAACTGCGAAGGCCATCACTGTTTTAGGAGGCCTAGGAACAGCGGCAGGGGCGTTTGCGGGCGGCGATGCTAAGGCTGGTTTTGAGGCCGTGGCCGGCATGCTGACTAGTCTAAGCGGGCCAAAAGTGCAGCTACTGGTGTCGACACTAAACTATGCTAAGGCAGGAATTGAACAAGCTGCGGATGCGGCGCAGGCGTACTGGACGCAAGCCGAGATTGAAGAGGCCTACAAGATGTATCTCGACCAAGAGAGTGGTTTGGCAGGCGATTTTCAAAGCATCTTTGCCTTAAAAGGCAATGCCGAAGCCCTAATGAACATTCGCATAGTCAAGGCGCACTGCGAGAAGTACGGCATTAATGAGGCCGACTTAGGCAGCGCCGCCAGAGAAAAGCTCATCACAGGGGCGTGGAGCGGCCTAAGGCAGTATTTTGAGGAACGCAAGGCTAGTGAACCGGAAATCGCTAAGCTAAGGCAGAGTGAAGAGGCTTTCATCGCTGAGATGAAAAAGCAAGGACTTTTGTCCTACCTTACCCATCAAGCCTACTTCGGCATAGACAAGCGCGGCAGCAACTACGATGTAGAAACTAGGCTGACGCGGCTCTATGCCATCCGCAACGCAGTCCTAAGCTGTATCGACCCCGACAAAAGGGCAGAACTTGACCATGTGCGGTTAGTGCGTGCTATCGGCGTTTGGATAGCACAGTCAGAGAAGAACGACAAGGCGGGTTTCTTTGCGTATCTGCGCGAGACGGGGATGTTTGAAGAAGCGATTAAGGCCGACCCCACCTTCGCTTGGGTGCTGGTAGGCACAGTAAATTACGATGGACAAGAACAGGTGCGTGCGACTAACAAAGGCGGTGTCTACGAAGTTAGCAACAGCTCCGCTCCGGGCAGTTACAGCTGTACGTGGAGGTACCTCGGCAAGACCGATACCTACTACGACCCTGATGTGTTGCATGGCGAAAACAGCACCTCAACAGCTACATTTAGTGTGCCCCCAAGCACTATACGAGCAGGAGAAGTCGTCTCGCTAGACATGAAGCTCTCCTTTGGCTCGCAAAAGCTCTCGTACTTCACGGATAAGGCCACTGCAGGCGCCGACTTTGACAAGTGGGACGTAGACATAGGCTATATAACCGGAGGCGCGATTAGGTTCCGCAACAAAGACGGCAAGACGAGCTTCACCATCGACACATACAAGACGGTAAAGGTGTACTCCGTAAGTGAAACACTCACTGCCGTCGTGCCGGCGGGAAAAGCCGCGGGAGATAAAATTGCGCTACGCACTAGCCTGTCTGCCCGCGTGACACAAGGCACGCGTTACATTTATGAGTGGCAGCAGACAGACTAAAGGGGTAGGGTTGGCGAGGGTGCTTATGTGGCGCATAGTGCTGTCACTGCTTGGCATCGCCTTCATCGTGTATGGAGGCGCCCACTTGGCACTAGGAGTCTTTGGCGAGACTGCTACTGCCGTTGTCACAGGCATTCGTCGTCAGCGGGCGCACTGCTCATTGTTGTCGCTCATCAAATGCAGAAAGGGTGATTCTCGCGTGGCGATAAGTAAATTGACCCCTCGTTTGCCGCAACCTGTGCAGCTGAGTGCGCCTGCCGCGCCGCCATCATTGCGCCGTGCACCTATAGCACAGGAGACATTGCTCTCTTGGCTAAAGGAGATGGCCCGGGCAGGGGTTAGGACATTGCCTTCCATGTACAAGCAGCTGACGATAAAGCTCGGCATTGTTGCCGCCGTCAACTTTATCTTTTGGCCGCTTAAGACCTACACCTTGCCCGACCCTTTAGGCTCGCTGGTGATGTTGATCGTTTTTCTCACTGCTACTTACAACGACGTCATTCCAAAGACTATCTACTGGGTCATTGTTTTCACTTTTGGGACTCGCCTTTTTAAGAAGATACGAACCGACGGCTTAGCAGTTGCGTTGCAGCCCATTCGCCAGCTTGTGCCTGAAGTTAAACAAGCGTACCATGCGCTCGGCGAGCAAGCGCAGGTTCTCTTGTTAACCGGGGGCGGCGTCGGGCTAATCGTTGCTAACTACTTCGCTAGTTACAGTCGCTTCGGCGGTGCGCGCAACAAGTTTGACAAGTACTTTGTAGTGCTGGTGATTTCTTTTGCCGTCAGCTACATCTTGGGGGAAAGTAAGCGAGGTTGGCTGTTTAAGTTCGGCAGGTTAGCTGCTAGCGACCTCGCCCGTGTGCTTAAGCGACCCTTCAGCTACAGCGACGAGTATACCTTCCTCTTGCTGAGCGGCTTTGTCGGCGGGCTACTTCTTGATGCCCCGTTAATCGTCATGCGGCTGATGTATGGGGGGTACATTTTGGGCGCGCTTGCTTTGGTCGGAGCAATTGCGTTGCCGCGCATACGACGGGCGCAGCAACCGTCATGATGACCGTCGTCGATCGAACGCATCGTTATGTTGCGGTATTTAACCCCGAGACAGGCGTCAGCGTGCGCTCTGGCATGATTGACGAACGCGGGCATGACACAGGTAAGGATCCGTTTCAGGCAAGTTTTCCTGAGCTCCTGGACATCGGGATAATGGGGCGGTGCGCCCATGGACAAAGCGGACGGTGCCTGATGTCTGGCGTTGAATGCTACCAAAGCGGCGACGAGAAAAGCCAGCCTAACATGGCGCTAGGTGATTTTGTGCGCATAATCGACGAATGCCGCGGTCGAACTTTTCAGGTGGCGCTTGGCGGACGCGGGGACCCAGACATGCACGACGACTTTCTGGAGATAATCGGCTATGCCCGCAAGCAAGGCGTAGTGCCCAATTTTACGACCTCGGGATTTGCTTTGCGGCAGGAGCTGATGCCGGCGATTAAAGCTAGCTGCGGGGCGGTAGCCGTAAGTTGGTACCGCAGCTCTTACACCCTAGGTGCAATTGAGATGCTTCTCGCGGCAGGCATAAAGACTAACATCCACTACTGCCTAAGCAACGCCACGATTGATGAGGCCATCGAGCGCATGCGATACCATAAATTCCCTGCAGGGATCAACCGCATCATCTTTCTGCTCCATAAGCCGGTGGGCAGGGGCAGCAAGGCAAACGTGCTGAGGAACGACGATTCTCGCGTCAAGGAGTTCTTTTCCTTGTTTGACGACAATGAGTACATCGCCAAAGCAGGCTTTGACAGCTGTAGCGTGCCCGGGCTGCTCGGCTATACCTCGCGGATTTGGCCGGCGTCAATTGAGCCGTGCGAAGCCGGCAGGTTCTCAGCCTACATTTCGCCTGACCTCTCGCTCTACCCGTGTAGTTTTGAACAAGACCCCGCCTATGCCGTGCCCTTGCGAGGGGGAAGCCTAGAAGACGCGTGGAACGGGGAGCAGTTCATGCGGTTTCGCCGCAAGTTTGTAGGCCGCTGTCCCTCCTGCCAGCGTTATGAGATGTGCTTTGGGGGATGCCCAGTTTTGCCCGAAGTGACTTTATGTGACCAGCAGGGTTTGTAAAGGGGGATAGGAATGAAGGTCAAAATTGATTTTGTCACTAACTCATCGAGCGAAAGTTTTGGGATTGTAGCTATCGACACGGTCGCCTCAGTGGTTAGTGCAGGCGGGCTGTTAGTGCTGATTGAGGCGGCTAAGGGTATGCTTTCCGGCAGCCTGCAAGGGTCGGCTTTAAGTGACGCACAGTCCATGGCGCAAGAAATTGCCGCAGGCGCGGAGTCAGAAGCAGATTTTCAGGAAGCGGCGGTAATGGAGGGATACAGCGAGGCGGAGAAAACCATCGACAGCGAAGCTGCACAAATTCAAAAGGAAATTGACGAATACTCCCAGCTGTGGGCAGAGTCAGACAAGACTGCCGACAAAACAGACCCAGGTTACGACAAGCTTAAGCAGCAGTATGAAGCGTACATAAAGCATTTGCAGGACTCTCTTAAGCAAAAGGATTATGAAAAGCACCTCGTTCAGGTGCAAAAGGCCGAGGAGAAGGCAGCAATAGAGGCGAAGGGCGAGTGGATGCGACAACGACAGGTAGATCTCATCGCCGTCAAAGAAGAGAAGGCCCTTCTCATAGCTACGCAAAAGGGGTATGGGTCTGCCGGATACAACGTAGCAGAGATTGAGCGGCGGCTTAAGCAGCTTGACGAGAACGAAAAGCGACTGACGACAACACTTGCCGAGAATGACGCACTCATTGAGTACACAGCGCGCGACAGGGGTAGCGTAGGCCCCGGTGCGGCTTTTGACAAAATGGTGAAGGACTTAGCCAAGCAAAAGGCCGACGCAGAGAAGGCCATGATTTATGCTAACGCAGGCCGTCGCGCTGAAATCGCGGCTAAGATTGCTAAGGCCGAGGCTGAACTTGCACAAGCAATGAAGTCTGCTAACCGCTGGGATTTGGCGACTAAGGCCGCAGAAGGCGTGCAGTTTGGCGCGGATGTAGCCATTGATGCCCTTTCGCACATTACGGGCCCGGCAGGGAAACAGATAAAGCTTGCCTACACGGCGGGCAAGGGCGTAGCCGGGGGTCTCGGTGAAGGCATGGCAGACCCCAAAAATGCAGGCAAGCACATTGCCAAAGGCATTATCGGTGCGGTAACCGAGGTGGCTAAAGACAGGTTTCAGGATGGGCGCCTGACATCTAAAATGAAGAGTGCGCTAGCGGGCATGGCCAACGAAGCGGCTCAGGGCGGCCTTGACGCGAGCATCAAAGGGGAGGGCGTCTTAGAGGGCGCGGTTAAAGGCGTCGGCAAAGGGGCACTAGATGCAGTAACAGAGCATGGGCTAGAGACAGCAATTAAGAAAGCCCCGGCAGCGCTTACCAGTCGCATACCTATGCCCAAAGGTACTAGCGTCGATGTGGGCGACATGTCGGTGTCGCAGATTCTAAATAACAACCCGCTGTCTAAAGGGCTCTTAAAAACTGGCGGGCGGGAGTTTATCTGGTCTAAAGGAAAGGACATGGTTAAAGGTGCTCTTGTTGATGCCACAGGTACCCCTCTAGGGTTTGTCGATAAGGAAGGAGGCTAAATTCATGCCAACAAAGTATAGCATTTCTCCGGGCGGCTTCCGGTGGTTGTCGCAAGCGTTTGACCAAGTTAGCCCAATCTCTCCCCTAGCTGTGCGAGAAGGGGAGGCGCAAGAGGTTGACGAGAGCGTAATTGATGAGCTTAAGGCGCAAGGAATCATTTCGGCCGACGGAACTATAACGGGCGAAGCAGCAGCTGTGCTTAACGTGTTGAAGGAGGCTCGGTCATATTCACGCATTCGCATTCTAGGCGCCATGTCGCAGGTTGACAAGGTAACCTATTTCCACAACAACCTAGCCTGCTCTGTCGACAGCGGGCCTAGTACTTTTGACATCGCCATGCCGCCGAGCACCGCCGACGCGTTGTACGCGCTAGAGGAATTCACCGGAAGCAGTAGGTTAGTGAACGTGGAGTTTGCTGCAAAGCTATCTCTGATGGGCGCACGCGCATTTTTGGCCTTAGTCGACCTGACCCGGGTTCGCGCACTAAAAATACTGGCAGGGGAACCTAACGAACTTGGCTGCACTAAAGGGGAGATTATGGCGCGCGCCGTGAGTCAGCCACAAGGGTATATGGCCTTAGCGCGCAACTTACAGGACTTAGTAGAGCCGTCCCTGCTTGGTGCAGAGCTACCCGTTGCGGCTCTTGATGAACTGCTCGGCAAACGCATGGTGCGGCGAGAGGGAGAACTATTCTTTCTGCAGGGCGAATCCTTGGAGCTTGCGACTAACTTTCTTCTGCCTGAGTACGTGTTTAGCGTAAGTTACGGGCATGTCAATCCGCCGAGGGAAGTAGTGCACGCAGAATGTAACGTAGTCTTCTGCGGGATGCATAACCTGCTCTACATGGAGGCCACAGGCAATGACGAGCTTAACCTAGAAACCATGTCCGGGAGCGCGCTGTTCGGAATGTTGCAGCGTGCACTGGCTGAGGCTCCTGTTCTATCTAGTTGAAGTTGACTTCATTCTCGGCCATGGCATAGAATGAAGACCGAGGGAGGTGAGCTGCATGGAAACGGACGACGGGCCTAGGCCTAGAAGCCATAGTGGTAGTGGCATAAGAGCACCGGGGTCGTTGGTCGAGGCAGCTCGCTTCTGTTGGCATGCCCTGAATTAGGCCTACGCGTTCTCTTGTACCACGCCACCAAACACTGGCCGTGTTTCTGACGACCGGCCGCGACAAATAGTGGAGGTGAGTTTTGTGGAAAAGAGAATCGTTGACACCGTCAATGCATTGATGGCCGACAAGAACTGGGAAGGACTCAGGGCGGCTGTCACTAAGTTGCCTTATCCCGACATTGCCGAAGTGCTGGCAGAGGTTGGGAAGACTGAACGTGTGCTGATTTATCGCATTCTGCCGAGGGAATTAGCAGCAGAAGTGGCGGCCTACCTAGAGCCGGATGACCTGCACTTTCTTATCCAAGAGCTTAGTGACGCGGAGGCAAGGCACCTGATAGCGAGTCTCCGGCCTGATGACCGCACGTTTTTCCTAGGCGAGTTGCCCGGGCAAGTTACGCAGCACATCCTCAACCTGCTAAGCCCCGACGACTTGCGCGAGGCGCGGGAGCTGCTTGGGTATCCTGAGCATTCCGTCGGCAGACTGATGACGCCGGAGTACGTGGCAGTGCGCCCCACGTGGACGGTTGAACAAGTGCTAGGCCACATTCGCCAGCGCGGCAGAGACAGCGAGACAATCAATACGCTATACGTAACCGACGAACGCTGGTACCTCTACGGGGCGGTCGACCTAAAGCACATTATTCTCGCGGCACCGACTGCCCAAGTTAGCGACCTGATGCGGACGCCGGCGATAAGCCTAAACGCTTTTAGCGACCAAGAAATTGCCGTAGCCACCATGCAGAGGCACGACGCCTTTGCCTTGCCGGTAGTTAACACCGACGGCGTGCTGGTGGGCATTGTCACTTTCGACGACATGATGGACGTCGCCCAAACAGAGGCTACCGAGGACTTTCACCGTGCCGCAGCTATCGCTCCTCTCGAAGACGTCTACACGGCGACCGGAATTGTACCGCTAGTGAAGAAGCGCATGGGGTGGCTGCTCGGGCTGATTATCGTGAATCTCATGTCTTCAGGAGTTATTGCGGTTTTCGAGGAGACACTATCGGCCACTATAGCCTTGGCCTTCTTTATGCCGCTCTTAATCGATAGCGGCGGTAACATCGGCTCGCAAGCCGCGACGATGATGATTCGCGGTTTGGTAACCGGAGACCTGACTTTAGGTCGTTGGGCCACAACGCTAGCTAAAGAAGCCGCCGTAGGTGGTCTGCTCGGCTTGCTTATGGGTGGAGCAGCCGCTGTGCTCGGCTTCTACCGCGGAGGGTATGAACTGGCCCTAGTCATAGGGCTAACTATGGTGCTGATGGCGGTCATGTCTAATCTAGTGGGCGCCGCGCTGCCCTTTGTGTTTAAGCGCCTGCGTATCGACCCTGCGGTTGCCAGCGGGCCACTAATTACGACTGTCGCCGATACAGTAGGGCTAGTAATCTACTTTACGATAGCGCGTATGGTGTTAGCGTAGAGGTGTGTCGCTTGTCACTTGTGGCTTGTCGCTTGTGGGACTGTCGTCCGCTGTGAGCAGCGAGCTTTAAGCGGCGAGCTACGAAGTGCAAAGTGCCAAGTGCTAAGTGCTAAGTGCAAAGTGCTGAGTGCCAAGTGCGAAGCGGTGCTCCACTACTAGCCCCCCACATAAAGAAAGGCTCGTCCCTGCGGACGAGCCTTCTTCTGCACTGCGATATTTATTCGGCGTACTTGTCGACTAGGATAGCGATGGCGCCGTCGCCGGTAACGTTAGTAGCGGTACCGAAGCTGTCTTGCGCCATGTAGAGAGCGACCATCAGGCCGAGCGCGGCTTCGTTAAAGCCAAGCATGGTGCCAAGTAGTCCGTAGGCCGCCATAATTGCGCCGCCGGGCACGCCGGGGGCTGCAACCATGATGATGCCTAGCATAAAGATGAACGGAATTACCCCTGCGAAGCTAGGCAACACATAGGCCGGGTTAATAATCATAACCGCCATAGCGCACATAGTAATAGCAATGGTGCTGCCTGAGAGATGAATGGTAGCACAAAGGGGGATAACGAAGCTTGCAATTTCTTTACGGATTGGCAGCTGCCGCGCCTGTTGCAGGGTCACCGGCATGGTGGCCGCGCTAGACATCGTACCTACCGCGGTCAGGTAGGCGGGCAGCATAGACTTAATTGAGCTGAGCACAGGCTTCTTGGTCACAAGCGAGGCATATCCGTACAAAACGAAGATCCAGACCCACTGTACCAAGACAGCTAGCACGAGCACCAAACCAAAGGCGCGCAGGGTGTTAAATACGGTGCCTTCGGCGGCCATTCCGGCAAATATCCCTCCGATGAATAAAGGAATAAGCGGAATAATGACATTGGCGATAAGCTTCTCTATAATGTTTTTCCCTTCACCAAGCAGGCGCGCCATGTTTTGGCTGCCGGTTGCCACCACTCCTAGGCCAAGTACAAAAGCAAGCGCTAAAGCAGACATAACGCCAAAGACAGGGGCGATGGCGAGGGTGAAATATGGGGTGAGCTTGGTTCCGGATGCGAGTTGTCCCGCTACCCCGGCGATCACCGGCTGTAACCCGACAGTGACGAAATAGGCGAGGAAGCCGGAGAGTATGGTCGACATGTAGGCAAAGGCGACTGTGAGCGGTGCAAGCTTGGTGCTCTTGCTGCCTAGTCCGATGACGCCGTCAGCGATAAAGAACACAATGATGAGCGGAATGCTAAAGAAGATAAGCTGACCTACGAGTCCTTGAATGGTAATAAGGATGCGCGTGAGGAAAGCGGGCGCCCAAAGACCTAGCATAATGCCACCGACGATAGCGACGAAAAGACGAGCGATAAGTTTCATGCATTCACGTCCTTCCCATTACTAGATGTGCACAACTGCCATGACACGCTGCAGTTCACATTTCGCCCCCTTAATGCAAAAACTGTGTCATAGTTGGCAGTTGCGTCAATCCAATCAAATATTATAGCCACGGAGCGCAAATGTCAAACAATTGCGCTTGACGTTTGTGGCTTGTGGCATGCATGTTGCTTGTGGCTTGTCGCTTGTCGCTTGTGGGAGTGCGGGCAGCTGTGAGTGATAGGGGAAATCGTGAATCATGAATCGTGAATCGTGAACTGCGGGAGGAGGCTTTCAGCACTCAGCGCTCAGCAGTCAGCTTGCGGAGATTAGGCGTTAGGCTTTAGGCTTTAGGCTTTAGGGCTGTGAGCGGTGAGCAAAAGGGTGGAAAGGTACAAGGTAAAAGGTAAAAGGGGAAAAGGTTCCACTGCGACACGGCTCTACTGAGCACTGAGCACTAGGCACTAAGCACTTCTTGACACCGAACAAACGTTCGTATATCATAAGCCAAAAGTGGAGGTGAAGTTAGTGAGAGTAGAGCGGCAGGTTACGCCGGAGGCCAAAGCGTTGCTGTACGAGGAAGGATACCTGGTAGTGGAGGCAGAGCCGCGGGCTGGCCTCACGTTGTTTCTCTCGCAGCTTGGCGGCGACGTGGCGGACGAGGTTAAAGGCAGCATTGTCTACATTAACGCCGTGCACAACGAAGGCGCCGTGCTAGTGGAGCTAGGTCGCAAGCTAGGGCAGGCGTGGGGGGAAGTTACCCCGCGTTCGCTTTTGGCAGCGTTAGCAAAGCAGGCGCCGCTAGTCGTGTTGCTCGACGGGTTAGAGTGCTTAGCGCAGCGCGAACGCGACGAGTTGTCGGGGTTACTTAAGGCTTTTGCGAGCGAGCGCATGTTCTGCAAAAGCCTCACACAGGTGTTTGTGGTCTTAGGCACACGCGGCAAGTGGGAGGGCGCCAAGCTGACACTTAGCTACTTTACGCGGCAGGAGGTGGCCAAGTTGCTTGCTCGTCCAAGTAACGACCCTGTCGCTTTGGCCCTTTATGCATGGACAGGCGGCTCACCTGAGCTCACGCGCGAGTTAGCGCGCGGCTTGCGCTGTTGCGAGCAAGGCCCACAGGCGGTGTACAAAGCAGTGCAGGAAAGCGCCAAACACGGCCGGCTGCGCCGCATTGTCGGCGCGCGGCCTACGCTCGCAGACTTGCGCCGCCAGGGACTAGCACGCGAACGCCCGGTGCCCGCTGTCAACCTAGCACTAAAGCTCGCAGAGAGCAGTGAGTCCGGGCTAGTGGTGAACAGATGCGCCATGGAAGTGCGCTACGGCGGGCGGTTGCTGCCGTTGTTTCCGCAGGAGATGCGCATCCTGTTTTTGCTCGCGGCTAATCCCGGCCGGGTTTATAGCGCGGCGCAAATCTATGCCGAACTAACAGGGGGACAGGAGCTTTATCTGGGGGAGCGCAGCATTAAGGCGCAGGTTTCGCGCCTAAGGGGTAAGCTGCCGCATGGGCAGACTTGGATTATTACGCGGCGCGGCTTCGGCTATTCCTTCAACCCACAGGCGCCTGTCATGTTGCAGTAAATTACCCAAAAATGTTTTGTATTGCAACCTACCTGCAACCGCGCTAGGGTATACTGCACGCAGGGAGGTGCTTTTATGACTATAGACTGGGACTCAGTTCTCGCGTTTTATCCCGACTATACGGCACAAGGACTAGTGAGTATAGTCATTTACCCTGAGCAGACTGCCACTCTGCCTACTGCGGTTAGTACGCTTGTCCGTCAGGCCTGCCGTCAGTTCGCGCTCGACCCAAAGGCTCTCCGCAACGCGGCGCAGTTTGTCTCGGGCAAGCGCAATCTCGTGCCCTTGCCGCTCGCCCTAGGCTGCACTTTTGCACCCCTAAAAGTACATATACCGTTAGTCAAAGGGGACGCGGCCTACGGCTACTTCCGCATCCAGGCCATCCACAAGTTAGAGGCAAGGGCGGGCGATAGCACGTTAGTGTTAGTAAACGGTGCTGTCGTTCCCATAGTCCTTACCCAGACTGTAGCCCTCGCCCATACGGCGCGCGCGTTGCTCTTTGAGCGGGCGTTTTGGTCGCGCCGTGTCGGCACAAGCTATATCTGCGGCGGCAGGAATCTAGGGGTGTGATGAGGAAATAATGTAAGGGGATTTCTCGTCTTAGGCTGGGTGGTGCGTTGTGTTAGAGATAAAGATTGCTATTGCCAAGACCAACAAGTACTCTGTTTCCGCTAGTGGAGACAGTGTCGAGGTCACCGAGCGACCGCGCGGTGGCCTCTCGGTTGTCCTTGCCGACGCGCAGGGTAGCGGAAAATCTGCGCGCACTAACAGCCGGTTAGTCGTCGCCAAATGTGCCTCGCTTATTAGTGAAGGGGCACGAGATGGGGCAGTAGCGCGCGCCGTACACGACATGTTGTTTGCGCTGCGCGACGGAAAAGTCTCGGCTACGCTAACTATCGTTTCTGCGGATTTAGAGAGCATGAGCCTGGTAATCTCACAAAACGCAGGGCCGCCGGTGTTTCTGCTCCAATCGGACGTTAGTATGACGTTAGACGCGAGTTCGCAGCCTATCGGCGTACACCGCAACATGAAGCCAAATGTGTGCGAAGTGCCACTTGAGCCGAGCCTCGCCGTTCTGGCCATGACGGACGGCATCTACGCGGCGGGGCGAGCGCAAGGCGTTCCGTGGCAAGAAGAAGAGCTGCAGTCCCTACTGCAACTGCACGCCGCTTCCCCGAGCTTTTTGGCGCAGGAGATCTTAGAGGCTTCGCTGCGCAAAGACTCCATGCGAGCGCAAGACGATATGGCGGTGTGTGTGCTGTACGTCGGAGAGCACGCCCGAGACGTCAAGATTCGCACTCTAAACGTTCACCTGCCGTGCTAGACCCGGTTGCGTTGCGCATAGGCGTAGTAGGGAATTGCGTAGCCGGCAAAAGCACGCTGGTAAGTAAGCTCCGCGCTTTGGGGCATAATGCTATCAATATTCCGCAAGAGCATTCCGTATCGCGGCGTTTTTGGCGGCGCATTAAGCCCGATTTCCTGATCTACCTAAGTTGTACGTTGCCGGTAGCCCGCACCCGCCGCCCTATCGAGTGGGGGCAAGAGCGCCTAGATGAGCAGTGGGGCATATTAGCCGAGGCCAAAGAGCATGCTCATCTAGTCGTCGACACAGACCCCTTAACAGCGGACGATGTGGCTGCCCTTGCCGTGCAGTCCATTAACAAGTTCATAAAGGAGCAACGAAGTAATGAAAGAACCGATTACGCTACGTGTCGTGAAGGCTCATCCCCGCGTTCAGACCTACCTTAATTTCGGCAACGACCACCTGGCGGCCATGGGGTTTACGGAACACGGCCTGCGCCACTCTGCTGTGGTAGCCCAAGTCGCGGCGCGCATCTTGCGCGAACTTGGCCATTCCGAGCGGGAGGCAGAACTCGCGGCCATCGCGGGTTGGACGCACGACCTCGGCAATGTTATCAGCCGCCACAACCACGGACAGAGCGCAGCCATGATTGTCATGCAGACACTCGAAGAAATGGGTATGCCTTTTGCCGAGATAGCCGTGGTTACGTCCGCGATTGGCAACCACGAAGAGCAGTACGGTCAGCCGGTGAACGACGTGGCCGCAGCGCTAATCCTCGCAGATAAGACCGACGTGCACCGTTCCCGCGTGCGCAACCGCGACCTAGTAAAATTTGACATTCACGACCGCGTAAACTATGCAGCCGAAAAATCTGAAGTGCTAATTGACAGGGAACAACGTACCATTACCTTACGTCTAAGCATTGATATAGCGATTTGCCCGGTAATGGACTACTTTGAGATTTTCCTGACGCGGATGGTGATGTGCAAGCGTGCGGCCGAGCGTCTAGGCTGCCAGTTTTCGATTGTAGTAAATGAGGCGCGACTTCTTTAGTGTTGACCCATTTATAAGACAGGGGCTATAATTGTTGGGGCAAAGAGAAAGAGAAAGAGACAATGCTAGGAGGAAACTAAGTTGCGTACCAAGTACCTAATCTTGTTTATGCTGATACTCGCCTTAATCGGCGGGGCGGCATACTATTCCTATCGGCCGCTGTCCGAGGACATTACGTTTGGTCTCGACATCCGCGGCGGTATCTCCGTGCTCTTAGAGGCAGTGCCCTCAGAAGAAGTGCCCGAGATTAACGACGATGCCATGACCAGAGCGGTCGCCATCCTCAGTCAGCGCGTCAACGCTTTAGGTGTCGTAGAGCCTGAGGTCGTGCGCGAAGGCGAGCGCCGCATTCGCATCTCTTTGCCAGAGTATGAAGACCAAGAGTCGGTACTCGAAGTAATCGGCACTACTGCCGTACTAAGATTTACAGACATTAACGGCAATGTCATCCTCACCGGCGACAGCTTGCGCGACGCACGCGAAGACCTCGATGAGCAGCGGCGCGGCGTGGTCAACATTAGGCTAGACGACGAGGGCGGCCGCAAGATGCGCGAGTTTACCGGCAAAAACATCGGCCAACGACTCGTCATCACTCTAGACGAAGCGGTTATATCTGCCCCCACCATCGAGGGCGAGGTAGGCGTAGAGGGCTCGATCACCGGCTTAGGTTCTTTGGCCGAAGCGCGTAGCTTAGCCATTATGCTGCGGTCCGGCGCCCTGCCGGTAGACCTAGAAGTGCGCGACTTCCGCGGCGTGGGCCCCACACTCGGGCAGGCTTCGCTAGATAAGAGCGTTCTAGCCGGTTTAATTGGACTTGGACTGGTCGTGTTGTTTATGCTGGTAGTCTACCGTGGCTTCGGCGTAGCGGCTAACTTCGCTCTAGTAGTTTACACACTTATCGTATTATGGGGATTAGCCGCAATTAACGCCACAATTACTCTTCCGGGCGTTGCCGGTATAGTGTTAGGTATAGGTATGGCTGTCGACGCAAACGTGATTATTTTCGAGCGAGTTAAAGAAGAGCTCCGCACCGGGCGGTCGCTTAGGGCATCTATAGGTGCAGGCTTCACGCGTGCCCTGTGGACAGTTTTTGACGCTAACATTACAACCCTAATCGGCACAGCGGTGTTGTACTATTTTGGCACAGGCCCAATCCGCGGGTTTGCTGTAACGCTTAGTATGAGTATCGTCGTCAGCATGTTTACGGCTCTGACCATAACTCGCCTGTTCCTCGTGCTGATGCTAAACTCCTCGCTTATAAAGACGCAGCACTCCCTTCTGTCAGGAGGAGCCAAGAAATGAAATTAAACTTCGATATTATCGGCAAGCGCCGTCACTTCTACAAAGTATCGGCCGTTATCTTAGTCGTCGGCGTGGTTCTGCTGCTGACCCGCGGCCTAAATCTTGGCATCGACTTTTTAAGCGGCACCCTGCTAGAGATTGACCTTAAAACATCCTTTACCATTGCCGAGGTCAATGAAGTCGTAGATGCGCACCTAGAAAAGTACCAAGTACGCGATGTACGCGAGGGCGGACAGACGACGACCCTAGTGCAAATTCGCACTTCCCAGACCGACCCACAGAAGCTGGCCACGGCTATTGAAGCCGTCAGCGCTAAGTGGAAAGAAGCCGAGCATATCTCGACGTCTAGCGTCGATGCCGTGTTTAGCATTGAGCTGGCACGCAATGCCTTTATCGCCTTGGTACTCGCCTCGATTGGCATGCTTATCTACATTGCCCTCCGGTTCGAGGTGAAGTTCGCCGTGGCAGCCGTCATTGCTCTGCTGCACGACGTATTCGTGGTATTGTCAATCTTCGCCTTGCTCCGCATAGAAGTTAACAGCGAGTTCGTAGCGGGCATTCTCGCTATTGTCGGCTACTCCATTAATGACACCATCGTCGTATTTGACCGTATCCGCGAGAATCTCAACAAGCAAAAGCGCCAAGGTGACTTTGAAAAGCTCGTCAATACCAGCATCATGGAGACCTTGTGGCGCTCCCTCAACACATCGATTACCACGCTCCTCGCTATCGGAGCTGTCCTGCTAATCGGTGGCGTAACTTTGCGCCCGCTAGCCTTTGCCTTAGTCATTGGCATTATAGCCGGAACGTACTCCTCTATTTTTATGGCTAGCTCCATTTGGGTAGACTGGAAAGAGGCCGAGCTGGCTAGAGGCGCGGTACGGAGAGCTTAGGAACGGTAAAGCGGCCGGAATTCTCCGGCCGCTTTTGCTGGCTTTTGGTTAGGATTGTTCGGTGTTTAGCACAATCGTCACAGCCTCTACGCGTGAGCCGTCCATAGACTTTACCGTGAACTGCAGGTCGTTTATCATTACGCAGTCGCCTGACGCGGGAACGGTGCCTAGACTATACATAATCATGCCGCCGACAGTGTCGTATTCTCCATCAGGTAGGTCGCGCCCGATAACCTCTGAGGCATCGCGGATGTTTAGGGTGCCAGACATTTCAATCGTGTTGTCGTCAACGTAGGTGAAGTCGGGCAGCTCGTCCTCGTCGTATTCGTCGGCAATGTCGCCCATAATCTCTTCAACCAAGTCTTCTAAAGTAATCAAACCTGCCGTTCCGCCATATTCATCTACAACTATGGCCATGTGTAGCTTCTTGCGCTTAAACTCTGCTAAGAGCTCGCTAACCCGCTTAAACTCCGGTACAAAATACGGCGGTCGAAGCAGCGGCCTTACGTCGAAGGGGTCCGGTGGTTCCAAGCCAAGTAGGTCTTTGGCGTGCAGTACACCCACAATGTCGTCAATGCCGTTGTCGTACACAGGTACACGGGAGTAGCCGTCTCGCTTAAGAATCTCTAGTAGCGCCGGATAAGTAATGCGCACGCTCACGCGCACAATCTCCGTACGCGGCGTCATCACGTCCTTAACCAGAGTATCGCCAAACTCAATCACGCTGGTTATCATTTCTTTTTCTTCGACTTCTAAGATTCCCTCTTCTTGACCTACGGTGACGAGTGTGCGCAGCTCTTCTTCGCTAAATGTTGGCGTAGAAGTACGAAAGTGCCCGCCGAGTAAGGTAAGTAGGAGCTTGGAGATACTCTCAAGCACTATGGCGAGTGGATTAAAGAGTGCAAAGAAGACGGAAAGCAAGCCGGAGTAGCGCAGCGAAATACGCTGATTGTGGTGTAAGCCGAATGTCTTGGGAGAGATTTCGCCGAAGATGAGAATAACTAAGGTCATAACGACTGTGGCGATGCCAAGCCCCGCGCCTTCGCCAAACAGGTTAATGGCGAGAAAGGTGGCTACCGAGGTGGCCGCGATATTTACCATATTATTGCCGATAAGAATTGTACTGAGCAGTCGACCGGGGTTACTAAGCAGCCGTTCAATGCGCTTCGCGCCTTTTGCGCCCTCATCTACGAGGTGCCGCACACGCAGCCTGCCTAAAGACATAAGGGCAGTCTCCATGGCCGAAAAATAAGCCGACATAATTAGTAGGGCCATTAGCGCTACTAAATGCCATAAGTACGAGTCCATTAAGGCGAACACTCCTCCTCAACTTCTGCACCAAGTATACCCTAGCGCGAGGGTGTTGCATAGTGGACGCGGCGTGCTAGAGGAAGTGCCTAGTGCCTAGTGCTCAGTGCTCAGTAGAGCCGTGTCGCAGTGGAACCACTGCTCACCGCTCACAGCCCTAAAGCCTAACGCCTAACGCCTAAGCCCCGCCCCTAGTTCACGATTCACGATTCACGATTGCCCCACAGCTCACAGCCCACAGTGCTCCCACAAGCGACAAGCGACAAGCGACAAGCGACAAGCAACAATTGACAGGAGATTATCATGCAACTTACTTCCTACAGGGACTTTCAACTGGACAAGTTTCAGCAGCAAGCGATGGAGTATATCGCCGCGGGTCGTTCCGTAATCGTCTGTGCTCCTACCGGCGTCGGGAAGACGCTAGTGGCAGACTTCTTGGTCGACCAATCCTTACAGAGAGGGCACAAGATTGTCTACACGGCGCCAATCAAGGCTTTAAGCAACCAGAAGTACAAGGAGTTTAAGCTGCGCTTTGGCGAAGAGCGGGTAGGCATTGTCACGGGCGACGTCAGCATTAACCCGCGCGGCGATTGCCTAGTGATGACGACCGAGATATTCCGCAACATGGTTTTGGCCAAAGAGCCTTTTGTCGCGGATATCTCCCACGTTATTTTTGACGAAATCCACTACATCGACAGCGACCGCGGCGTCGCTTGGGAAGAGAGCCTTATTTTTGCCCCGCCGCATATCCGCGTGCTCGGGCTTTCGGCTACCATCGGCAACCTCGCGGAGCTCGTGGGCTGGCTGTCGACAGTGCGCGGTGAAGAGTTTGCCGAGGTCGTGGAGCTTAAGCGCGCCGTGCCGCTAATGCACCACTTCTACCTGCTTGACGCGAGCGGCAAGCGCATTATGCGGCCGATGAGCAACACCGAGCCGCCGCCGTTTGTGGCCGACGCAAAGATTACCCACCTCGACTTAATTAAAGCCATTAAAGGCAGCTACCTGCCTGCGCTGTTTTTTGTCTTTAGCAGGCGGCAGTGCGCCGCTAACGCGCGCGACACGTCACTGGCGTTGCAGCTGCTTTCCAAGCGCGAGCTAGCCGAGGTAGAAGCGGTGCTTGCCCGCTACGGCGAAGTCTCCGGGTTAGCTAAGAGCGGGGACTACCGCCTGCTAAGGAGCGTCCTCCGCCGCGGCGTCGGGTATCACCACGCCGGGCTCTTGCCTGTACTTAAAGACATGGTAGAGGAGCTGTTTGCACAGAAGCTTATAAAAGTCCTCTACTGCACCGAGACCTTCTCTGTCGGCATTAACTACCCGGTGCGCGCGGTATGCTTTGACGGCCAGCGCAAGTTCGACGGCAAGAGCGTGCGGCCGCTTAAGGCGCAGGAGTACTTCCAAATGGCGGGACGGGCCGGCAGGCGCGGCATGGACGAAGCGGGCTATGTGTTTACGCTTGTGTCGGACTACCGCACGCGTTTAGAGAACTACGCAAAGCTTGAAATAGAGCGGCTCAATAGCCAGTTTAAGCTTACTTTCAACAGCGTCCTAAACTTAATTAAGTACGTAGCGCCCGAGGACCAAGAGAAAGCGCTTACTTTGAGTTTTGCCAGCTACCTCGCAGACATTGACAGGAGAGGCGTGTTAGCGCGCTACCGCGAGGTCGAAGCAGAAAGCCAGGCCTTAGTGCAGCAAGGCTGTCCCGCCATTAACGACCCTGCTTGCCCCGTGACGCGGCGGCAACTCCAGAACAGGCTGACGAGCTACGAGAAACTACTTACGCGTAGATCCAAAGAAGACACAGACCTTGCCGAGCGCTGCAAAACACTGCGCACGTTGCTCGACAGCACGCCTGAGAAGCGGTGTTCGTCCAAAAAACGCAGCAAATGCCGTTCCCTCAAGAAGCAGTATAACCAAGTTCTGCACCGCGTGAGCTTAGTACAAGCCGAGCTAGACCGCCTGCCACCAGCCAACACCTTTGTCGCCGAGTTTGCCCGCCGCCGGGAGACACTAGGGCGCCTTAAATACATCGACGCCGATACGCTGCTGCCGCGCGGCGAGATGGCGGCGCAGATCTATATTCAGGAGCTCCTCATTACCGAGCTAATCTTTGCGGGTATGCTCGAGGACTTGACCGAGCCCGAGATTGTAGCCTTGCTGCTCGGAGTGGATTATCCCTGGCGCAAGTTTGACACAGTTCTCCCCTGCGAAGAGCTTAAGCTTCAGAAGTGGTGGCAGTTCATAAACCGCTTTGCTAGCGAGCGCGCGCAGGCGGAAGTTGTGTACTCCGGCTACCTTTCGCCCATCGGCTACCTGTGGGCCAAGGGGGAGGACCTCTACACCATTCTTAACCAGTGCAATCTCGACGAAGGGGACATTGTAGCGTTGCTGCGACGCGAGATTGACCTGCTGCGCCAGATGCGCCACGCCCTGCGGGAAGTCCCACACCTAACCGCGAAGCTCTCGCGCTGCATTAACCTAATTGACCGCGACCTAGTACGAGTAGAGCTATAGCTATGCGCGACCGGCCCTCCCCTAATCATTTTTTTCACCGGACTGGCAACACTAACGGTGAAGTGGTTGGTGGGAGGTTTTGTTATGCCTAAGGAGTATCACCGTTTGGTGCGACACAACGAAAACGAGATTCTGTTCCTGGCGGTAGAGCTATCTGTGCTGGCGGCTGTGAGCCCTACCTCACTGCACTTGCACGCGGAGGGACTACGGGGTACAGGCAAGACGAGTATTTTGCGGGCGGCGCGCGATGTGTTGCCGAGTATTACGCGTATCGTTAACTGCATCTACAACTGCGACCCGGCTGCCCCACACTGCCCGGAGCATCGCGGCTTAGGGCAGGAAGATGTCGCGGCGCTCGGGCAAGAGCGCATCGCCATGCCTTACTTAGAAATCTCCCACTCCGCCAAAATGGCGACCGTAGTCGGCAGCCTAGACCTTAAGCGCCTCACCGACAAGCGTGCTCCCGAAGCGGCGATGTTGCCGGGCATTCTCGCGCAAGCGCACCGCGGCGTCGTGTTTATCGATGAAATAAACAGGCTCGCCGACACAAACCCCGAGATTGCCGATGTGCTCCTCGATGTCATGGGCACTAAGCCGGGGCGTCTGCAGATTGAGGAGGCCGGTCTACCGCGCGTGGAACTCCCGGTAAAAGTGACGGTCTGGGCGGCCTCTAATCCTGACGAAGACCCGGGGCCGCTTGACGGCATTCGGCGCCAGCTATCCGACCGCTTCGACCTCTCGGTCGGAGTCAAGCGTCCGTCAGACACGCGAGTACTGGCCCAGATTTTGCTCCTAGGTGACGAAGCACACCACTCTGCGCGCCAAGTCGCGCCGCGAGCAAACGCTAAACGTACGGAAGCTGTGGCACCGCCCGTGGAACTGCCGCCACCTATGGTCGATGTCGTGGCAAATCTCTTTGTGGAGTTTGGGTTAGAGAGCATTCGTGCGGCGGAGTCCATTCTTGTTGCCGCGCGCATGCATTGTGTGCGACGCGAGGCGCGGCGGGTTGAGTTAAGCGACATCTGCACCGGCGCGTCACTAGCCTTGCGCCACCGCGTAGCGCCGGAAGTGCTGTCGGAAATACTGGCGCAGCTTAGGCAGAAGGGGCAAGGGGCATCGTCGGCTATCCCACATCGACAGCAGGGCAGTTTGCCGCGGGACGCCATGCCCGAACCCACAAAAACGGCAGGTGGTTTGTTCAGTCGGTTGCGCGAGGTCTTTAAGGAACCGGCGTCCATCGCGCGCGTCCCGAGTGTCGGTACCTATACCCCGGAAGGCAACGTATCCGCGCTGCAACAGACATATGATTTAAGAGCTATGGGGTCTGCGGAGCCCGCATTAGGCGACTCGCCCGTTGTCGCCCCGCCGCTACCTGCCAAGCGCCTAGCCGATGTTCCCGTGGCTACCCGCGTGCAAACGGAAGAGGACCTCTGCAAAAGATGAACGCGCACTTGCCCCTAGTAAAAAAACTTGCCGCTGTACTTAGCATAGAACAGGGCTGCCGCCTTGGCGAGACGGCGGTCGTCAGCCGCAAAGTACACACCATTACTTCGCACAAGCCGGACACGGTGCACGTGATGCGCGACGCTGATGCCGGTCGCGTGTTTTATCGGCGACCAAAAGCTAATGAAGTGCTCCATGTAGACGTGTTTCATTCACTAAGTGAAGTCTCGCCCCAGGTTGTAGCGAAAGCAGCATGTCTTGCCGTGGAACGGTACGGGCAGCAAACCCACATAGACCACCGCGAACTGGCGCACTTTATCGACTTGCAGACAGCGGCAGGGGGAGGGAGAGCGACCGGCAGGCTGACCTTTGGGCAGCGCGATACCCTAAAGCAGGCGCACCAGAATCACGTGCACCTCACCCTGCTCCTAGCGGAGCGCGACCTCGCGCTAATCTTCTTGCTCGTCGAGGAAGTAGAACGTGCCCTGATTGAGACAGGGGTCGAACTGAGGAAGATAGAGCGGGTAGTTCACGCCCACGCTAACGCCGGTCTTGCCCAAGACCTTGACTCCTACAGAGCCGCCTCAGACTCCTTTCTTCTGCCCGCGCGGCCGGCCAAAGAAGGCGGAGAGAAGGCCGACACTTACGCTCTGCAGCTAGCCCACCTAGCCGACCTACTGGAGGAGATGGAAGATATTTCGGAGCTGCGGCATCTCCTTTACACCATGCACCCCGCCGTAAACAGCAGGGGCGTGCCCATGCCGGCTAGCGCCGCCGTGTCTCGCTTGTTTCAGGTGCGGTTGGCAGAAACATGGACCAAGCTTAAGGGCTATGGCTACGTGGAAGGCAAGGACGAGCGCTACCTGCTCTCGCTCTCGGGAATGCGCCTGTACGAGTCTCTGGCACACTCTACACGGCAGTTAGAATGCGACCTTAAGTATTACCACCGCCTCGGTCGTCAGGCTGCGCTAGCCGCAGCCAAACACGGTTACGGGCGCGTGAACAATCACCGCCGCGCAGCGCGCGGCTATCAGGCGCGCCCGCACCGCATAGAAGGCGAACGCGAGCTCGCCTTGGTGCCGACAATCTCGGCTAGCTTGTACGATGCCTTTAAGGCCCAGCGCGCTTGGCGCGTTCTGGAGCAGCACTTGCACTTTCAGGCTAAGACAGCTCGGCAGCGTCTAGACATCTGCCTGTTGATTGACGCTAGCGCCAGTATGATGGGGCGGCGCATGAAAGCGGCTAAGGAGCTGGCGCGACAGTTGGTACATGCTACGGACGACCGCCTCTCGGTTATCTACTTTCAAGAAGACCGCGTGGAATTGGCGGTGCCCTTTACCCGTAACCAGATTCTCTTAAAGAACGGACTGCGGTCGATTAAACCAAGCGGCCTGACACCGCTGGCACTAGGGCTGCTTAGGGCTTCGCAGTACCTCAGCAAACACTCATGCCGCGAGCGCTCGCTGCTTATCGTTATTACTGACGGCATCCCCACCATGGCCATGTCCGCCGGTGACCCCATGGAAGAAGTGCTGCAGCAAGCCAAAGACATCGGCAAGCGACGCCTTAACCTCTGCTGCGTGGGGCTACAGCCAAACCAGCGGCTGCTCTGCCGCATAGCGGAAGCAGCGGGGGGGAGTGTGCATGTAATCGACGAGATTACCGCTCCGCTGCTCTTGTCGATTGTAGAGCAAGAGCGAAGGGCGGCCCTCGCCTCGCGCACGTAACAGGGAAGGAGTTTCCGTTCGGCAAGGCGAACTCTATACATGCACACGAGACAATCAGTGCTGCCTGGCACTGATTCTCATTTTGTCAGAAGGGGGACGCCATGAACAGCCGCCTGCATCCTGTCTTAACGCGCATTTTGCACCAGCGGGGGCTTACGACAGAACAGGAGGTTCTGCGCTTCCTGTTCCCGGATTTCTCCCACGAACACGACCCCTTTCTGCTCCAAGGCATGGACGCGGCAGTGCAGAGGCTACTGGCAGCACGTGAGCGCCAAGAGAAAGTAATGGTGCACGGCGACTACGACGCGGACGGCATTACCGCCGCCGCCCTAATGTATAAGGCACTGGCGTCCATGGGGATTAAGACCTATGTTTACATACCATCCCGCGAGGACGGCTATGGCCTGCAGTCGGAAGGACTTCTGCTGGCCAGAGAGAAAGGGTGTACGGTAGTCGTTACGGTCGACTGCGGGACTACCGCTGTGAACGAAGCCGAGGAAGCGCTTGCGCTTGGCCTAGACCTGATTATTACCGACCACCATACGCCCGGCGACGTCTTGCCGCGCGCGGTTGCGCTCATTAACCCGCGCCTTAGCACGTGCGGGTATCCCGGCAAAGAACTGGCGGGCGTCGGCGTGGCCTATAAGTTAGCGTGCGCTCTCCTAGGCGAGAAGGCACGCGCTTTCCTAGACCTAGTCGCCGTGGGCACGGTGGCCGATGTGGCACCGCTCGTGGGCGAGAACAGGCTGTATGTGCAAAAGGGGCTGCAGCTTTTAAGAACCCCCGCGCTGGGCTTTTCCGCTCTTATGCAGGTGGCCGGGGTGCAGCCCGCAGGTATACGAGCGGGGCATATAGCGTTCGCACTAGCACCGCGCCTTAACGCCGCCGGCCGGATTGCCGATGCCTCACTCCCCCTGCAACTGCTCCTTACCTCCGATGAAAACAAAGCGGCGGCAATTGCCGAGGAACTAAACGAGCTTAACCGCGAGCGCCAGCGCCTCGAACAGAGCGTGCTGACAGAAGCCCTCGCTTTGGTCGATACCAGGGAAAAAGCCATTGTTCTGTCGGCGCCAAATTGGCCGCACGGCGTGGTCGGCATCGTCGCCGCACGCTTGGTAGAGAAGTACTACCGCCCGGTAATCTTGTTGTGCCAAGGAGAGCAGGGAGAGTGGCGAGGCTCAGGGCGCAGTGTGCAGGGTTTTGACCTTGTGGCGGGACTTAGGCGCTGTGCCGATAAGCTAACAAAATGCGGCGGGCACAGCCTAGCAGCCGGCCTGACTCTTACTGACGAACACTTGGCGGGCTTTAGGGCTGCATTCCTGGCGGTGGCCAACGAAATACCTGAGGCAGTACTCGTGCCCCGCGTCAGAATCGATGCCGAGTTAGATGTTGCGGACGCGACCGCCGATTTGGCTGCGGCCATCGAGCTCTTGGCCCCGTTTGGGGTAGGGAATCCGGAGCCCGTGTTTGGCGGCAAAAATCTCACCCTTACCGAGAAGCGCCTTGTCGGCAAAGCACAGGAGCACCTGCGCATTATGTGGGCGTCGACAGAAGGAAGGACGGGCGCGGGCATTATGTTTAGAGCCGCCGAGCGCGCTGTCGATTTGGCGGTGGGGGACCGGCTAAGCATTGCCTTTCGCCTAGGTACCGACGAGTATCGCGGGCAAACACAGGTGTCCTTTCGCCTGCAGGACATTAAAGTCGGCGCCGAGTGGTGGGCGATAATGTCGCCTCTCCTTTCCGACGCACACTTTGTTCGCCTGCCGCAAGCAGTAAAGTCCGCGTTCTTTACGCCGCCGCATCTCTTTACGCCACTCTACTTGCGGCGTAAGGGCGCGCAGTTTGAAGTTCACCCCAAACTCGCCTTAGACGAAGCCGACGCGTGTGTCGTAGTTGCTCCTGCTTGCTCTTTTGCCGAGGCGGATGTAATGTATAATGGTACAGGGCAGTGTGCCCTACTTGTGCCTGACCGCAGGGCCCTCTTGGCTATGTACCGCTTTATGGCCAGCCGCCAAAGCTTTACGCCCGCGCAGTTTGCGGAGGAGTTTAGGCTCCCGCAGGCTGTAGCCCTAAGCGTCGCAGCTGCCGCGCTTAGGATTTATGCGGAGCTCAACTTGCTTGTGTATAGCTTCGATGGCGTCGCCGTGCACTGCACGGTTCAACCTATAACTAAGCAGGATTTGTCTCAGTCAGCTACCTTTGTGGCGCTTGCCGCTTGGAGCAAACAAGGAGGTTAAGTTATGTCGGGTTTAGGTCTCGGTCAAGGTCTTATGCACAAGATTAGGGATATCCCAGATTTTCCGAAGCCAGGGATTCTGTTTCGGGACATTACGACGCTGTTAAAGGACGGGCCCGCGCTGCGGCAAGCGATAGACGACTTTGCCGTGCTCTGCCGCGACATCGAGTTTGACCTCGTGGTAGCGCCGGAGGCGCGCGGCTTCATTGTGGGCGTACCCCTGGCGTATAGCTTGCACAAGGGTTTTGTGCCGGTGCGCAAAGCCGGTAAGCTGCCGGCGAAGACGCGTCGCGCTAGTTATACGCTTGAGTATGGTGAGGACAAACTCGAAATCCACGAGGACGCCATCGCGGCAGGCACGCGCGTCCTAGTGGTTGACGACTTGTTGGCTACGGGCGGCACTATTCGCTCCACGGTAGACTTAGTGGAGTCGTTAGGCGGCAAGGTCGTAGGTGCAGCGTTTCTTATCGAGTTAACCGCCCTAGATGGGCGAAAGTTGCTCGGCGGGTATCCCGTTTTCTCTTTGATTCAGTATTAAGCAGTATTAAGGCAGCAATGTTCGGCGCGGGGGCGTGAGTATGGACAAGGCGGAGCTCTTTGAGACTCTGGTAGCTCGGGTGAAAACACACAGCCCGCAAGCCGATGTGGCGGTGCTTAGGCGGGCTTTTGACTTTGCCGAGCGTGCCCATGCCGGGCAGCTTAGGGAGTCCGGCGACGAATATATCGGTCACCCGCTAGAGGTAGCTCTCATCTTAGCCGACATCCATATGGATATGGAGACGCTCTCGGCAGCCATTTTACACGATGTAGCTGAAGATACAGAGGTTGACTTAGCTCAAGTGGCACAGGAGTTTGGCCCGCGCGTCGCCAAACTGGTAGACGGCGTAACGAAGCTCTCGCGGCTTGAGTACACCAGTAGGCAGGAGCAGCAGGCCGAATCCTTGCGCAAGATGTTTCTCGCCATGGCCGAAGACTTGCGGGTAGTGCTCATAAAGCTTGCGGACCGCTTGCACAATATGCGCACGCTTAAGTTTAGGCCGCCCGTCAAGCAAAAGGCCACCGCCAAAGAGACGCTAGATATTTACGCCCCCTTGGCGAACCGCCTCGGTATCAGCAGTATGCAGTGGGAACTTGAAGACCTGGCCTTTCGTTATCTAGAGCCCACCGCCTACCACGACATTGCGGCGCGCGTCTCGGCTAGGCGCGAAGACAGGCAGGCCGTGATTGCCGAGGTGCTCGATGCTTTGCGCGGCCAGTTAGCCGACGCAGGCATTAGAGCTGACGTGAGCGGACGATCTAAGCATTTCTACAGCATCTACAAAAAAATGCAGGCAGGCAAAAGCTTTGAGGAGATTTACGACCTGACGGCACTGCGCGTCATCGTCGACACAGTCAGCGACTGCTACGCCGTCCTTGGCATAGTGCATAACCTCTGGCACCCTATCCCCGGGCGCATCAAAGACTATATCGGCACGCCTAAGCCCAATATGTACCAGAGCCTGCACACTACGGTAGTAGGCGAGCGCGGTCAGCCACTCGAGTTTCAGATTAGGACTGTGGCTATGCATCAGGTTGCCGAACACGGCATTGCCGCGCACTGGAAGTATAAGGAGGGCGGCAGGCTAGAGAAGAGCCTAATTGACAAACTTACCTGGCTGCGCTCCATCCTCGAGTGGCAGCAGGAACTTCCGGGCGCCGACGAGTTCGTGGACGGCATTAAGATGGATTTGTTTACCGATGAAGTGTTCGTATTTACGCCCAAAGGAGACGTCATCGACTTGCCGGTAGGTTCAGTGCCGCTAGACTTTGCTTACCGCGTGCACACTGATGTTGGGCACCGTTGTGTAGGCGCAAAGGTCAATGGGCGCATGGTGCCGCTAACTCATGAGCTAAAGACCGGCGATATCGTGGAGATAGTTACTTCCAAGCAGGCGAGCGGGCCGAGCCGGGACTGGATGAAGTTAGTGCGCACGCCGCAGGCCCGCAGCAAAATCCGCCAGTGGTTTAGAAAAGAGCAGAAGGCGGAGAACATCGAGCGGGGACGCGAGATGCTGCAGCGCGAACTGCGGCGCCTGCTCTTACCGGTGGACGAACTGCTGGTAGAGGCCTACTTGGAGGAGGCGGCAGAGCACTTAAACTACGTGTCCGACGAAGATCTGTTAGCGGCACTTGGTTATGGCGCCGTCAGTTTGGTGCAGGTGGTAAACCGCCTCACGGCAGCGCACGCGCGCGCTAAGCCGCAGGAGGCACCTCTGCCTGTGCTGCCACCTAGTGCTCCTACTGAGCTTTTCGCCGAAGTACAGGTAGTTGGGCTTGAGAATGCCCTGCTAAAGTTTGCGAAGTGCTGCAACCCTCTTCCCGGAGATGAGATAATCGGCTTTGTCACGCGCGGGCGCGGAGTCACGGTACACACCAGTACTTGCCCTAATGTGCCGTCGCTGCAGCGGGAGAAGGAGAGGCTAATTTCCGTCAGTTGGGGTAACCAGACGGCGCCGGGTTATCCCGTGCGGGTAGAGCTTATCGGCATGGACAGGCCCGGGCTTTTGGCAGACGTGGTGCACTCTTTGGCCGAGTACAAGACAAACATCGCCGCCATGCAGGCGCGCGCCACAAAAGAACAGGAAGCGCACGTGAGTTTTACGATTGTCGTCAAGGACCTGATTCACCTCGAACGGGTGCTGTCGCGCTTACGCAAGCTGCGCGACGTGTTTACCGTGCGGCGTGTAACGTACGTTACTCCACACAGAGAGGGCGAGAGCAGTGCGAGCGGTAGTACAACGAGTTAGTCGGGCGAAAGTAAGCGTAGCGGGCGAAGCAGTGGCAAGCATCGGCTCGGGTCTGTTGGTGCTCGTTGGCGTAGCGCAGACAGATGCCGCAAGCGATGCGCAGTTTCTTGCCGAGAAGGTCGCGGGCCTGCGCATCTTCCCTGACAGTGAGGGCAAGATGAACCTCTGCGTAACGGAGGCGGGCGGCGAAGTGCTGGCGGTGTCGCAGTTTACGCTGCTTGGCGACTGCCGCCGCGGCAAACGCCCGAGCTTCTCGGCCGCAGCGGAGGGAAGCGCAGCTGTCGCCCTGTTTGATAGATTTGTCGCCGAGCTCTGCGGCAGGGTAGGCAGTGTGCAGACCGGCGTGTTTGGGGCCATGATGGAGGTTGAGCTAGTAAATTCTGGGCCGGTGACGCTACTACTCGATAGCGCGCGGCAGTTTTAACGGAGGACTGAGATGAAAGTACTGACATGCCCTGTCGGAAGTTTACAGACGAATTGCTACATAGTCGTGCACGAAAACTCTGCTGCTGTCATTGACCCGGGAGCAGATGAGGGCAGCATTATGGCACTTTTAGCCGGCGAAGGGGCCGCAGTAAAGAGCATTGTGCTTACACATGGTCACGCCGACCATGTGGCGGCGGCTGCCGCGCTGAAGCGCCTAACGGGGGCGCCTATCTTGGCCCATCCGGCGGACAGCTATCTTTTGCGCGCGACGGAGAATATGATTGCCAGAGCTTTAGGCCTAACCGAGGTCATCGTGCCCGATGTAGACCTGTCGGACGCTAAGTCGGTCAGCTTGGCAGGTATAGAATTTGCCGTGCTGGCTACGCCCGGCCATACACCCGGCTCCTGCTGTCTGTATAATGCCAAGGAACAGGTCCTGTTTTCGGGCGACACGTTGTTTCGCGGGAGCATCGGCCGTTCGGACCTGCAAGGTGGTGACGCCAAAACCCTCGCGCGTTCGTTAGCACGCCTGAAGGAACTGCCGGCGGAGGTAGAGGTCTACCCCGGGCACGGTCCAGCCACGACCATCGGCAAAGAGAGGATGAGCAACCGCTATTGGTGAGCAAGCCGTACGGAGATTTAGTCGGGGTGCGCCCGGGAAAACTAGCGGACAGCATGCTCGCACTTGGTTTCCCTGCCGCGGAAGTGGCGCATCGCTTGGTGCTTGAGCGCGGGGTGGACCCTGTGCGCGCGCGTCTCTTGGTAGAAATAGCGCTTACGCAGCAGGCTATACTTGCGCCGTTTAAGGGGCGCCAAGAGCTTGTGGCAATGTACGTAAGTATTCCTTTTTGCCCGTCGCGCTGCGCCTACTGCAGTTTCCCCAGCCACAGCCTAGAGCAGTACCGGCGCGCAAAGAGAGAGCAGTACTTAGTTGGACTGCTGCGCGAGATAGAAGCTGTCGCCGAGGCCATGGATAACTGCGGGCTCCTGCTCTCTGCCCTCTACATTGGCGGGGGTACACCTACTACGCTCGAGGCGTCCCAGATTGGCGTATTGCTGCCGGCACTCGCGGCATGTCCTACGTGGGAGCGGCCAAGGGAAGCCACCTTTGAAGCCGGTCGCCCGGACACGCTAGACGAGGGCAAGCTAGACGCAATCCCGCGCGACTACCGCCTTTCCATCAACCCACAGAGCATGCACGACCGAACCCTTCTGGCCATCGGGCGGCGCCATTCGGCCACAGACGTGCGGGAAAGCTTTGCGCTGGCGCGGCAGCTAGGTTTTAACAACATCAATATGGACCTAATTGTCGGCTTGCCGGGGGAGACTCCCGCCGACATCGCCGCGAGTCTAGAGCAGGTACTAGACCTAGAGCCTGAGAGCGTGACGCTGCACATGTTTTCCCCAAAGCGCGCCTCGCGCTTTGGCGGGGGCGAGGCGTGGGAGCGCATGAGCGACGCGGATGCCCGTGCGGCGAGCGATTTGGCCGTGGGTAAGCTGCGGCCTGCCATGCACCCGTACTACCTCTACCGCCAGCGCGCTATTCTAGGCGGACTAGAGAACACCGGGTGGAGTCGGCCGGGGCGGGAGTGCTTGTATAATGTTATGATGATTGCCGAAACGCACGGGGTTATCGGCGTAGGTGCGGGAGCCAACAGCATCTTTCCGGTGCCGGGCCAAGAGTGGCAGCGTCACGCGAACCCCAAAGATGCGGCCCTCTACCTGCAGCGTTTGCCCGAGCTAATTAAAGAAAAGCGCGCACTGCTTAGCGCATGGAGGAAGAAAGATGATTCTTAAGCGTAGTTATGCCGGTCACGTGGACAGCGGCAGGGTGGGAGAGGAGATTAGGCTGTGCGGCTGGGTGGCTAAGCGCCGCGACCTCGGCGGGCTAATTTTCGTCGACCTGCGCGACATCAGCGGCATCGTGCAGGTGGTTTTTTCCCCGGACGAAAAGGACGTACATATGGCGGCCGAGTCATTGCGCGGTGAGTACGTAATCGAGGTCACGGGACGCGTGGCCTTGCGGCCGGAGGAGGGCATTAATCGCCATATGGCGACGGGTGAGGTAGAAGTGAGGGCAAGCCGGCTCATCGTGTTTAACGCAGCCAAGACCCCGCCCTTCTACATTCAGGCGGAGCTTAAAGCGGACGAGAGCTTGCGCCTGCGCTACCGCTACCTAGATTTAAGGCGCCCGGAGCTCCAGGGCGCGCTTGTGCTGCGGCACAAAGTCGCCATGGCCGCGCGGAAGTTTCTTGACGGCGAGGGTTTCCTCGAAATAGAAACGCCGCAGCTTACGCGGTCTACGCCCGAGGGCGCGCGTGACTATGTGGTGCCGAGCCGCGTCAATCCAGGCCTGTTTTATGCGCTACCGCAGTCGCCGCAGCTCTTTAAGCAGCTCTTAATGGTCGCGGGTTATGACAAATACTTTCAGCTCGCGCGCTGCTTCCGCGACGAGGACCTGCGCGCCGACCGGCAGCCCGAGTTTACCCAAATAGATATAGAAATGTCTTTCGTCAGCGAGGCAGACGTGCAGGCGATGACCGAAGGCTTGATTGCTCACATTTCGGAGCAGGCTTTAGGGCAGAAAGTCGAGCTTCCTTTCCCGCGCCTTACTTACCGCGAGGCGATGGACCGCTTTGGCTCAGATAAGCCTGATACCCGCTTTGGCTTGGAACTAGTCGATGTGACCGATGTGGTAGTGGGGTGTGACTTCAAAGTTTTTGCAGAAGCAGCTAAGAGCGGAACCGTGCGTGCGCTTAACGCCAAAGGCTGTGGCGGCTACAGCCGCAAGGACATCGATTGGCTAAGCGAAATAGCCGGGAAATACGGCGCCAAAGGGCTAGGGTGGATGGCCGTAGAACCAACCGGCATCCGCTCGCCGATTGCCAAGTTCCTAAGTACAGAAGTGCTTGACAACCTCGTCGCGCGGCTTACCGCCGAGCCGGGAGACCTGCTCTTGTTCGTAGCCGGCAAACCTAAAGTGGTGCTTACATCACTTGGGGCGGTGAGGCTGCAGTTAGGTGAGCAATTGGGCTTAAAGAAGAGCGGGCAGTTCAATTACCTGTGGGTAACCGAGTTTCCGCTCCTAGAGTGGGACGAAGACGAACGCCGCTTTGCCGCGTGTCATCATCCCTTTACCTCGCCGCTGCCCGAGGACTTAGGAAAACTAGACAGTGCGCCGGCAGAAGCCCGCGCGCGCGCTTACGACCTTGTGCTTAACGGGGTAGAGCTTGGCGGCGGCAGCATCCGCATTCACAGCCGCGAGCTGCAAGAGCGCATGTTCGCCTGCCTCGGCCTCACGCCCGAGGAATGCACGGAGAAGTTCGGCTTTTTGCTGGAAGCCTTCGAGTACGGCACACCGCCGCACGGCGGCATCGCCTTAGGCCTCGACCGTTTGGTCATGCTGCTCGCCGGGCGCGACTCCATCCGCGACTGCATCGCTTTCCCCAAAACCACAAGCGCCCAGTGCCTGATGACCTCCGCGCCAAACCGCGTGCCGGAGAAGCTGTTGCGGGAACTGTCGCTGAGGGACGTCAGACCGTGCTCAAACGGGAGTTGTAGCAGATGATAATTGCGTGGTTAACCGAGTATTTCGCGGAAAATGACGATGCGAACCCGGTTCGGCCAGAGCACAAAAGAAATGGCTACCGCCTTACTAGCC
>Ga0208370_100047_pt1 | contig 44576 bp, 44 predicted proteins | sample Subbio12Jun_QV11_FD_184822 | JGI IMG/M metagenome (GOLD analysis project Ga0208370, IMG submission 184822) | Serpentinite rock and fluid subsurface biosphere microbial communities from McLaughlin Reserve, California, USA -CR12Jun_QV11 (SPAdes) | ecosystem: Environmental > Terrestrial > Deep...
CCCTTTGAGCCGGGCGCAAAGGGTGTTACAGGCACCCTCTGTTGCGTTCGCCGCGCCGCGCGCTCCCGCGCCCTTCCTTCCGGATATCATATCCTCAAGGGTGGCATGGCGGGGCGGCGGGTGGCGGGGCGCGCGAGGACAAGCGAACCAAGGACAAGATGCCCGAATTACCCGAAGTCGAAACCACCGTCCGCGGCCTTGCGCGGTTCCTTGAAGGCGAGCGGATCACGCGCGTCCGGCTGAACCGCGCCGACCTCAGGCGCCCCTTCCCCGCCGATCTCGTGCAGGTGATGACGGGGGCCACGGTAACGTCGCTGACGCGGCGGGCCAAATATGGCCTCATGCATCTCGACCGCGGGGCGACGATGATTTTCCACCTCGGCATGAGCGGGCGCTGGCGGATCGACCCCGAGAGCGCCGATACCCACGATCACCTGCTGCTGGAAACCGCGCGCCACCGCTTTGCCCTGTGCGATCCGCGCCGCTTCGGCTCGGTCGATCTGGTGGCGAGCGAGGCGCTCGATTCTTGGCCGCAATTCGCCGCGCTCGGGCCGGAGCCGCTCGGCCCGGGGCTGACGGCGGCGCATCTCAAGACGGCCCTGCACGGCAAGACCCAGTCGATCAAGCTGTGCCTGCTCGATCAACGGATCGTCGCGGGGCTCGGCAACATCTACGTCTGCGAGGCGCTGTGGCGCGCCGGCATCCGGCCGACAAAGCCCGCAGGCAAGGTCACGCGGCCGCAGTTGGCGCGCCTCGTATCCGCGATTGTCGCCGTGCTCACCGCCTCGATCCGCGACGGCGGCTCCACCTTGCGCGACTATGCCCGGCCCGACGGCGAACTGGGCTACTTTGCCAGCAGCTTCGATGTCTACGGGCGCGAGGGCGGAGGCTGCCGACGGGACGATGGCGGCATCATCCAGCGGATCGCGCAAGGAGGCCGCAGCACCTGGTTTTGTCCCGCCTGCCAGCGTTGATGGGGTGCTTGCCTCCGCAGGCATGTTCTGGGCACTGTTTCGGTCGCTGCGGGTCCGGGTGCCCGTGCGCGCGCAGTGGCGCTTGCGGCCTCTTCGCCGCCAATTGGGAGAATCGTTGACCTTCGGGGCGCATCTGACTAAGAGCGCCGCTTTCCGGCGGTCGGACCATGAGTCTGTTCGCCCCTTTTCGAGCACACCCACGGATTTCCTTTCAGCCGCTCGAGCGGCCTGAATCAAACGCGAGACAGACACGAATATGGCCAATACGCCGCAAGCCAAGAAGCGCATCCGCCGCAACGCCAACCGCGCCGCCATCAACGGCGCGCGCGTCAGCCGTATCCGCAGCTTCATCAAGAAGGTCGAAGCGGCCTGCGAAGCGGGGGACAAGGAAGCAGCTGCTACCGCGCTCAAGGCGGCCCAGCCGGAGATGGCGCGCGGCGTCGCGCGCGGCGTGCTGCACAAGAACACCGTGGCGCGCAAGATGTCGCGCCTGACCCGCCGGGTCGCTACGCTCTGATTCGACTCGCTGCGACTCCGTTAACCCCTTTCTAGGGGCCACTACGGGGTCGAGACGCCTGCAACCGGCAAGGGGCCGCGCTCGCCGAGCGCGGCCCTTTTTGATTGCGACAAATGCGACAACGCTTTCCCGCATAAATGTCAGGATTCACCGCGATTCGCGTGTGCTCATTCGGGAATTCCCAAGTAAAACAGGCGTCTCAACGCAAGTCTGCGGGGTAGAGGCGAGTCAACAGGATTATTTCACTTTTTTTAAAAACTCGCGCTTGCGCTCCGGCACGATGCGTTCTTTACATGAACTCCACCCGGCGCGGGACAGTCCGGGTGCTTTAACAAACTGGCCGACAGGGGGGTTCCTCGGGATTGCGATTCCGGGGAAGGTGGAGGCAGTGCCTGTCGCAATGGGATGCAATTGAGCCTGACGGATCCGGGAAGGTCCTGCGGGCGGCGTGTGAATTGGGGATGAGCTTGTGCACAGGACTGACAAGGCGCGGACTGCTGGCCGCCGGGCCGACGAACATCTGATGGAAGACGTCGAAGCCGTGAATCTCGCAGCCGACTGGGCCGATATCAGCCAGGGGCTGCGCAAGGATCTCGGGCACCAGTTGCACAGCCAGTGGATCAAGCCGATCCAGCTGGGTGCGCTCAACCGCGACTGCGGAACGCTCGATCTCTATCTGCCCACCGAATTCTCGGCCAACTGGGTGCGCGACCGCTTCCATGACCGGCTCCAGCTCGCCTGGAGCATCGCCCGCTCCGAGGTGCGCAAGGTCAACATCATGGTTCACCCGGGCCGTCGCCAGCTACCCGACCTGCGCCTCGACGACGGGCGCCGTCCTGCCAATGACGGTGCGAGCGCGATCGCCATGGCGGCCGGCGCGCTGGGAGATGCGACCTTCACCTCTTCGGTCGGGCTCGATCCCTCGCTGACCTTCGCCGCCTTCGTCACCGGCGAGGCGAACGTCCTTGCCTGCAACGCGGCGCAGCGCATGGCCGCGCTCGACCAGCCGCAGTTCTCTCCGCTCTATCTCAAGGCGGCGACCGGACAGGGCAAGACCCACCTGCTCCACGCGATCGGCCACGGCTACCTCCATGCCCACCCGCGCGCGCGGATCTTCTACTGTTCGGCCGAGCGTTTCATGGTCGAATTCGTTCAGGCGCTGAAGTCGAGCCAGACGCTCGAATTCAAGGCGCGGCTCAGAAGCTTCGACCTGCTGCTGGTGGACGACATCCAGTTCATCATCGGCAAGGCGAGCGCGCAGGAGGAACTGCTCTACACGATCGACGCGCTGCTGGCCGAGGGCAAGCGGCTGGTGTTCGCCGCCGACCGCGCGCCGCAGGCACTGGACGGGGTGGAGCCGCGCCTGCTCAGCCGGTTGTCGATGGGTCTGGTTGCCGACATCCAGCCTGCCGACATCGAGCTGCGGAAGAGGATCCTCGTCTCCAAGCTGGTCCGCTTCGCGCCGCTCAGCGTGCCGGACGACGTGGTCGATTTCCTCGCCCGCACCATCACCCGCAACGTGCGCGAGCTGGTCGGCGGGCTCAACAAGCTGATCGCCTATGCCCAGCTGACCGGGCAGGACGTGTCGCTCCAGCTGGCGGAAGAACAGCTGACCGACATTCTCAGCGCCAACCGCCGCCGGATCACCATCGACGAGATCCAGCGCACCGTCTGCCAGTTCTACCGCATCGACCGCGCGGAAATGAGCAGCAAGCGCCGCGCCCGTGCGGTGGTGCGCCCGCGGCAGGTGGCGATGTATCTGTCCAAGGTGCTCACCCCGCGCAGCTATCCCGAGATCGGGCGCAAGTTCGGCGGGCGCGACCATTCGACCGTGATCCACGCGGTGCGCCTGATCGAGGACCTGCGCCAGCGCGATGCCGACATGGACGGCGACGTGAGGAGCCTGCTCCGGCAGCTGGAGAGCTGACCGGGCGGACGGTCAATTCGCACATAATCCGCACAGGCTTTGCACTGCCTTCTCGACAGGCCCGTCCGCAGGCCTGTCGACAGGCTGTGCACAGGCTGTAAACAGCCTTTCCATGCCTTCCGCACCGCTTTCTCCCGCCCGTCTCGAGCGTTTTGCCCGGCACATCGTCCTGCCCGAGGTGGGCGGTGCCGGGCAGGTCAGGCTGGCAGCGGCGCGGGTGGCGGTGATCGGGCTCGGCGGGATCGGCAGCCCCGCCCTGCAATATCTCGCGGCGAGCGGGATCGGGCGGCTTGCGCTGGTCGATGACGACGTGGTCGATATCAGCAACCTCCAGCGCCAGACGATCTTCACCACCCGCGATGTCGGCTACGGCAAGGCGGTCTCGGCGCGGCGCTGGCTCGCCAATTTCGACGATGCACTTCAGGTTGACGTCTCCGACGCGCGGATCACCACCGGTAACGCGGCGAGCCTGATCGCGGGCTGCGACCTTGTGCTTGATGGCACCGACAATTTCGCCACCCGCCTCGCCGTATCGGACGCCTGCGTTGCGAACGGCATTCCGCTGCTTTCGGCTGCGGTAGGCCGCTTTCAGGGACAGGTCGGGGCCTTTGCCGGGCACCTGCCCGATCAGGCCTGCTATCGCTGTTTCGTCGGCGATGCCTTCGATGCCGAAGACTGCGATACCTGCGCGGACGACGGGATGCTGGGCGCAATGGCGGGCTGGGCGGGCACCTTCGCCGCGCTTCAGGCGGTCAGGGTGCTGCTGGCGGGGGTGAGCGGGCTCGGCGCCGATCCGGGCTGGGGCAGGCTGCATATCCTCGATGGCCTTGCGCCGGGGATGCGCACGATCCGCATCGTCAAGGACCCGGGCTGCAAGGGGTGCAGCAACCCGGCTTCCTAGCGGCCGAGCACCTCCTGCACCCATTCCGGCACCAGCACGCTTGCCGGACCGAGGCGGGTTTCGTGGAACAGGCGCGATCCCTCGCTCGGTTCGAGATTGAGTTCGAGCGTGCGCGCGCCGTTTGCCCGCGCCTCGGCGACAAAGCCGGCGGCGGGATAGACCGCGCCCGAGGTGCCGATGCTGACGAACAGGTCGCAGGTTTCGAGCGCCCGGTAGATCCGGTCCATCTCGTAGGGTATCTCGCCGAACCAGACGACATCGGGCCGCAGGCAGGGCGCATGGCAGACAGGGCAGGCAGGGCGATCGATCATCGGTGCCTCGCAGCGCGAGCGCGTGCCGCAGGCGGTGCACAGCGCGCTCTTCAATTCCCCATGCATGTGCAGCACCCGCGCCGAACCGCCGCGTTCGTGCAGATCATCGACGTTCTGGGTAACGAGCAGCAGCTCGCCCGAAAACTCCCGCTCCAGCCGCGCAAGGGCCAGATGCGCGGGATTGGGCTCGACCTGCGCCAGGGCCGCGCGGCGCATGTCATAGAAACCTAGCACGAGGCGCGGGTCGCGGGCGAAGCCTTCGGGCGTGGCGACATCCTCGATCCGGTGCTGCTCCCACAGGCCGCCAGCAGCGCGGAAAGTGTCGATGCCGCTTTCCGCAGAAATGCCCGCGCCGGTGAGGATGACGATGCTGCGACGGTCGCTCATTTCATCCCCTTGTCGTCACCCTGAACTTGTTTCAGGGACCATTGCTCCACGAGCTTGGACTAGACCTAGACGCGGGATGGATGCTGAAACAAGTTCAGTATGACGAAACAGGGATAAGATGATGCTGCAATTCGGGGTGATCGGGCACAAAGGCCGGATGGGGCTGGCGCTGGAGACGGCAATCGCCGATGCCGGGCACCAGCTGTGCGTGGGCGTGGATGCGGGCGGCAATATCGGCCCGCTTGCGGTGCAGTGCGACGTGCTGGTCGATTTCTCCGCGCCGGATGCGCTCGCCGCCAATCTGGGCGCCGCCAAGGTCGCAGGCAAGCCGATCCTCGTCGGCACCACCGGCCTTGCGGAACCCCACTTCGTGATGCTCGCCGAGGCGGCGCGCGCGGTGCCGGTGCTGCAATCGGGCAACTTCTCGCTTGGGGTCACGCTGATGGCGCATCTGGTGCGCGAAGCCGCTGCGCGGCTGGGGCCAGATTGGGACATCGAGGTGCTGGAGATGCACCACCGCATGAAGATCGACGCGCCCTCGGGCACCGCCAAGCTGCTGGGCGAGGCGGCAGCCAGCGGGCGCGGGATCGCCCTGTCCGACAACATGGAGAGCGGCCGCCACGGCGTCACGGGCGCGCGGGGCGAAGGCGCGATCGGCTTTGCCACCCTGCGCGGCGGCACGGTGGCGGGCGAGCATTCGGTGATCTTCGCCGGCCCCGAGGAGCGCCTCGTGCTGTCGCACTCGGCGGAAAACCGCATGATCTTCGCCCGCGGCGCGGTGAAGGCGGCCGCGTGGCTCACCCGCCAGAGCGCGGGGCGCTATACCATGAACGACGTGCTGGGGCTGTGAGGCAGGACGTGTGACCCGCGAGCAGATCTTCGAGTTCTTCCGCCGGCTGGCCGAGGACAACCCCACGCCGCGCACCGAGCTTGAATATGGCAATGCCTATCAGCTGGTGGTGGCTGTCGCCCTGTCGGCGCAGGCGACCGATGTGGGGGTGAACAAGGCGACCCGCGCGCTGTTTGCGCGGGTTCAGACGCCGCAGGCGATGCTCGATCTCGGCGAGGAGGGGCTGAGGGAGCACATCAAGACCATCGGCCTGTTCAACGCCAAGGCCAAGAACGTCATCGCGCTCTCGCAGCTGCTGGTCGACGAATTTGGGGGCGAAGTGCCCGCCACCCGCGAGGAACTGGTGCGCCTGCCGGGCGTGGGGCGCAAGACCGCGAACGTGGTGCTCAACTGCTGGTTCGGGCAGGAGACCTTCGCGGTCGATACGCACATCTTGCGTGTCGGCAACCGCACCGGGCTCGCCAAGGGCAAAACCCCCGATCATGTCGAGGCGAAGCTGGAAAAGCGCGTCCCCCAGCCCTTCCGCCTCCACGCGCATCACTGGCTGATCCTGCACGGGCGCTATGTCTGCAAGGCGAGGCGACCCGAATGCTGGCGCTGCAAGGTTGGCGACCTGTGCTCGTTCCGCAAGAAGGTGACACAGCCGCCACGGGGCCGCGCGGCAGCGGATGGCGGCGTGGATCGGGGCAAGGTAGAAGCGCCCGCGCGCTGATACTGCGGCAATCGACGGAGAGACCTGCCATGACCCTGCGCTTCCTCGCCTTCGCCCTCGCGCCGCTGCCGCTGACGCTGACGCTGTTCGCGGCCGCCTGCGCCCCCGCCGATCCCGAGACCGCCGCCGTCCGCTCCGCCGCTGCCATCGCCGCCGCGCCAGAGGCGACCGTAATTGGCGATGCGCAGACCTGCATCGACCGCGCCCAGATCCGCAACACCGCGGTGCATTCGGATCAGGTGATCGATTTCGAGATGCAGGGCGGCACAGTGTATCGCAACATCCTCGCCCAGCGCTGCCCGGGCCTCGGCATGGACCGCGCGATCAATTACCAGACCTCGCTCAACCAACTGTGCCGCCAGCAGATCGTCTATACGCTCCAGAACATTGGCGGGGTGGTCCAGCGCGGCGGCGGATGCAGCCTCGGCGATTTCGTGCCGGTTGACTATGTGAAGCGGGAGCAGAAATAGGCTTCGGCAGCATCAGCCGGGGCGCTGCCAGAGCGGCAGGGGCGTTTCGTGGATCAGGATCTGCGGATGGCGCGGATGGCCGCTTTTCAGATGCGTCAGGCAGTGGAGCGGCTTGCCCGCCGCTTCGAGAACGTCCGCGACAGCGCGCCAGCGATCCGCGTGCGCGCGCGGCAGTTTCGTCGGCGCGCCCCAGGCGACACAGATTGCGTCCGCCTCGCGCGCGATCGCGGCGAGGTGGGCATCATTGTCCGGCCCCACCGGATCGGGCACCCGCGCCAACTCCGCCACGTCAGGCGTGCGCCACGCGAAGAGGTTGCCGATCATCGCGCGGCCGCAGCCCAGTCGTCGACATATCGTCTGCACCCGGTCGATGGTCGGATCGTCAAGGTCGGCGGTCGCGCGCGAAGGGTTGATCATCACGACCGCAAGCGAAGGCCCCGGTGCGATGCGGCGTTCCAGCCGGTAGCGGTAACGCTCGCAGGGCGAACAGATCACCGGGCCAGGGTGACGGGTCGGCCAGCGGCGTTCGGGAAACGCCCTCACATCTGGCACCTATCCTCGCCAATTGCTCGGGTCGAACGCCCGTTTTTGCTTGAGTGCAGCGCACACATCCGGCCAAACGCCTGCTCAGATGTCGTCTGCGCTGACCAGCTCTGCCGTGTCGATCTCGCCCGTCAGGCTGGCCACGGTCACGGCCACGGCGGCATCGCCAACGACATTGGTGGTGGTGCGCATCATGTCCATGATGCGGTCGACCCCTGCGACGAAGGCGATGGTTTCCAGCGGCACATCGACCGCGCCGAACACCAGCGCCATCATGATCAGCCCCGCCCCCGGGATGCCCGCAGCCCCCACTGCACCCAGCGTGCCGAGCAAAGCGATCATGCCGTAGTCCGCCCAGCTCAAATCCACCCCGAAAACCTGCGCCCCGAACAGCGTGGCAAGGCCCAGATACATCGCCGTGCCGTTCATGTTGATCGTCGCGCCGAGGCTGATGACGAAGCTTGCGACCGCATTGGACACGCCGAGATTGCGCTCGGCGCAGCGCAGCGTCACCGGCAGGGTCGCATTGGAGCTGGCGGTGGAATAGCTCACCGCCATGGCATCGACGATGCCGCGGAAGAAGCCGGTGATCTGCTGGCGCGCAACCAGCTTGATCATTCCGCCGTAAACCAGGGCGAGGATGAGCGCGCAGCCGAGGTAATTGAGGAAAACCAGCTTGCCGAGCGCCATCAGCGCGTCGAAACCCAGGGTCCCTGCCACCCAGGCCATCAGCGCGAAGACGCCGAAGGGGGTCAGTTCCATCACGATCGCCGTGACCTTCTGCATCACCACCGAGCCGCTTTCGAAGATCCTCAGGGCAGGTTCGCCCTCCTCCTTGGCCATCAGGATCCCGATGCCGACGAGCAGCGAAAATACGATCAGCGGCAGCACGTTGACATCGGCCATCACCTGCACCGGGCTCTGCGGGATCATGCCGAGCACCATCTCGCGCCAGGTGGCCTCGTTGGGCGGCGGAGGCGCGCCCATGTCGATGCCCGAAGTGTCGACGCCGACCCCGGGGCCGAAGAAAGTGCCCAGCGCAAGCCCAAGCCACACCGCGATCTGCCCCGTTACCACGAACAGCAGCATCGCCCGCCAGCCGACCGCGCCAAGCTTCCTCAGGTCGCCGATGCTCGCCACCCCTGCGACCAGGCTGAAGAAGATCAGCGGCACCACCAGCATCTTGATGAAGGCGATGAAGACATCGCCGATGATCTTGATGCTTTCGGCGTCAGGCCCCCACAAGCGTCCGGTAATGACGCCGAGGATCAGCGCAGCGATCACCCGCTGCCACAGGGGGATCCGAAACCAGGCTGACACCAGGCTACTCCTTCTCTTCCGCCTCGAGCGCCAGCGCGGCGCGGGCAATGCGGGCATAGATGCGCGCCAGCACGGCGAGATCGGCGATCGCCACCGCCTCGTCGCGCTTGTGCATCGTCGCGTTGCACAGGCCGAATTCGATCACCGGGCAGACAGAGCGCAGGAACCGCGCATCGGACGTCCCGCCGGTGGTGGAAAGCTCCGGCACCACCCCGGTCTCGGCCTCGACCGCGGCGCTCACCAGAGCCGAGAAGGCACCGGGTTCGGTCAGGAAAGGCTCGCCCGAGATGACGGGCCGCGCCTTCCCGCCATGCTTCTGGGCAATGGCGCAGACCCGGTCGGACAGGCTCTTGCCGGTGTGCAGGTCGTTGAAGCGGATCGAGATGCGCGCATGGCCCGCCGCCGGGATCACGTTGTGCGCGCGGTTGCCGACATTGATGTCGGTGATCTCGAGATTGCTCGGCTGGAACCACTTCGTGCCCGTGTCCAGCGTCAGGGCATCCAGTTCGGCGAGGATCGCCACCAGCCGCGGCAGCGGGTTGTCGGCAAGGTGCGGATAGGCGACATGGCCCTGCGTGCCTTCCACATCAATAAAGATGTTGACCGACCCGCGCCGCCCGATCTTCACCATGTCGCCGAGCCGGTGGACGCTGGTCGGTTCGCCAACCAGACACAGGTCGGGCTGATGCCCCTCTGCCGCCATGTAATCGATCAGCGCGCGGGTGCCGTGGAGCGCCGGGCCTTCCTCGTCGCCGGTGATGATGAAGCTGATCGTGCCGTCGTCCTGCGGCACTTCGGCCACCGCAGCGATCATCGCCGCGATTGCGCCCTTCATGTCGACCGCGCCGCGACCGTGGAGCAGTTCGCCGCGCACCTCGGGCACGAAGGGATCGGAGGCCCAGCCTTCTCCCGGCGGCACCACATCGAGATGCCCGGCAAAGGCGAAGTGGCGCGATCCTGCCGGTCCGGGCCGCAGGGCGAGGAGGTTCTCGACCGGTGCCTCGTCCGAGCCGTCCGGCCCCTGCCCCCGCGAGAAGCGGTGGACGACAAAGCCAAGCGGCACCAGCATCGATTCGAGTTCGGCGAACACCGCGCCGGTAGCGGGGGTGACAGAAGGCACCGCGATCAGGCGCTTGGCAATATCGAGCGGGTCGAGCATCTTCACCGGCCTAGCAGGAGTTGCCGCCGATGCCCAAGCTCGATCTTGCCGCGATCCCCCGAACCAATGCGACCGGCTACCCGCCGCCCTTCGATGCGGCAGTGGAGGGGCGGTGGTATCGCCGTCTTGCCCCCGCAGCCGGGTTCAGCCTGATGGGGGCGAGCCACGTCACGCTCCTGCCCGGCGCATTCTCCTCGCAGCGCCACTGGCACCGCGGGCAGGACGAGTTGGTCGTGATGCTCGAAGGCCATGCCGTGCTGGTCGACGATGGAGGAGAGACGCCCGTGGGTCCGGGCGATGTGCTCGCCTTCCCGGCGGGCGAGGCGAACGGGCACTGTCTCCATAACCGCTCCGAGGCACCTTGCATCTTTGTCGCGATCAGCGCCGGCGAAAAGGCCGCCGACAGCGGGGAATATCCCGACATCGACATGGTGTTCGACGCCCAAGGCTATGCAAGGAAGGACGGGACCCGTTACGACACGCAGCGCGCGCCCTAGCGACGGGGCGCGTCGGGCACCAGCGGCCCGGGTGCGAAGGCGCTTTCGAGCAGGGCGGCGATCCTGAGGCCCGCCTCCACCACCCGCCGCCGTGCGATCGGCACCGCGCGCGCGATGTCATCCTGACTGAGAGTGGCCTCTGCCGGAAGCGGAGAGGCACACACGTCATCGGTGTCAAAGGCGGTGGGATAGACGAAGCTGCGCGCGATCTCCCAGCTTTCGCGGCCCCAATCATCGGGTGTGCCGCCAGCCATCTCGGCCCGCTCGGCGCTCGAATAGCGCCGCACCACCGGATCGGCCGGGTCGCTGATCGCGCGCTCGGCCAGCGGTCCGTCCCAGATCCAATGCAGGTTGAGCCCCGGCTTTATGCCATAGGCCGCACGGCGGGCATTGCCGCCCTGGTCATCGTTGTCGCCCGAATGGAGCGGCATGTGCACATCGCCCGCGAAATGCACCATGAGGGCGAGCGCCTCGAGCCGGATGGCAGCGGGCAGGCGTTCGTCGGCAAGGATGCGATGGGAGCGGACGATCTGGGCGGTGACGCAATTGCCCCCGGCGCAGTTCGCCTTGGGATCGAACGGCTTGCAAATCGGTGCGGTGCGGTAGTGCCAGGCGGCGGTGTAGCCCCAGCGCCAGCTCTCGCGCCGGACGCAATCGGCCCAGACCGAGGCGTCCTCGATGGTCGCAAGCGGGCAATCGGGGGTGCCGAGCTCCCTCTCCCGGGCAAGCAGCGCGCGGATCTTCGCGCGCACCTGCGGAGACACATTGGCCGCAGCGATGCGCGCGGTCTGACGGTGGGCATAGTCGCCCCAGGCTGAGGCCGGGGCCGGGGCAAGCGCCAGCAGCACCGCCACAAGGGCAAGGATGCGCTGCCTCACCGCACCATCTCGAACTGCTCGATCACCCATTCCTCTTCGCCCGCCGCGCCGATCCATTCGCGCATCCAGTCGTGCTCGCAAATCGCCTCCATATAGGCCTGCGCGAAGCCGGGCACGCCGACGCCGTAAGTCATGAAGCGCGTGACTACCGGGGCATAGAAGATGTCGGCGGCGCCGAAGGTTCCGAAAAGATAGGGACCTGCGCGGCCATGGCGGGCGCGGGCTTCCGCCCACAAGCCGAGAATGCGCACGATATCGTGGCGGGCGGGGTCCGACAGGCCGGGCAGTTCCACCCTGCGGCGGATGTTCATCGGCAGTTCGCGGCGCAGCGACAGATAGCCCGAATGCATCTCGGCCACCATCGCCCGGGCCATCGCGCGTGCGGGCTCGTCCCTCGGCCAGAACCGCTCGCGCCCGACCTTGTCGGCGCAATATTCCATGATCGCGAGGCTGTCCCACACCACCGCCTCGCCGTCCCACAGGATCGGCACCTTGCCGCTGGAGGGCTGCACCTCGCCCATGTCCTGCTTCAGCCGGTCCCACTCCTCGCCCATGATCGGCACGGTCAGTTCCTCGAACGACAGGCCCGACTGCTTGACCGCGAGCCAGCCGCGCAGGGACCAGCTCGAATAGTTCTTGTTGCCGATGATGAGTTTCATGGGCCGTCTGCTCCACCTTGCGAGAACGGTTGAGCGGCTCCCCTAGGAATTCAGGCTTCCCCTGTCGAGGCTGAACGGTCTAACCTTGGCAGGTATCGAGGAGCCGCTTCATGACCCTGCCCCCCTTCCACCTCGCTTTCCCCGTCGATGATCTTGCCGAAGCGCGGCGCTTTTACGGGGAGGTGATGGGCTGCGCGGAAGGACGCTCGTCGGACAAATGGGTGGATTTCGACTTCCACGGCCACCAGATCGTCGCCCACCTCGCGCCGGGCCAGGCGGGCGACCGGGCAAGCAACCATGTCGACGGGCACGGCGTCCCGGTTCCGCATTTCGGACTCGTGCTGACGATGGAGGCGTGGGAGGCGCTCGCCGAGCGCCTGCGCGCGGGCGGCTGCGCTTTCGTTATCGAGCCGACCATCCGCTTCAGGGGCGAACCGGGCGAACAGGCGACGATGTTCCTGCGCGATCCTTCGGGCAATGCGCTCGAGTTCAAGGCGTTTGCCGATCCGGCTAACCTGTTTGCCACCTGACTATCCCAGGCAACGGGGTGGCCCATGCCGAATGTCGTTTGATGGCTAACTGGCTGGTAGCCATTTCTGCGTAGTAGCACTGGGCATGACTACTGATGCCCGATTTTACGCCTCGTTCGCCACGATCCTCGTTCCTGCCTTGCTGGCCGGGGCGATCGCCCCCGCCCCTGCGCACGCCGGTGGCGTCACCGCCGGAACGCTGATCCGCAACACCGCCGTCGCCAATTACGACGAGGCCGGCGTGCAGCGCAGCGTCAACTCGAACACCGTCACGGTGCGCGTCGACGAACTGCTCGATGTGACGCTGACCTCGCTCGATCCGGGGCCAGTCACCGCGCGTCCGGGGGAAGCGGTGCTGACCTTCGAGCTCACCAACCAGGGCAACGGACCGGAAGCCTTCCGCCTCGCGGCCAACATGGCGGTCGCGGGTAACGACTTCGATCTTTCGTTGCGCGCCATTGCAATCGACAGCAACGGCAACGGCACCTACGACGAGGGCGTCGACGAAATCCTCGCCCAGCCGCAAACCACCGCCGTGCTCGCGCCCGATGCGCGGTTGACAGTATTTGTGCTTGCCACCGTGCCGCAGGGTGCCACCGATGGCCAGCGGAGCAATGTCGATCTCGTCGCGGAAGCCGTCACCGGCACCGGCACGCCCGGCACGATCTTCACCGGCGCGGGCGTGGACGGCGGGGATGCGATCGTCGGGACGACCGGCGCCGTCGCCGCAGCGCGCGGTGCGTTGATCAACACCGTCGCCGGGGTCGAACTTCGCAAGTCAGTCACCTTGCGCGACCCCTTCGGCGGCACCAGCGCCGTGCCTGGCGCGATCGCGACTTTCACCATCGAGGCACGGGTGGGCGGCACCGGATCGGTCGCGAACCTCTTGGTCAGTGACGCCATTCCCGAAGGCACCACCTACGTCCCCGGCTCGCTCGCGCTCGACGCCGCCGTGCTCACCGACGGCGCGGATGGCGATGCCGGAACCGCCTCCGATGCCGACGGGATCAGGGTCGACCTCGGCACCACCGCCGCCGGCACGGCCCGCGCGATCACCTTCAACGTCAGCATCGACAACTGAAAACCAGCCATAACAGAGGTCCAGCCATGAAGTCGCTCTCCAAGATCATGATCGCCGCCGCCGCGTTCGCTTTGCCCGCCCTGCCGCTTGCCGCGCAAAATTCCAGCCCCGTCACGCTCGCCGGCGACGTCAAGGCGGTGAAGATCACCACCGACGCCGAGGGCAAGGAGCGCACCGAACTGGTCGAGCCGACCGGCATCGTGCCGGGCGACCGGCTGGTGTTCGGCACGGACTATGCCAACACGGGTCCAGAGGCGGTGACCAATTTTACCGTGACCAACCCGCTGCCGGCGGCCGTGCGGCTCGCGCCGGACGCCGATCCGGCACTGGTGGTATCGGTCGACGGCGGCACGACCTGGGGCGTGCTCGGCGAGCTTGCCATTACCAATTCGGACGGCACCACCCGTCCTGCAACCCATGCCGACGTGACCCACGTCCGCTGGGTGCTGGCGAGCATCGCGCCCGGCGAAGCGGGCAGGCTCACCTATCCAGCCATCATCCGCTGACCGGCGGGAGATAACCGCCACGCCCTGCGGGCGGAACCATTGACGCAGGGCTAACACTCGGGACCAGACCTATGAAGACCACCAAGCAGTTGCTGGGTGCGGTGAGCGCGTTCGCGCTCGTCGCGATGACCAGCGCCCCTGCGTTGGCCCAAGGGACCAGCGCGGGATCGACCATTACCAACGAAGTCAGCGTCAGCTTCAACGTCAACGGCGTAGCACAGAACGCCCAGACGGCGAGCGACACCTTCACCGTCGACCAGCGCGTCAACGTGAACGTGACCTTTGCCGGCACCGCCGCCACCAGCGTCGGGCCGGGCCAGGCCAACCGCGCGATCGCCTTTGACGTGACCAACCTGTCGAACAGCAGCGTGGACCTTGCCCTGTCGGCGGCGCTGAATGCCGGGACGGCGGGCAATATCAGCAACTTCCGCGTGTTCCGCGACACCAATGGCGACCGCGTGCTTGACGCGGCTGAAGAAGCTGCCGGTCCGATCACCTTCCTCGATGAAGTCGGCTCGTCTGCGAACGGCGTCACCGTGGCGGTCATCGTGCTCGCCGACATCGGACTCAACGCGGTCAACGGCGATACCTTCGACGTGACGCTAACCGCCAACGCCCATGCGGCCGGCGGCGTCGGCGCGCTCGGGACTGAGCTGGTCGAATCCGCGAGCAACACCTCGGGCATCGACACCGTGCTGTTCGACGGCGCGGGCGATACCGACGTGGCGCGCGACGGCGCCTTCTCCGATACCGGCCGCTATGCCGTGTCGGGTGCGGTCGTCACCCTGCTCAAGTCGAGCCGCGTGGTGAGCGATCCTGTCAACGGGACCAACAACCCCAAGGCGATCCCCGGCGCGACGATCGAATACTGCATCACCGTGGCCAACGCCTCGGGTGCGGCCACCGCGACCGACGTGAACCTGACTGACGACCTGCCGACCGACGTGTCGTTCCTGACCGGCTCGCTGCGAATCAACGGCGATGCGAGCTGCACCAACGGCGTTGCGGGCGGCACCTTTACCGCAGGCGGCGGCGCCACGGGTGGTGACCGCGTGTCGGGCAGCCTCAGCGACGTCGCGGCCAGCCAAACCCGTTCGCTCTACTTCCTGGTCACGATCGACTGATCTTCGATCCGGATTTAGGTCTTGCGTGTTTCCCCCTCTCTGCGGCGCGCGGCGGCGGTTCTGCTTGCAGTGCTCCTGCCTCTCGGCGTGCCGCAGGAGGGGGTTCACGCCCAGACGGGCGACGGCCCGCCCGTGCGCACCGTCACCAATATCGCCGAAGCCGTCTGGGACGCTGACGGCACCCGCGTCCGGGTGTCGAGCAACCCGGTGCGCTTCGATGTCGCCGCGCTTCCCGCAGCGACCCAAGCCCCGCCCGCGATCCGCGTGTTTCGCCGCGTCAACGGATCAGGAGCCGAGCTTGTCTATCGCCCGCCGCGATGCGGCGTCACGAGCGGACCGGCCGCGCTGCTGCGCGCCAACGCCACGGCCGACAGCTCGCCCTCCGGTGCCGCTGTCTCGGCCGTTTCCACCGCCAGCGTCACCCCCACAGACCGCCTGCGCGGCGGCGAACCCCTGTTTTTCGAGATCACCGCCGCTGCCGCCAACCGCGATCGCGCCGCGATCGAGAACCTCACCGTGGTGCTCACCACCCCCGAAGGCGACCGCGAGACCATTACAGTGTTCGAAACCGCGCCCGACAGCGGCGTGTTTGCCGGCGTAATCGACACGCTGCGCATCCCCCCGCCGCTCGCGCAGGAAGACTGCCGCCTCAGCGTCGGGGAGAACACCCGCATCACCGTCGTCGCGATGCAGCCCGGCAACGACGCGGTGATGGTTTCGGCCAATGTCGACGTGCTGATCGACCCCTTCGGCGTGGTGTTCGACAGCGAGACCGGCGCGCCGGTCGACGGGGCACGCGTGGCCCTGGTCGATGCTGCAAGCGGCGCGCCCGCCACCGTCTTTGCCGAGGACGGTGTCACGCCCTGGCCGTCGAGCATGGTCTCGGGCGAAGCGGTTACCGACGGCGCGGGCCGCACCGTGCCGATGGGGCCGGGCGAATTCTGGTTCCCGCTCACCACTGCCGGGCGCTACCGCCTGGTGGTCGAGCCGCCGGCACCCTACACCGCCCCGTCCGCCGCCTCGCGCGAGGCGCTGGCCCGCGTCACCCGCCCCAGCGGGCGGCCCTACCTCATCCGCGCCGGGTCGTTCGGCGACGTTTTCGTGCTTGACGACCCCGCGCCCTACGAGGTCGACGTGCCGGTCGATCGCCCGGCGCTCGCACTCGCGATGACCAAGACCGCCTCGCGCACCCGGGCTGCGCCGGGCGACGTGGTGTTCTACACCGTCACCGTCGCCAATACCGATCCCGATCGCGTGCGCCGCGGGGTGAGCCTTACTGACACCCCATCGCGCTGGCTGCGGCTGCGACCGGATTCGATCCGCGTGAACGGCGCGCCCGCCCCGCAGGCGATCACCGTGTCGCCCGACGGCCGGGTGCTGACGATCGCGCTCGGCGATCTGCCGGCGGGTGGCTCGGCGCGCGTCACCTACGCCATGAGCGTGCGCCCCGATGCGCCGCCGGGCCGGGTCCTCAACGCCGCGCTCGCCCGCGACGCGCTCGGCCGCGAAGCGCGGGCGAGCGCGGCGGTCGATCTGGTGCGCGACGGGATCGCCGACCGCATGACCATCATCGGCCGCGTCATGGCCGGCAGCTGCACCCTGCCCGAGGCCGAGCGCCGCGGAATCCCGGGCGTGCGGGTGATGATGGAAGACGGCAGCTTCGCGATCACCGATGCCGATGGGCGCTATCACTTCGAGGGCGTTGTGCCCGGCACCCACGTGGTGCAGGTCGCCCCCATGACCCTGCCCGAGGGGGGCCGCTTCATCGACTGCACCCGCTCGACCCGCAACGCCGGCAGCGCGATCTCGCGCTTTGCGATCGGTCAGGGCGGCAGCCTTGTGGTCGCCGATTTCCATGCCGTCCTGCCCGAAGGCGCGCTCGCAGCGATTGCCGCGCCCGGCGAAACCGCGACCGAACCTGCCGCCGAGATCGAGGCAACCGCCACCGAGCCCCAGCTCGACGTCGCCGACATGATGGCGCTGGGCGACGGCGAGGACGGCTTCATCGCCCCGGCGCTCGATGCCAACCCCCGCGCGCCCGCGATCCGCGTGGTGGTGCGCCACCGCCGCGGACAGACTGTGCAGTTGCTGGTCAACGGCAAGCCGATTGATCCGCTCGCCTTCGATGGCACCCAGAACCCGGAACGCGGCAAGTGGGCGATCAGCCAGTGGCGCGGGGTGCAGCTGGCGACCGACCGCACAGTGCTGGAGGCACGCATCGTCAACTCCTTCGGCGAGGTCTCCAAGACCTTCACCCGCGAGGTGTTCTTCACTCGCGCGCCCGCCCGTGTCGAATTCCTGCCCCAGCTCTCGAACCTCGTCGCCGACGGCCGAACCCGCCCGGTGGTGGCGATCCGCGTGCTTGATCGCAACAACCGACCCTTGCGCGAGGGCCTGTCGGGCAACTTCACCCTCAACGCCCCCTATCAGAGCGCCGAACAGATCGACCGCCAGCAGCTGAACCAGCTGACCGGCACCGCCCCGATGGCGGCGCGCTGGGTGGTCGAGGGGGAAGAGGGGATCGCGCGGATCGAACTCGCGCCGACCATGGTCAGCGGCTCGCTCAGGCTCGACTTCGCCTTTGCCGACGGCGATATCACCCGCCGTCAGGAGCTTGAGGCGTGGGTCGAGCCGGGGGACATCGAATGGACTGTGATCGGCCTTGCCGAAGGCACGCTGGGCGCGCGCTCGGTCGCCGACAACATGGAACGCGCCGGCCAGTTCGACAGCGATCTGGGCGATGACGCTCGGGTCGCGCTTTATGCCAAGGGCCGGGTGCTGGGGAAATATCTCCTCACCCTCGCCTACGACAGCGCCCGCCAGCGCGAGGACAGCCCGGCCCTGGGCGCGATCGACCCGGCAGCCTATTACACCGTCTTCGGCGATGCCTCGGCGCGCCAGTTCGACGCCGCCAGCCGCGAAAAGCTGTATGTGCGGATCGAGACCGCGACCTTCTACGCACTCTACGGCGATTTCCAGACCGCCTTCAACCAGACCCGCCTCGCCAACTACAACCGCACCGCCACCGGTGTGAAGGGCGAGGCGCGGCTGGGGCAAATCAAGGCGCAGGGCTTCGCTGCCCAGATCGCCAGCCGCTTCCAGCGTCAGGAAATCCAGGGTCAGGGCATTTCCGGCCCCTACAGCCTCGCCAGTCGCCGTATCCTTGCCAATTCCGAGCGCGTGACGCTTGAGGTGCGCGACCGCTTCCGGCCCGAACAGATCGTCTCTTCCCGCACCCTCACCCGCTTCACCGATTACGACATCGACCTGCTTGCCGGCACGATCCGCTTTGCCGCGCCGGTTTTGAGCCGCGACGAAAACCTCAACCCGCAGTTCATCGTCATCGAATTCGAGACCGACGGGGCGGGCGAGCCGGAGATGAATGCCGGGTTGCGCGCCGACTGGACCAGCGAAGGCGGCAGCCTGCGCATCGGCGCGACCGCGCTGACCGACGCGGGGCTCGAAGGACCGGGCGGCGTCGCCGGCCGCACCGACATCGGCGCGCTCGACCTGCTCGCCCGGGTCGGCGCGAACACCGAGGTGCGCGCCGAGATCGCACTGAGCCGCCGCGAGGGCGAGCTTGCCAGCGGCTGGCTTGCGGAAGTGCAGCACCAGACCGGCAAGCTCGACCTCATCGCCTATGCCCGCGAGATCGACGCCGAATACGGCATCGGCCAGCAGAACGCCGTCGAGCGCGGACGCCGCAGGGTGGGCATCGACGGGCGCGTGCTGCTGAGCGATGCGCTGAGCCTTGTCGGCAACGTGTGGCAGGATGACAGCCTCACCGATGCCGCTCGCCGCCGTGCGGCGCAGGGACAGGTGTTGTTCACCCGCCAGAGCACCGACCTGCGGCTCGGCATCACCCGCTTCGACGACCGCCTGACCGACGGCAGCGCCGCCACCTCGACCATGCTAGAAGCGGGTGCCACCCAGCGCCTGATGGGCAACAAGCTCGAAGTCTCGGCCGGCACGTCGATCGCGCTCGATGCGGCCGAGAGCCTCGATCTGCCCGCGCGCCAGCAGCTGGGCCTGCGCTACGCGATCACGCAGCAAGTGCGGCTGGTCGGCAGCTACGAGATCGCCGAAGGCAAGAACCTGAACGCCCGCCAGCTGCGCGGCGGCATCGAGGTCGCGCCGTGGCAGGGCGGGCAGGTCACCACCACGCTGGGCGAGGAGAGCATCGGCGAGAACGGCATGCGCAGCTTCGCCGCCTTCGGCCTGTCCCAGACGCTCCAGATCAGCCCGGAACTGACGATCGACGCCACCCTCGACGGCAACCGCACCCTGGGCGGCGATCCCGGTGCGGGCGGCCTCGTCAACCCCGCTCAGCCGACTGCGAGCGGCGGGCAGATCACCGGCGGGCTGCTGTTCGAGGATTTCACCGCGCTCACCTTCGGCGCGGCATGGCGCAAGGACCGCTGGAGCATCACCGCTCGCGGCGAAGTGCGCGATGGCGAAGCCGCCGACCGCAAGGGCGCGATGCTGGGCGCGATCCGCCAGCTCGGTGAGGGCCGCCTCGTCGGCTCGGGCGTCACGTGGACGCGCTCGGAGGCGGTCAATGGTGCTGCGGCCGAGATCCTCGATGCCAGCATCGCCTTTGCCCACCGCCCCGACGCCTCGCCGCTTGCCATGCTCGGGCGCATCGAGTTCCGCTCCGACCGGATCGCGGGCGCTGTGGCGGGCGAGATCGGCGGCGCGGGCGGCGCAGGGCGGACCGCGCTGGTGGTCGACGGGAACGCCGCCACGCGCCGCCTGATCGCCAGTCTTTCGGGCAATTTCAGCCCGCGCAAGAATGTCAACGGAGCGGAGGTGCGCCGCCACGATTTCGCGCTGTTCCTCGGCGCGCGGCACAATCTCGACAGTTTCGAGGGCACCGAATTCAGCGGCACCTCGGTGCTGGTCGGCGGCGATGCGCGGATCGGGATCGGGGACCGTTTCGAGCTGGGCGCAAGCGCCACGGTGCGCTCCAACCTCACCGACAGGGTGACCAGCTTCGCCTATGGTCCGACCATCGGGGTCGTCCCGGTGGACGGGATACTGCTGACCGTGGGCTACAACGTCGAAGGCTTCCGCGACGGCGATTTCGGCCCGGCGCGCAACACCGACAAGGGCGTGTTCGCGGCGATACGGATGAAGTTCGATGCCGACAGCCTCGGCTTCCTCGGGCTGGGGCGCAGACAATGAACGCGCGCCGGCCCGAACGGTTTGCTAACCGGCTGTTTACCACGATTTCCTATGGGTCGGGGATGATCCGGTTGTGGCCAATGCTCCGCAAGCTGACGACGCTGTGCCTGCTCGTGCTGGGTCTGGCCTGGGGCAGCGCGGCACAGGCGCAGGATTGCGGCGCGGCCACCACGCGCGGCACCGCGCCGGAAACCTGGCAGACCTATTGCTGGCTCAACCTCGCCCAGTATAACGACAGTGTCGCGCGCTCGGCCTCGGGCCAGACCATGGCCTTCACGCTCACCGACGGATCGGTTCTGCGCTTCAATATCAGGGTTACGGGCGGGAGCAGCACCGCCTACAACGCGGTCGCTGCCCCCTCGTGGGGCGGATCGTCGGTGGGCAACACCGCGTTCATCGGCATTCCGGGCCGCCCGGTGCTCTACACCGTCAGCGCGGGCACCAGGCTCATCACCATCTCGGGCATTACCATCACGCCGCCCGCCGGCGCGACCGCCTCGGCCTTCGCCTTCGTGGTGGCCGACGGCGAATCCTCCAACGAAGGAGAGGCCCTGCGGCTCGGCACCAATGGCGGGGCCTGGCAGGTGCTCGATATAGCGCCGCCGATCAGCGGTAGCACGATCCCCCCGATCAGCGGGGTGGGCACCTCCAACGTCACGATCACCGGCGTATCGGGCATGGTCGGCGCGCATATCCTTTCGAGCAACAGCCCGGGCACGGTGACGGTCGAAACTCAGGCGGGCGGGCTCCAGGGGGTGATGTTCGCAGTGCGCTTCGCCTCGATCCGGCTGGAAAAGCGTATCACCGGCCCGCGCGCCAATGCCGCCGACCAATTCCGTTTCGAGATCGTATCAAGCGCCAACAATGCCGTGCTGTCCAGCGGGACCACCACCGGCACCGGCACCGGGCCGTTCGTCGCCCGAACAGTCACCCTGGCCTCCGGCGTGCCGATCACGGTGCGCGAGAGCATGGCGAGCGGCAGCGTCGGCACGCTGGCGCAATACAGCACGAGCCTGACCTGCACGAACATCGCCGGCCCGACCCGCGCGAGCCTGCCCAGCAACCTCACGACGACCAGCGCCAGTCTCGGCCAGCTTCAGTTCGGCGAGGCGCTGGTGTGCACCTTCACCAACGGGGCCCACCCGCGGGTGCAGCTCAGGAAGCAGATGGGCACCGACGGGCGCCGCTTTACCGGCGATCAGTTCACCATTCGCGTCCGCGACGGCGAAACAGTCGTCGCCCAGACCACCACCACCGGCTCGGGAAGCACAGTGAACAACGGCGACACCGGCCTTGTCCAGTTGGTAAGCGGCACCGCCTACACCCTCGACGAAATCGCCGCCGGCACGGCCAACCTTGGCAACTACACTGCGGCCATGGCCTGCACCAACGCCTTCACCGGCTCGGCCACAACCCTGCCGACGACCGTCGGCGGCACGATCACGCCGCGGCTGGGGGACACCATCACCTGCACCATCACCAACACCCGCCGCAGCATCGCGGTGCTGGTGGTGGAAAAGACCAGCACGGTCATTTCCGATCCCGTCAACGGCACCAGCAACCCCAAGCTGATCCCCGGGGCGATCGTCGAATATGCGATCACGGTGCGGAATGTGGGCAATGGACGCCCGGACAACGCCTCGATCGTGCTGCTCGACATCATGCCGCCGCAGATGGCGTTTGCGACCGGGACCCCGGTGACCTTCGCCAACGGGCCGACCGCCAGCGGCCTTTCGACCTTCGACGCGGGAACGATGGTGCGCTTTTCCTCGGCGCAGGGCGGGGTAGCGCCCTACACCTACAATCCCGTCGGCCCCTTCGATGCCAACGTGCGCGGCATCCGCATCATTCCCGGGGGCCGGATGAACGCCGCTGCCAGCGGCACGGCACAGCCGAGCTTCACGATCCGTTTCCGCGCGCGGTTACAGTAGCCGACGCCGCTGCCCGCCCGCTGCCGCGACGGCGGAAATCCGCCCGTGGCCATCACCGATGCGCGGCACGGGAAAGGACGAAAGGCCGGAGCGGATCGGCGCGGGGAAGCAGGGCTCGGCACCAGCCCAAAGATGCGGGTCTTTCGCCCTGCCGCGCCCAACCTCGTCCAGATCAACGACGAAGGCGCACCCGTTGTCACCCCGCCCAGCCCTCACCCAGCGCGTCGGCAACGACCGCTGCGCGCAAGGCGGCGATCCCCATGCCCTTCTCGCTGCTGGTGAGGTGGATTTCGGGATGCGCGGCGACGTGCTTCCTTGCCTCGCCAGCCGTCTTTTCGGCAACGGCGGCCAGCTCGCTCGCCTTGATCTTATCGGTCTTGGTGAGGACGATGCGATAGCCCACGGCGGCCTCGTCGAGCATTTTCATCATCGCCCGGTCGACCTCCTTGAGGCCGTGGCGGCTGTCGACCAGCACCAGCGTTCTGCTGAGCACCGGCCGCCCACGAAGGTAGGAATTGACCAGCGCCTTCCACTTCTCGACCACCTTCACCGGCGCCTTGGCAAAGCCGTAGCCGGGCATGTCAACGAGGCGGAACAGCGGGAGCGCGCCCTCCTCCTCAGGGCGACCGACATCGAAGAAATTAAGCTCCTGCGTGCGCCCCGGCGTCACCGAAGCGCGCGCGATGGCCTTGCGCCCGGTGAGCGCATTGAGCAGCGACGACTTGCCCACATTGCTCCGCCCGCAAAAGGCGATTTCCGGCACCAGCGGATCGGGCAGGAACTGAAGAGCGGGGGCGGAGCGCAGGAAATCGACCGGCCCCGAAAAGAGCCGCGATGCCGCGTCCTCGCGCGCGGATTGTTCAGCTTCGTCCATAAAACCACCGATCGGGATGAGCCTGTCGAAGCCCTGCACTTTCTTCAGGGCCACGATTAAAGAGAAACTACGGCCCTTCGACAAGCTCGGGGCGCAGGGAAGCGAAGTGGCGTTATCCCTTCGCCGCCTTCTCCGCCGCCACGCTCGCCGCCTTCAGCTGCGGGTGCTTGGAATAGAGATAGCTTTGCTGCGCCAGCGTCAGGACGTTCGAGGTCACCCAGTAGAGCAGCAGCCCGGCCGCAAAGGGTGCCATGACGAACATCAGGATCCACGGCATGATGGCGAACATCTGCTGCTGCACCGGGTCCATCGCCGCCGGATTAAGCTTGAAGGTCAGCCACATGGTGATGCCCAGCAGCACCGCGAGCGGGCCGATGGCGAGGAAGCCGACGACCTCGAAGGGCAACAGACCAAACAGGTTGAGGATATGCGCTGGATCGGGCGCGGAAAGGTCGCGTATCCACGCGACAAAGGGCTCGTGCCGCATCTCTATCGCCAGCACCAGCACCTTATACAGCGCGAAGAAGATCGGGATCTGGAGCAGCAAGGGCAGGCACCCGGCCAGCGGATTGACCTTCTCGTCCTTGTAGAGCTTCATGATCTCCTGCTGCTGGCGCTGCTTGTCGTCCTTGAAGCGCTCCTGGATCTCCTTCATCTTCGGTTGCACGGCCTTCATCTGCGCCATCGAAGCGAACTGCTTCTGCGCAATCGGGAACATCAGGCCGCGGATGATGACGGTGAGGAGGATGATCGCCACCCCGAAATTGCCGACAAGGCCGTTCAGGGTGCGCAGCAGCCAAAGGATCGGTTTCTCGACGATCTCGAACCAGCCCCAGCTGATCGCCTTGCCGAAATAGGTGATGCCGCTTTCTTCGTAGCGGTCGAGGATCTGGCTGTCCTTCGCCCCGGCGTAAAGGCGGGTTTCCTGAGTGATGCTGCCGCCGACGGGCACGGTGACGGCACTGTACAAAAGGTCGGTGCGGAACAGGTTTTGCCCGAGCGCGCGGAAGCCCGCATCGTCGACCTCGACGTTGCCCTTGCCGTCACCCGGCACCAACGCGCCAAGCCAGTACTGGTCGGTGAAGCCGAGCCAGTCGGGCGCGCCCTCGGGGCTCTCGCCGCCCAGTTCGGCCAGTTCCTCGTAGGAATGCGGGTCCCACAGGGTGTCGCCGAACACGCCCACCGGACCGGAGTGCGAGACATATTGGTCGATGGTCGCGTTTGCGCTGGTGCGCTTGATGAGCGCGAAGGGCTGCACCACTGCGGCCGCCGCCCCGCCGTTGCTGACGGACTGGGTGGCGGTAATCATGTAGTCCTTGTCGACCGCGAAGCGCACCCGGTAGGTGACGCCGTTCGCATCGGTGCGGGTCAGGGTGACGGGGGTTTCTGGGGTGAGCCTGCTGCCATCGGCCTGCCACAGCAGGTCGGACGGCTGCCGCGCCCCGCCGACGACGAAGCCGAACTCGGCGAAATATTGCCCCGGCGTGCCTTCGGGTGCGAACAGGCGCACGGGGCCTGAACCCTTGTCCACCGTCTCGCGGTAGTCCTTGAGCACGATGTCGTCGATCCGTGCGCCCTCGAGGTTGATCGAACCGGCGATGCGCGGGGTGTCGATCGCAACGCGGTTGCCGCCCGCCAGCGCGGCCTTCAGGTCGACCTTGCGGGCCGCCGCCTCGCCGCCGAGATTGCCCGCCGCTCCGGGTGCGGCGGCAGCGCCGGGTGCGGCAGCTGTCGGCGTGGCCTGCGAGGAGATCGCCGCCTCGGGATAGAAGTAGCGCAGCCCCAGATCCCACCCGAGAATGAGCAGACCCGAAAGCACGACGGCGAGCAGAAGATTGCGATTGTCCAAGTGTAAGCCCCGGCTATGCGACGACAAGTGTATTATGAGGATAGAACAGTCCCGGTTAAAGCCCTAGGGCACGGGATCGTGACCGTGCCCGCCCCAAGGGTGGCAGCGCATTAGCCGCTTGAACGCCATCCATCCACCCTTGAACGCGCCATACTTGCTGATCGCCTGGATCGCGTATTCGCTACAGGAGGGGGCATAGCGGCAGGTGGGCGGCAGGAGGCGCGAGGGGCCGAGTTGCCATGCCCGGGCGATGAGGATGAGGATCAATTTCATGTGCGACGGTCCCCGCGCCGGGGCCGCCGCCCGCCCGCCGGGTCGCCGCGCCCCTCACGGGCATGCCTGAGCGCCTTGGCAAGCTCATCGGCCATGGTGTGAAAATCGCGCTCGACCCCGCCGGCGCGGCCGATCAGCACGTGATCGTGATCCGCGAGCCCCTGCACCGGCAGCGCGGCGCGCAGCAATTCGCGGAAGCGCCGCTTCATGCGGTTGCGCACGACCGCATTGCCGATCTTCTTGGTGACGGTAATCCCGTAGCGGATGCCCTGCCCCCCGTTCGGCCGGGTCAGCAGCACAAATCCCGCACGCGCATTGCGGGTGCCGGAATTCGCCGCAAGAAAGTCGGCGCGCCTGGTCAGGACCGAGATCATGGGGTCGCCCATAGAGCAATGACGCAGATCGCAAAAGTCAACGGGCTCCCAAGGGGAGCCCGCAAGGCCGACCGGCCGCTCGCAGCCACACGGCCTTCCGGCCGCATGAGCGAGGATTCCGCACCCGCGCGGGCGGGTGCGCAAGGAATTAGGCGCAGAGCTTCTTGCGGCCGCGCGCGCGGCGGGCACGCAGAACCTTCTGGCCGCCCGGGGTGGCCTTGCGGGCGAAGAAGCCGTGGCGACGGGCGCGCACGAGATTGCTGGGCTGGAAGGTACGCTTCATATCATCCTCGAAAAGCTGACCGGCGCATGCTCGCGGTGAGCCGGTGCCGGGATCGCATTGCTGCGAGCCGAAAACAGACCGGGGCCGTTATGGGAAAGCGGCGGCAGAGTCAAGCAGACCCGCAGTCGGATCGGCATAGGCCAGTTGCGGGGCGGCGTCGATACCCGGTGCCGAAGCACGCAGCGAAGCCAGCAGCCCTTGCGCCACCACCGCCGCCGAGCGCGCCAGCGCAAGGCGCAGCTGGCCGTGCAGCGCATCCTCAAACTGGCGCGAGGCCGGGGTGCGCGCGTCCGTCCTCTGGTCCGGCGCGATCCAGCGGGCCATGTCCTCGCCCTCGATCCACAGGGCGGACGTATGCGGCACCGAATTGGTCATCGCGTAGAACGCGCGGGCCTGATCGAGGCTCATGCCCATGTCGGTATAGTAATCGAGATAGAGCCGGTTCTCCGCCGCGTCGGGGGCGAAGTCGGCGGGCTCGCGGCCCAGCGCGTCACGCCAGGCGTGCACCGCGAACAGCGCGCCGGGATCGATGCTGCGCTCGGTGCCCGCAAGGAACAGCTCGACCGCGCCCGAACGCGCCGATCCGCCCGCCGGCACGTGGGTGGCAAGCCCTGCGGCGCGGATCGCGCGGCCTACGCGAAGATTGGCGATGTCGTTGCTGGTCCCCGGCGCATCGGCGAATTCGAGCACCCTGAGCCCGGGATGCGCCGCCATCATCGCCGCGAAGGCGCGCGGGCTGGCCACGTCGGTTGGCCCGACCAGCGCGGCCCGCCGGTCATCGAGCACGCGGAAAGGGCCATAGGCCGCAATCCCGGTGCCGTGGGAGGCGGCGCGGGGGCGGGCGATGAAGCGCACGGGCTCTTGCGTGACCGTTTCGGTGACAGTGATGCCGCCCGCCCTGGTGACGGAGGTGGTAGATATGCCACCGGCGGGCGCAAAGGCGGCGGGGCTTTCCTCGATGCGCACCCATTCGCCGCGCGCTGCGTCCCATTCCTCGACCCAGGTCACCCGCTCGACCACCCGCACGCCGGATTGCGCAAGCGCCGGTGCGCCGGGCAGCAGCAGCGCGAGGGCGACGAACAGGAAGGCGAGGACGCGGGCCATGGCGGCATTCTCGGCCCGCGCCCCTTTCCGAATTCGCCAAGATTTATGCTTTAGAAAATCCTTAGCGCGCGTTCGCAGGGACGCGGCAGGGCGCGGTTAGTCAAGGCGCATGGGCCCGCTCGACAAGCCTCTCATAAAGCTGCACTATCGCTGCGGGGACGCAAAACGGGGGCAAGTCCATGGTCGCGCTGGTGAGGACGGTTGCCTATCTCGGGCTGGAAGCGCGCGGCGTTGAGGTGCAGTGCCAGGTCGGGCCGGGCCTGCCGCGCTTCACGGTGGTGGGCCTGCCCGACAAGGCGGTGAGCGAGAGCCGCGAGCGGGTGCAGGCGGCGCTCGCGGCGATGGGCCTCGCGCTCCCGCCCAAGCGGATCACCGTCAACCTCTCGCCCGCCGACCTGCCCAAGGACGGATCGCATTACGACCTGCCGATCGCGCTTGCCCTGCTCGCCGCGATGGGCGTGACCGATGCCGAACAGCTGGGCGACTGGATCGCGGTGGGCGAACTGGCGCTCGACGGGCGGGTGGTGGCGAGCCCCGGGGTGCTGATTGCGGCGCTCCACGCAAGCGCGGCCGGCACGGGCCTCATCTGCCCGGCAGAACAGGGCCCCGAGGCGCGTTGGGCGAGCGGCGTGCCCGTGCTCGCCCCGCACGATCTGATGAGCCTCTTGGGGCACCTCAAGGGCTCGCTGGTCCTGCCCGAGCCTGTGCGCGGACAGGTCGCCGAGGCGGCGGGCGGCAACGACCTGAAGCAGGTCAAGGGGCAGGAGACCGCCAAGCGCGCGCTCGAAATCGCGGCAGCGGGCGGGCACAACCTCCTGATGGTCGGGCCGCCGGGATCGGGCAAAAGCCTGCTTGCCTCGTGCCTGCCCGCGATTCTCCCCCCGCTGTCGCCGTCCGAGGCGCTCGAGGTGTCGATGGTGCAATCGGTCGCGGGGATGCTCGAATCGGGGCGGATCAGCCGCACCCGCCCATTCCGCGCGCCGCACCATTCGGCAAGCATGGCAGCGCTCACCGGCGGTGGCCTGAAGGTCCGCCCGGGCGAGGTCAGCCTCGCACACCGGGGCGTGCTGTTCCTTGACGAACTGCCGGAATTCCAACGCGCGGTGCTCGATTCGCTGCGCCAGCCGCTGGAGACCGGGACGGTCGATGTCGCCCGGGCCAATGCCCATGTGACCTTCCCTGCCCGCGTGCAACTGGTGGCGGCGATGAATCCCTGCCGCTGCGGCTATGCGGGCGATCCGGCGAGAAACTGCAACAAGTATCCGCGCTGCATCGGCGATTATCAGGCCCGGTTGTCAGGCCCGCTGCTCGACCGCATCGACCTTCACGTCCATGTCGGCGCGGTGAGCGCGCTCGACATGGCGCTGCCCCCGCCCGCCGAAGGGAGCGCCGAGGTCGCCGCCCGCGTCGCCGCTGCCCGGGCACGGGCCACGGCGCGCGGGGTGCGGTCCAACGCGGAGCTCGAGGGCGAGACGCTCGAGACATTCGCCGCCCCCGACGAGGCGGGCCGCAAGCTGCTGCTCCAGGCGGCCGAGAAGCTGCGGCTCTCGGCGCGCGGCTATACGCGGATGCTGAGGGTCGCGCGCAGCATCGCCGACCTTGCGGGCGCGGACACCGTGGGCCGCGCCCATGTCGCCGAGGCGCTATCATACCGGCTGATGACGGGCTAAGGGACGGCGCAGGGCCACCCTCCCCCCGGCCCCGGCAAGGGCGCAGTGGCGAGCAACGAGGATCTTTCGGCAGGGACGGCGGACGGGCCGCGCGGGATCGCCGCCCTGCTCGCCGCCCTGCGCGACGCGGCACGGCGGCGCAAGCTCGCGAGCCTGGCCATCGCGCTTGCGCTTGAGGCGCTGCTCCTGCTCCTGCTGCTGACGCTCGGCGCGCAGATCGCGGGCGTGGAGGACGGTGAGGATACGGAAACGCTGACCGCGATCGAGTTCGCAGCCCCGCCTGCACCCGAGCCGGAGGCCGCCGATGCGAGCGAGGCCGACACCCCGCAGCAGGATCAGCCGGTTACGGCGGAACCGCTCCCCCAGCCGCTGCGCCCTTCGCCACTGGCGCTCAATCCCCGGCCCGCGCCCGAGCCGCCGCCACCCGCCCCGCCCGAGCGCGAGGCCGAGCCAGAGCCCCAGCCCAGCCCTCGCCCCAAGATCGGGACACGGATAAGGCCCGGGGCGGCTGCTGGCCCCGCCGACACCGGCAACCCCCGCACCGCAGGCGACAGCGAGGTGGTAGGCACCGCGCCCAACGGCGAGCCGCTTTACGCCGCGCGCTGGTATCGCGAGCCGACCGACCAGGAGCTTTCGGGCTATCTCTCTACCGCCAACGGCCCCGGCTCGGCATTGATCGCCTGCAAGACCGTCACTGGCTATTATGTCGAGGACTGCGTGCTGCTGAGCGAAAGCCCGCAAGGCTCGCAGATCGGGCGCGCGGTGATGGCAGCCGCGTGGCAGTTCCGGGTGCGCCCGGCACGCATCGGCGGGCGCGAGCAGTTCGGCAGCTGGGTGCGGATCCGGATCGATTATTCGCTCCGGCAAAGATCACGTTGACGCGCGGGGCGGGCGGGCGGCCGGATCACGCCAGCGAACCGCTCAGATAATCCCGCACCACGGCGATGAAATCCGGCCCCCAGGTCTCGCGCTTTTTCGCCCCGACGCCGGGAATGGTGCCGAGTTCCGCCAAGGTCTCGGGGCATTGCAGCGCCATGTCGCGCAGCACCGAATCATGGAAGATGACATAGGCCGGCAGGCCGTGTTCCGCCGCGAGCGCCTTGCGCTTGGCGCGCAGGGCCTCGAACAGCGGATTGCCGACGGGGTTGGGTGCGCTCTCGCCGCCCCCGCCGCGCGTGCGGCGCTGGCGGACCGGCGGCGCAGCGATCGTCACCCCCGTCTCGCCCTTGAGCACGCCGCGCGCCTCGGGGCCGAGCATCAGCCCACCATGCTCGGTCGCCGCCAGGACGCCGCGCGCCACCAGCGTCCGGGCGAGCGGGCGCAGCAGCGGAGCATCCGGCGCGCCAACGATTCCGAAAACCGACAGCTTGTGATGGGCACGGGCTTCGATCCGTTCGTCGCTCTGCCCGGTCAGCACCTTCTCGATATGGCCGATCCCGAAACTCTGCCCGGTGCGATACACCGCCGAGAGGAGCTTCCTCGCCAGCTCGCCCGCGTCGACCACTTTGGGCGGTTCGAGACAGTTGTCGCAATTGCCGCAGCGCGGTGCCGGATCCTCGCCGAAGTGCCGCAGCAGGATCGCGCGGCGGCAGGTCGGCGCCTCGACCAGCGCGGCGAGCGCGCCGAGACGCGCCTGTTCGGCGGGCAGGCGCTCGGGCTCGACCTCGGCCAGCCATTGCCGCGCGCGGGCGAAATCGGAGACGCCCCAGAACAGGTGCGCCTCGGCCGGATCGCCGTCGCGGCCGGCGCGGCCCGTTTCCTGATAATAGGCCTCGATCGACTTCGGGAGCCCGGCATGGATCACAAAGCGCACGTCGGGCTTGTCGATGCCCATGCCGAAGGCGATGGTGGCGACCATCACCATGTCCTCCGAAGCGACGAACTCGGCCTGCACTCTGGCGCGCCGGTCCGCCTCCAGCCCGGCGTGGTAGAACGAGGCCGCCCTTCCGGCGCGGGTGATCGCGGCGGCGAGCTCTTCGGCCTGCTTGCGTGAGGGGGCATAAACGATCCCCGCCCCCTCCAGTCGCCTGAGCAGGTCGGCGATCTGGCGCGGTCCCGAATCTCTCGGGGTGATGGCGTAGCGGATGTTGGGCCGGTCGAACCCGGCGACGATCAGGCCCTCGTCCGGAATGCCGAGCTGCTTCAGGATGTCGCTGCGGGTCGCCCGGTCGGCGGTGGCGGTCAGCGCAAGGCGGGGCACCTCCGGGAAGCGGTCGAGCACCGGGCGCAGCATCCGGTAGTCGGGTCGGAAATCGTGGCCCCACTCGGACACGCAATGCGCCTCGTCGATGGCGAAGAGGGCAATGGGCGTGCGTTCCAGCATCGCCTGGAACCCGGCGGTGGAGGCGCGTTCAGGCGCGACATAGAGCAGGTCGAGCGCGCCGCTGCGGAAGGCTGCGGCGGTCGCGGCGTTGTCGACATCGGCCGAGGTCATCGAGGCCGCGCGGAGCCCCGCCGCCCGGGCCGAACGGATCTGGTCGTGCATCAGCGCGATCAGAGGCGAGATCACCACCGCCGTGCCGGCCCGCGCCAGCGCAGGGACCTGGTAGCACAGGCTCTTGCCCGCCCCGGTCGGCATCAGCGCAAGGGTGCGCGCGCCCGCCATCACCCGCGCAATCACCGCCTCCTGCTGCCCGCGGAAGGCGGGATAGCCGAAGGTGCGGTGCAGGATGGCGTGGCATTCGGGAGGGGCGACCGCGTGCATGGTCGCCGCTGTAGCTCATGCCGCAGCCCAAGGGCACCCGCCCATGCGGCGCTATCGACGGATTGTCGCCCCCCGCGCCTAGCGCGCCGCCGCCTTCTTCGCGGCAAGATCGACCACGTCGCCCTTGACAAGGTCGGCGGCGCGGATGGCGATGGTCCCGTCGGCGCGCTTGCCGAGATCGGCGGGGCGGGTAAGCCACAGGTCCTCGTGCCCGAGTATCCGCCCGTCATGGGCGAGGATCGAGACCGGGCCGATCGGCAAACGGTCGCGCTCGTCGACCAGCACCGGATCCTCGATCACCTGATCGCTGCCGTATTTCTGGCCCCACTGGCGCAAGGCGAGCATGGCGGGGAGGAGATCAAAGCCCTTCTCGGTCAGGCGATATTCGATCTTGCGGCGATCATCGGCGCAGGGCTCGCGCTTGAGGATGCCGTGTTCGACCAGCTTGGCGAGACGGTTGGAGAGGATGTTGCGGGCGATGCCGAGCTCGCTCAGAAACTCCTCGAAATGCTTGAGACCATTGAAGCTGGCGCGCAGGATCATGAAGGACCAGCGTTCGCCCATCACCTCCAGCGCCTGCGGCAGCCCGCATTCGATCAGTTCGCGCAGCGGTTCTCTCAGCTCACCCATTGGATCATGTCCCTTGCCCTTCCGGGGTCATGTGTAACCGATTTTGCAGGTCACACCAAAAAATTCCAGTTTCCAGTTGCAACTCACAACCTAATGGAATAGGTAGCTAATAGAAACTGGTTTCGAATCGAAATGTTGCGTTGCAAAATGCGGTGGCAGAGACCATGGGGCCCGTGCCCCGAACACGACAAGGCAAAGGATACTTCGATGACCAACACCTTCTCCCTCCCCCGTTCCGGCAAGCTTGCCATCCTCGTTTCGGCGCTGGTCTGCACCGGCGCAAGCTTCGGCGTCGCCACCAGCAGCGCCCCGCTGAACGCGGCCGGCACCCCCTATTACAGCGCCACTCTCGCTGCCCCGGCGAACGAGACGCGCGCGGTTGCCGATGGCGTCGCCTGGGCCTGCAAGGACGCGACCTGTGTCGCCAACAAGACCAGCGCCCGCCCGCTGCGCGTGTGCCGCGGCCTGAACCGCAAGTTCGGCGAGATCGCCACCTTCAAGGTCGATGGCCAGGACATGGCCGCCGAGGAACTGGCAAAGTGCAACGGTTGATCGCAGCCTGACGCGAAGTCCCTCTCCGTCCGGTTCTCCCCCTCTCCAACCGGACGGAGTCCCACCGCCCCCGGCCCCCGCTGTCCCCGCAGCGCGCGGCCAGGGGACGTTTTCAGCGCGCGGACTGAAGCAATCCCGCCGCCACCAGCTGCGCCTCCAGGTTTGCCGCATCGGTGAAGAGATGCGCGTCCCATCCCCGCGCCCGGGCGGCGGCGACATTGGCAGGATTGTCGTCGGTGAAGAACAGCGCGTCCCCCCTCCGCCCGCTCCGCGCCTCGACGATGGCATAGATCCGCGCGTCGGGCTTGGCGACCTTCTCGACCCCCGAAACGATGATGTCTGCGAAGTGATCGAACACCGTCTGGGTCGGGCGGAACATCTGCCATAACTCGTCGCCGAAATTGGTGAGGCAGTAGAGCGGCACGCCCGCCGCCGCCAGCCGCGCGACCAGTTCGTGCGAGCCCTCGACCGGTCCGGGCACGGTTTCGTTGAAGCGGGTCGCATAGGCGCGGATGTGCGCCTCGTATTGCGGGAAGAGCGCGATCCGCTCGGGCACCATCGCGGCGAGCGGGCGACCGGCGTCATGCTCGAAATGCCATTCCTCGGTGACGACATTGGCGAGGAACCAGGCGAGTTCCTCAGGATCGTCGATCAGCTTTTCGAATAGTGCACCAAGCTGCCAGTGGAACAGCACCCGACCAATATCGAACACCACCGCCTTCTGCATCACGCCTGCCCTCAAACGCCTGCGGCCCGCGCTCCGGTCAGGAGGCGGGCCGCCATGTTCATCCAGCCGCCCATGCCGGGCGCCTGCGCCAGATCAGCCCTGACGGGCCTTGAAGCGGCGATCGGTCTTGTTGATCACGTAGGTGCGGCCGCGACGACGGATCACGCGGTTGTCGCGGTGACGGCCCTTCAGCGACTTGAGGCTGTTGACGATCTTCATGGCGCTTGTTCCAAATGCAAAGCGCGCCGGAACGGTCCGACGCGCGGAAATAGAGGCGTGCCGATAACCGCGCCGCGTGCTCGCGTCAATGCGAGACTGCTTCCCTCAGCCCCTCAGAACGGACAATTTGCGCTCCCAGGCGAGAGCATGGGCGATGATCGTGTCGAGATCGGCGTGGGCCGGCACCCAGCCGAGCTTTGCCTTGAGCCGCGCGGGGTCGGATATCAGCGAATCGGGATCGCCCGCGCGGCGGCCTTCGATGCGGCGGTCGAGCTTGCGATTCGTCACCCGGTCGACCGCGTCGAGCACCTCGTTCACCGAAAAGCCCCGGCCATAGCCGCAGTTCATCGTCAGCGAGTGTTCGGGCGCGGCAATCAGCGCCTCCAGCGTCAGAACGTGTGCGGCGGCGAGGTCGCTGACGTGAATATAGTCGCGCACGCCCGTGCCGTCGGGCGTGGCATAGTCGGTGCCGAACACGCTCACCGATTCGCGTTTGCCCAGCGCCGCCTCGATGGCGACCTTGATGAGGTGCGTCGCCCCCGCCGTCGATTGGCCGCTGCGCGCCTGCGGGTCGGCACCCGCGACGTTGAAGTAGCGCAGCACGCCGAAGTTCAGCGGATGCGCCGCCGCCACATCGGCGAGCATCTGCTCGGTCATCAGCTTGGACCAGCCATAGGGATTGATCGGGCGCTGCGGCGTGTCCTCGCAAACGGCGGCCACATCGGGGATGCCGTAGGTCGCGGCGGTCGAGGAAAAGATGAAGTGGGGCACCCCCGCCATGACCGCCGCTTCGATCAGCGTGCGGCTGTTGGCGGTGTTGTTGCGATAATACTTGAGCGGATCGGCGACACTTTCGGGCACCACGATCGAGCCCGCGAAATGCATGATCGCGCCCGTGCCCTGCTCGGCGAAGATCCGTGCCAGCAGCCCGGCATCGGCGATGTCGCCCTCGTAGAGCGGCACGCCCTCGGGAACGGCGAAGCGGAAGCCGGTCGAAAGGTTGTCGATCACCGCCACCGGCCAGCCTGCATCGATGAGGGCCAGCACCGCGTGGCTGCCGATATAGCCTGCTCCGCCGGTCACCAGCACGGATGGTTTTCTGTCCGACATCATCAAGCCGCCCCTGTCACGCAATCCGCTTGGAATTTCTCAACCGCGCGCACACACATACCAGTCTGTGCACGTGGCGAGGCGCGTCCTATAGTCGCATCGCCAAGAAAGGAACCTGCGCCATGTTGCCCTGCCGTTTTTTTGCCCCGCTTGCCCTTGCCGCCGTGCTGGCGCTACCGGGCTGCGCCGCCAGGTCTTATACCGGGCCGGTCGAGATCACCCGCTTCGTCGCCCCTGCCCCGGTCGGGCTTGGCCAGGGGACGATCGCCCTGACCTTTCCCGAGGAATTGAACAACGAGGACGCTCGCCGCGCCTTTGCCGCCGCCATCGGGGCCGAGCTTGCGCGGATCGGCTACACCGTCGTTGCCGCAGGCGCGCCGGCCGCGCAGGTCGCGGCGATCCGCACCAGTCGCCAGCCCATCGTCGCCACCCCGGTCAACCGGCGCGGCCCCGTGAATGTCGGGGTCGGCGGGGGCACGGGCGGGTTCGGCTCGGGGCTCGGCATGGGGATCGGGATCAATCTCGGCGGCGGGCGCGAGGGACCGGCGGCCACCACCATGCTCGAGGTGCGGATCGGCACCGCCGAGGGGACCACGCTGTGGGAAGGCCGCGCGCAGATGGAGACCGGGGTGAAATCGCCCTATGCGAAGATCGAGACCAGTGCCCGCACGCTCGCCGCCGGGTTGTTCAGGGACTTTCCGGGTGGCAATGGCGAAAGCGTGACGATCAACGCGCGAAAGCTTCAAGGAACCCGATGACCGCTCTCTTCATCGACGCCGGATTCGATTCCGGCAATATCGACGTGCTGGGGATCGAAGGCACCACCGCCCGCCTCGCGATCCGCCGCGACACCGCCGCCGACTTTTTCCAGTGGTTCCACTTCCGCGTCAGTGCCCCTGCGGGCGAAGAGGTGGTGCTCAAGCTCACCGGCCTTGCCGCCAGCGCCTATCCCGGCGGCTGGCCGGATTACCACGCCTGCGTCTCGGAGGATCGGGAATACTGGGCGCGCGCTGCCTCGACCTACGACGAGCATGAACACGGCGGCACGCTGACCGTGCGCTACCTGCCTGCGGGCGGCGTGTTCTGGGTCGCCTATTTCGCGCCCTATTCGATGGAGCGTCACCACGACCTGATCGCGGCGGCGGCATCGTCCGAAGGGGTCGATTACGTCCGCCTCGGCACGACGCGCGATGGCCAGCCGCTCGATTGTCTCGAAATGGGCGAGGGCGAAACCCGGGTGTGGCTGTATGGGCGTCAGCATCCGGGCGAGACCCAGGCCGAATGGTGGATGGAGGGCGCGCTCGAATGCCTGACCGACCCTGCCGACCCGGTAGCGCGGGCCCTGCGCAAGCGGTGTCGCATTCACATCGTCCCCAATTGCAACCCGGATGGTTCGCGGCGGGGACATCTGAGAACCAATGCAGTTGGCGCCAACCTCAACCGCGAATGGGCCGATCCCACCCTTGAACGCTCGCCCGAAGTGCTGGCGATCCGCAACCGCATGGACCAGACCGGCGTCGACTTCGCGATCGACGTCCATGCCGACGAGGCGATCCCGGCCGTGTTCCTTGCCGGGTTCGAGGGCATTCCCTCATGGACCGATAAACTGGGCGAGGGCTTCTACCGCTACCAGCGCATCCTCGACCGCCGCACGCCCGATTTCCAGACCCGGCTCGGCTACCCCAGAACCGCGCCGGGCAAGGCCAACCTCGCCATGAGCACCAACCAGCTCGCCGAACGCTTCGGCGCGGTCGCGATGACGCTGGAGATGCCCTACAAGGATCTCGCCGACTTCCCCGAGCCCGAACAGGGCTGGTCGCCCGAACGCTGCAAGCTTCTGGGCCGCGAGTGCCTTGCGGCGCTGGTGGAGTGGCTGGAGGGGCGCGAGGCGTAGGCCCTTCGCTGCGCGTTCGCCGAGAGCGCGGTTGCAAGGCTGGCTCAGGGTTCCTCGCCTGCGCGCGGCACCGAGGCTTTCAATCCAGATGCCCCGGCCCGAAGGCGTGCGGCAGCAGCGCCGACAACGTCACGCGCCGCACGCCGTCCGTGCCGACGCACAGCACCAGCGGGTCAGTGCCGCCCAGCGCGGCGACCTCGTTCAGAACCTGTCGGCAGCGCCCGCAGGGGGTGATGGGCTCGGCATCCGCCTTGATACCCACCACAGCCACCGCCGCCAGACCCCCGCGCCGCCCTTCGCCCATGGCCTTGGCGACAGCGACAGTCTCGGCGCAGAGCGATAGCCCGTAGCTCGCGTTCTCGATGTTGCAGCCGGTAACGACCGCACCGTCCGCAAACAGCAGCGCCGCGCCCACGGGGTAGCCCGAATAGGGGGCATAGGCGCATTCGGCCGCAGCGAAGGCGGCGGCGATAAGGGCCTGTTCCTGTGCGTCCGAAAGGCTCATTTCTGCACCACCACCCATTCGACCGGCACCTCGCTCGCCTCGGTCACGCGTGCGCTGTTGGCGCTCCATAGCAGCCACGGACGCCCCGCATAGTCCGGCCGCGCGCGGTCGCGTGCCAGCCACAGGTCGCGGGCCAGCGCGGTTGCGGTGCGGTGACGCTGCTGGAAGGCGGGGGAGAGCTTGAGGATCACGGGCCGCCCGGCGTGCATCTCGATCTGGTTGATGAGCGTGATGAGCTCGCTCTCCACCGCCGCATCGCTGACCTTGGGCGTGCAACCGTCGGCCAGCCGATCGAGCCCGATCGCGGGCGGCAACAGGTCGGCATCGCGCGGCACGCTCTGCGCGAAAGCGTCGCTCTGCGCATCGGCGGAAAGGCAGGGATCGAAGCCCAGCAGCACCCCGACCTTCAGTCCGGCCGCACGCGCGCTGCGGAAGGCTTCGGTGAAGCCGCCCGTCCCCGCGTCAGCGACGCCGGGCAGCGGGATATAGACGAAACGTGCGCCCACCGCCTTCAGCGTCTCGAAGCGCACCGGCGCGCCGCCCCTGGGCACAAGCGCGCCCTGTTCGGGATACATCGCCTCGTCCGGGCGCCAGCTGCGCATGTCCCACCACAGCCAGGCGGCAAAGGCGAGCGCGAACAGCACCGCCAGCGCTGCGAGCCGCCATAACCAGCGGCGCGGCGCGCGGCCGAACCTGGGGCGCGCACGGCCCCTGCCCCTCTTGCCCATTGCCCTTGTCTGCCCCTCAGCCCTTGATGTGCAGCACGCAAATCAGCGTGAACAGCCGCCGCGCGGTGGCGAAATCGGTCTCGACCTTGCCTTCGAGCCGCTCCAGCAGCAGTTCGGCAGCGTTGTTGTGGATGCCCCGGCGCGCCATGTCGATCGTCTCGATCTCAGCCGGGGTCGCCTTGCGAATCGCCTGATAATAGGAATCGCAGATCGCGAAATATTCGCGGATCGGGCGGCGGAAGCGGGCCATGCCGATCAGCTGCGTTTCCAGCAGCGTCTCGCCGGTGTCCCTGATGTCCATCGCCAGCCGCCCGTCGGTCACCGACAAGTGGAGGTGATAGGGTCCGGGTGCCCCGCGCTCGGCGCTGCGGACGGGCTTGAAGGTGTTTTCCTCGATCAGGTCGTAGATCGCCACGCGCCGTTCCTGCTCGACATCGGCATTGCGCCACAGGATTGTCGCCTCATCGAGCGTCACCTGGGCAATGCGCTGCGCCCCCGCAGCACCGGGCGCGAGGGAGGGCGGAAGGGAATCGGGCGGCGTGTCGGCCATGGCATCTGCCTTCGCAGATGCAGGGCACGCACTTCAAGCACTTCGATAGGCTCTCCCCACTATCCACAGCGTCCGAAAAAAATATAGCCGCAGATCGCCCTTGCGCCGCAGGGTCGCTCGCGCGCATCAGGCCGGGATGGCCGAACCCGAAAAAGTCACCCCCATCAAGCCCTCCGCCGAGGGCAGCGAACTGCCGGTGAAGAAGCTCCCCGCCAATCTCGACGCCGAGGCCGCCTTCCTCGGCGCGGTGCTGATCGACAACCGCGTGATCGAGGAGTTGCAGGTGCCGATCCGGCCCGAACACTTCTTCGAGCCGCTCCACGCGCGCATCTACGAGCGTGTATTGGCGCTGATCGAGCGCAACGCCACCGCCTCGCCGGTCACGCTGCGGCCCTTTTTCGAGGCCGACGAGGCGCTGCGCGAGTTGGGCGGCACCTCCTATCTTGCGCAGCTGACCGCGAGCGGCGCGGGCCTGCTGGTCCCGCGTGAACTGGCCCAGCAGATCTACGACCTTGCCCTGCTGCGCGAGTTGGTGAGCGTCGGGCGGGGGCTGGTCGAAGGCGCGCTCGATACCTCGCAAGACACCTCCCCGATGGAACGCATCGCCCAGGCCGAGGCCGACCTGTTCAAGGTCGCCGAGGGCGCGAGCACGGGGCGCGAGGCGGCGACCTTCCGCGAGGCGGCAATGGCCGCGATTCGGATGGCCGAGGCCGCGATGAATTCAGGTGGCGGCCTGTCGGGCAAGACCACCGGCCTTGCCACGATCGACCAGAAGACATCGGGCTTGCACAATTCCGACCTCGTGATCCTTGCCGGGCGCCCCGGCATGGGCAAGACCTCGCTTGCCACCAATATCGCCTTCAACTGCGCAGAGGCCCACCTCACCTGGCAGCGCGATGGCGGCGATTTCAACTACGGCGCGCCGGTCGCGTTCTTCAGCCTTGAAATGAGCAGCGACCAGCTGGCGACCCGCATCCTGGCCGAACAGGCGGAGATTTCGTCCGAGGCGCTGCGCAGCGGCAAGCTGACGCGCGAAGATTTCCAGAAGCTGTCCTATGCCAGCCAGCGCCTTGCCGAACTGCCGCTCTATATCGACGACACGCCGGCGCTCACCATCGCCGCCTTGCGCACCCGCGCGCGGCGGATGAAGCGGCGGCACGATATCGGCCTTATCATTGTCGACTACCTGCAACTGCTGCAAGGATCGGGCCGCGCGAACGACAACCGCGTGAACGAGATTTCCGAGATCAGCCGCGGCCTGAAAACGCTGGCGAAGGAATTGCAGGTTCCGGTGATCGCGTTGTCGCAGCTCTCCCGCGCGGTCGAAAGCCGCGAGGACAAGCGCCCGATGCTGTCCGACCTGCGCGAATCCGGCTCGATCGAGCAGGACGCGGACATGGTGTGGTTCATCTTCCGCGGCGATTACTATCACCTGCTGGTCAAGCCCGACACGCCCGACGCCTCTTCGCCGCCCGATGTGCAGGAGAAATACCGGGCATGGGAGGAGAAGTTCGAGGGGCTGGTGGGCCGCGCGACGCTGATCGTGGCGAAACAGCGCCACGGCTCGACCGGCAACGTGCCGCTCCACTTCCAGAGCGACATCACCAAGTTCACCTCGCCGAATTTCAAGGACTATTCGGACTACGGCTACGAATAGCGGGCGGGCTGTCTCAGCCCGTGCCCAGCCTGCTCACGCGGTAATCGGCAAGGTGCAGCCAATAGGCAATCCGCCAGCGCATCCGGTTGAGGAAGGTGGAGTGCTGCATATACCAGGCAGGCGTGATCGCCGCGCTCGATTGCTCCATGTGGTCGATCAGCTGGCGCAGGCTGGCCGCCAGCCCCGCATCCTCCACCCGCACCATCAGTTCGACATTGATGCGGAACGACCGCTTGTCGAGATTGGCGCTGCCGACATAGCTCGCATCGTCCACCACCAGCAGCTTCATGTGGAGCTTGCACACCCCGAACTCGAACAGCGCCGCGCCCGCGCGCAGCAGCTTGCCGTAGTGCAGCCGCGCCATGTCGATCGCGGCGGCAATGTCGGACTTGCCCGCCATGATCATGCGCACGCTGCCGCGCCGGGCGATGCGGGCGAACAGGCGGCGGAAGCTTCGCGGCGGGGAGAAATAGGCCGAAACCGTATCGAGCCTTTGCGCCTTCACGAGATCCTGCCTGAGAGACCGCGCCCAGTGCCCGCGCCGCACCAGCGGTCCGCCGACCAGCAGCCGCACCGGCCCGTTCCCGCCGTCCCATTGCCTGACGATGTCGCGCAGCCGCTTTATCTGGCGCGCGCGGCCGCGCGCCTCGTTGTTGACCCAGCTCTTCAAAAGGCGGAACCAGCGGGTGAACTGCCCGACCACCGGCCCCTCGATCAAAACCGTCAGGTCGCACCAGCCGTTCTCGGCGGGGGTGGCGAAATAGTGGTCCGAGACATTGGCCCCGCCGGTCATCACCCGGGCTCCGTCGGCGATGGTGAACTTCTGGTGGTTGCGCACCAGGTAGCGCATGCCCCATTTGGGCGAGAACACCGCGAAGCGCCCGCCCGCCTCTTGCAGCGGGGCGAAGAACTCCGCGCCCGCGTCATTGCCGAAGGCGTCGACCACAAGATCGACCTCCACCCCCCGCCGCGCCGCCGCGACCAGCGCATCGCGCACCCGGGTGCCCGAAACGTCGCTGTCGAACAGGTAGTAGAAAACCCTGAGGCTCGTCTGCGCGCTGTCGATCAGGTCGAGAAGGGCGCGCAGCCGGTCCTGGCCGTGGGGATAGAAGGTGAATTCGTGCCCCGCCGCCGCAACGCGGAAGGGCTCCATGTCGCAGTAATCGGGCGCGCCCTCGGGCGGGGGTGATGCGGGCGATTCGGCAAGAGCGGTGGCCATGGCGCACGCCTAGCGCGAAACCGGGGCGGGGCGACAGGCCTGCGCGACGAAAAGGGGCTGCGCCGGCGAGGGCGTCAGGGCACGAGGCTGAGCGCCAGTCCCCCCGCAGCGCAGGCCGCGAGCAGCCGCGGCACCGGCCACCTCGCCCCGAAGGCAAGCGCTGCGGCGACGAGCGCCAGCAGCGCCGCGCGCCAATCCAGGCTGGCAGGATCGGGCCAGCTCACCCTGAGCGGCCCGATCTCCGCCTCCCCCACGCGGGCGAACAGCACGTGGAGCGCGAACCACACGGTGAGGTTGGCGATCACGCCCACCACCGCCGCCGTTACCGCCGCAAGCCCGCCCTTGAGCCACACCGCCTGCCCCAGCCGGTCGATCCACGGGGCAAGCGCGAAGATCCACAAAAAGCACGGCGCGAAGGTCACCCAGGTCGTCAGCCCCGCGCCGATCAGGCCCGCCACCAGCGGCGTGAAGGGCTCGGGGCTGCGGAAGGCGGCGAGATAGCCGACGAACTGCGTCACCAGAATGAGCGGCCCCGGCGTCGTTTCGGCCAGGCCCAGACCGTCGGCCATCTCTCCGGGGCGGAGCCAGCCGAAGCCCTGCACCGCTTCCTGCGCCATGTAGGCAAGCACCGCATAGGCGCCGCCAAAGGTGACGATGGCGAGCTGCGAGAAGAAAGCGCCGATCTGCCACAGCACGTGACCCTGCCCCAGTGTCGCAGCGATCAGCACCATCGGCGCGGCCCAGATCGCGCCCCACACCAGCACCGCGAGCAGGGTGCTGCGCCACGGGCGGGCGGAGAGCGTGGCGGGCGCGGGGCCGCCAGGCTTCAGCGCCAGCCAGCCGGGCCGCCCCGCCCCCGCCGCCATGCCGATCGCCAGCGCCCCCAGCACGATCACGGGAAAGGGCAGGTCAAGCACGAACAGCCCGGCAAAAGCCCCCGCCGCCAGCACGCGCTTCAGCCCGGTGTCGAGCGCGCGCCCGGCGATCCTGAGCAACGCCTGCACCACGATCGCCAGCACCGCCGCCTTCACGCCCAGAAACAGCGCCGCCACCCAGCCGAGGTTCGCCGCCAGCGCGTAGAGCACCGAGAGCGCAAGGATCACCAGCGCTCCGGGGATCACGAACAGCAGCCCCGCCGCCAGCCCGCCGCGCAATCCGTGCAGCCGCCAGCCGATCCACGTCGCCAGCTGCTGCGCCTCGGGGCCGGGCAGCAGGTGGCAGAAATTGAGCGCGTGGAGAAAGTCCTCCTCGCCGATCCAGCCGCGCTCCTCGACGAGTTCGCGGTGCATCAGCGCGATCTGCCCGGCCGGCCCGCCGAAACTGAGGAACCCGATGCGGGTGAAGGCGCGCAGCAGGTCGGGGAAAGAGGGGGAAGCGGGGATCGCGCCCCGGCCTAGAATTGCCATCGAAACGTCCGGTCCGGCCATGCCTACCTCGCAATTGGCCCCGCCCTGCAATCGCCGCAGGGCGAGGGGGATGACGAGGCAACGCTTGGGCCTTTCTCGGCCTGGACGGGAGGTTGCTCGGCCCCGTTGGCACAGCGTTAGCGGGCGGAGGGGTGCGGAGCAAGAGCAGGCAGCAGGGGCGCCCCCGGAAGCTTCCCGCCCGCCTGCAAAGCCCACACGCCGGAGGCCTGTGCGCCATTCCGGCCCAGGAGAGCCCCCATGCCCGATCCTTTCCTCGCCGCGCTCACCCCCGGTGCCTGCCCCTGCGGCATCCGACATTTCGGCGGCAGTCCTGCGGTGCAAGCCGGGCACGCCGTCGATCACCGCAACGCCATTGGCGTCGATCATTGCTCCGGGATCATTGGCGAAAGAATATTGCAACCTCCTTTCGATCAGATAGCGAAGCGTGGCGGTGCCGTCGGCATGGATCGCTCCGCCCGCCGCCCCCTTTTCCTTGACTTCGCGCCCCCCGCACCCTAGCTGGCGCGCTTTCCGACTTTTTGCGATTCTTGCACAAGGCCCGCCCATGGCACGCGTTACCGTTGAAGATTGCGTCGACAAGGTTCCCAACCGCTTCGACCTCGTGCTGCTGGCCGCGCAGCGCGCGCGCGAGATTTCGGGCGGCAGCGAACTCACCATTGATCGCGATCGCGACAAGAACCCGGTCGTGGCGCTGCGCGAGATCGCCGAGCAGACCATCACGCCTGCCGCCCTGCACGAATCGCTGGTGACGGGCCTCCAGAAAATCCTCCCCGACGACGAGGACGAAGCGGACGAGATTGGCTCGCTCAGCCAGTCGGCCGAAGCGCTGCGCATCACCGCCTCGGCGCCCGCGCGCACCTCCTCGCTGGGCGGCGATTACGACGGCTGATTGTCACCGCCGCGCAGCGTTCCGATCATGTGCGGGGCGTTGCATGGTCGTTGTGTGATCGTTGCGTGGTCGTTGCGGCATCGTCGCTGGGCGGTGCGGCGGCCATTGCCGTTGCGCCCTCTTCGCTTGACCGCTTCTTGACCCGCGCAGAGCAGGCCTTGCCATTGCGTGATGGCGCGCTACCCCTTGTTGCTGTAATCAAACTGTAACATCACAAGGTGGCGTGCGCCTATGGCTTCGATTGCAGTTTACAGCGTCAAGGGCGGGGTCGGGAAGACGACTCTGGCGGTCAATCTCGCATGGTGCGCCAGCGCGATCTCGCGTCGCAAGACCCTGCTGTGGGATCTCGACGCCGCTAACGGATCGGGCTTTCTGCTCGGCGTTGATCCCCGGAAAAAACGCAGTGCCGACAGCGTGTTCGCCGAAGATAGCGATCCTGCAAGGCTGATCCGGCAGACGGACTACACCGGTCTCGACCTGCTGCCCGCGGACGAAAGCATCCGCGCTCTCGACCGCCAACTTGACCGGCTGGGCAAGAAGAAGCGGCTCGCCAGGCTCGCCGAGGGGCTGGGCAAGAGCTATGACCGGATTATCTTCGATTGCCCGCCGGTTCTCAACGAACTCTCCGCCCAGATCATCCGCGCGGCGGACCTCGTGATCGTGCCTCTGCCGCCCTCCCCGCTTTCGGCCCGCGCCTTCGAGGTGGTGGTCGAAGAAGTGCGTGGGCAGGGCAAGGGGCACCCGCCGATCCTCCCCGTGCTCTCGATGCTCGATCTGCGCCGATCCCTGCACAAGGCTGCGCGTGAGGCGAACCCGACCTGGCCCGCGATCCCGCTGGCGAGCGCGGTCGAGCAATGCGCGGTCGAACGCAAGCCGG